>OHQH01000819.1_pt1 | contig 16394 bp, 8 predicted proteins | sample 1577891 | NCBI WGS metagenome assembly OHQH01 (sample SAMEA3879601, study PRJEB24766) | human gut metagenome | biome: human-associated habitat; feature: feces | place: USA | collected 1985/1987
TTCCGTCGGCAAAAATGATTATAAAGGCTAAAAGCTATTTTGCAACGCCTTTTTTCATGGATGTCCTAGAGATTGTCGGGGCAAGCCCGAACATAACAAGGGGGAGATGGTCAAGTTATGCTTCCCAAGTTTGTCCTGTAAGCCTTGCGGTTTTCGCTATCGCTCGACCGCTCGCCAACAGGACTGCACCGCAGCCGCCTCGCAGCTTCACCGGAGCTGCTCCCCACGCTGCGCCCGGCAATGACAAAATAAAAAAGTAAGCGGGGCTGCCGTTATTCAACCGTGACCGACTTTGCCAGATTCCGCGGCTGATCGACTTCCCGCCCAAGCGCGTCGGCAATATAATAAGCCAACAGCTGCAAAGGGATGTTTGCCAGTATCGGAAACAGCGAAGCGTTTGTCTGCGGTACCTTAATCAGATAATCAAACAGTTCCGGCGCCGCGGCTTCTTTTTCGGAAATGACGGCAGCCAGAGGCGCGTTTCTGGCTTTGGCCTCCATACAGTTTGAAATCATTTTCGGCAGGGTTGCGCCGGGTCCGAGAACCGCCATTACCGGCATGTTTTCGTCCAGCAGGGCAATCGGACCGTGTTTGAGTTCTCCCGCCGCGTAGGCATTGGCGTTGATATAGCTGATTTCTTTCAGCTTCAGCGCCCCTTCAAGGGCACAGGTCAGATTAATGCCGCGGGCCATATACACAAAGCTGCGAAATTTGCAAAGTTTGCGCGCCTGTTTTTGAATATCTGCGCTGTGACTCAAAATTTCTTCGGTTTGAGCCGGAAGCAGCAGCAAATCCCGTTTCATTTCCGACAACACCCTGCCGTCGAGAGATGATTTTTGTTCGGCCAGATACAGCCCCAGCCAGTACAGGGCAGCCAACTGAGCCGTATATGACTTGGTCGCCGCCACACTGACCTCAATGCCGGCATTGAGCGGAACCACATTGTCACAGCAGCGGACAATGCTTGAATCGGGACGGTTGGTCAGCACAAGCAGCTGCGCGCCTTTTTCTTTCGCTTGTCTGACGGCGCTGATGGTGTCTGCTGTTTCGCCGGACTGCGAAATACCGATGACCAGCGTGTTTTCGTCCGTCAGGTTTCGGCGGTAAATGTACTCGCTGGCGGCTTCAACGCATACCGGCAGTTGCAGCCATTCTTCCCACAGAGTGCGTGCGTACATTGCGGCATGCAGAGATGTTCCGCAGGCAATGATACAGATATTCTTAATTTTTTCGACGTCCGGATTCAGGGTCGCGTCCCCGACGGAAATCGGCGCGTCGGGAGCGGGGAGGTGGTTGGCCAGACATTTGCGCAGAATGTCCGGTTGCTCGTTGATTTCTTTCAGCATAAAATGCTTGTAGCCGAGTTTGCTGATGACATCGGGCGAGAACTCAATTTCCTCGACCGGCTTAATGACGTTTTCGCCGTTGAGGTTTTTGACTTCGACGCTTTCCCGGCGCACCACGGCCAACTCGCCGTCCGCCAGGTGAATTATGTTTCGCGTTTTGCCGATAATCGCCGGAATGTCGCTGGCAATAAAGTTTTCGCCTTGTCCGAGACCGATAATCAGAGGTGCGTTTTGGCGCACGGCAATAATTTTGTCCGGTTCGTCTTTGTGCATAATGCAGAAGGCAAAGGCGCCGCAAAGCTGTTTGACGCCGGCAATGACGGCTTCTTCCAGCGAACCGCGTTTTTTATATTCGCGGTCTATGAGATGTACCGCCGTTTCGGTATCCGTTTCGGAATGAAAGACAAATCCTTCGGCCTCAAGCATGCGGCGCAGTTCCTGATAGTTTTCAATAATTCCGTTATGTACCAGTACCAGCCTGCCGTCGTTGGAAAGGTGAGGATGCGCGTTTGCGGTTGTGGCTTTGCCGTGCGTTGCCCAGCGGATGTGTCCGATGCCGAGCCGCGGCGCAAGCCTTTTGCAGGTTGGCGCTTCCAGCAGTTTTCTTAAGTTTTCAAGCTTTCCTTCCGCTTTGAACACGTCAATTTCGTTATTGTCGTTTAAGGCGATGCCGGCGGAATCGTATCCGCGGTATTCCAGACTCTTAAGTCCGGACAGCAGCGTCGGCGCGACGGCATTGTTTCCGATATATCCGATTAAGCCGCACATTTTGTCAGTCCTTCAGATAACCGGCTTTGCGCAGCGTTTTAATAACGTTTTCTTTGTTGCGCTTTTTGATGGGGCGGATGGGGCGGCCGGCATAAACCGTCCACGGTTCAAACTTGTAATTGGATGGTACGAAACTGAGCGCTCCGATGCTGACGCCTTCCGGAATGTCGTTGCCGGGCATGATGACCGAATTGGTGCCGACGCCGGTATATTTTCCCAGTCGCACATTGCCCTGAATCTCCTTAACGCAGGGAACCGAATGGGTAACCAGCTCGTTGACGTAGTCGTTGCTCGACAGCCAGATTTTGACGCCGGCCGCCAGACTGGAATAGCTGCCCATTTCAAAGGTATATTTGCCGTCGCCGCCGGCAATGTAGGTGCCGGGCGCAATCTCGCAGTCCGACCCGATGACGCAGGCGGACGAAATGCGGCAGAAGTCGGCAATGCGCACATTGTTGCCGACTTCGACCAGTTCCGGCTTTTTGATAATCACATATTCGCCGAGCGTAAAATTCTTTCCGTGTTTCATATTCAAATCTCCGCAGTTGTTTAACTGCTTTTATCTTTGAATCTTCGGCACGGTTTGACAAACCAAATAAAATTACGAATTGTTACATTTGACCCGCCGGAAAAACAAAAGCCCCTTTAAAGGGGCTTTTTTTGCTTATGCTGCGGCGGAAATTATCCCCAGCTCTTCCATGACTTCTTTTTTTAGCGTCACGTTGTCGGCTTTTCCTGTCGCGAATACGGGCAGCTTGTCCTTATAGAGGATAACCCGCGGCAGAAACAGCTCCGACATGCCGTTGTTTTTGATGTAGGAGTGCAAAACGTCCTGCGTAACCTGATTGTTGTTGGTTACCAGAACAATCTGCTCGCCTTTGCTCTCGTGCGGCACGGCGACAATGCCGTACTGAAATTCGGCGCCCATCCACTCGTAGGCTTTGCAGACCATTTCGTGCACGGCGTTCAGCGAAACCATCTCGCCGCCGATTTTGGCAAAACGCTTAATCCGGTCTTTGATGTAGACGAAGCCGATTTCGTCAATCTCAACCACGTCGCCGGTATGATACCAGCCGTCTTCCAGCGGCACCAGCTTTCCGGGATGTTCGGGCATGATGTAACCCATCATGATGTTCGGGCCTTTGATGACCAGCTCGCCGCCTTTTTCAATGCCTTCCACCGGCTCAATGCGGTACTTTATGGCCGGCAGCAGCTTGCCGATGGAGCCGAAACGGTTGAAAATGCGGTTGTTGGCGGTAACCACCGGCGAACATTCGGTCGAACCGTAAGCTTCCAGAACCCTGATGCCCAAACGTTCCATCCACATGTTGCGGGTGTCGGGTTTGACCGCTTCCGCGCCGCCGAACATGAAACGGACGTTATGAAAGTCGAACGGATGCGCGATTTTTGCATAACCGCGGAAAAACGTGTCGGTGCCGAACATAATCGTCGCGCCGATCTCGTAGACGATTTCCGCCACGATGCGGTAGTGCAGGGGCGACGGATACAAAAACAGCTTGGCGCCTTCAAGCAGCGGGAACAGCGTGCCCACCGTCAGGCCGAAACTGTGAAACATCGGCAGCGCGTTAAATACCGTATCTGTGGTGTTGATGGTTTCAATCGCCGACATCTGCTTGATGTTGGAAATGATGTTTGCATGGCTCAGAACCACGGCTTTCGGCGCGCCTTCGGAACCGGAGGTAAACAGAATGACCGCTTTTTTGTTGCCGCCGTCCTTGTGCGGAACGCGTTTGATTTTGTAACGCAGATAGGCGTTGATTTTGCTCCACAGGCCGATTTCCTTGCGCAGGGATTCCAGATAAACGATTTTCAGTCCGTTGGCTTTCAGAACCTCAATCACGCTTTCCATTTTGGCGGTTTTGATAAATGTCGACGACGTAATAACCATGCGCACTTCCGCCGTGCGGCACATGGAGGCCATGTTTTTGGCGCCGACCGAAAAGTTCAGCATGACCGGTATGCGCTCATAGGCCGAAAGTCCGAAAAACGCGCACACCGCGGCAATCGAGTTGGGCAGAAGCAAAGCCACGGGCTCGCCTTGCGGCGTGTGGCGCTTAAAATATTTGCCGAGTACGAACGATTTGATGATAATGTCTTTGTAGGTGTTGGGCACGCGCTGAACGTCTTCAACGAAGTAGGGGCGTTTGTAGAGGCCTTTTTTGGAGTGAACCTTGGCGGTTTTCATCAGCTGCGCAAAAAGCGAAATGTTCGGATTGTAATTGCATTCGAAAGACATTTCGCGCAAAATCATATATACTTCGTTGCTGATATGGTCGCGCTGGCGGCGCAGTTCGTCTTTGAGCTTAAAACTGCGGGGCTTGCCGATTGTGATTTTCATTTTCGGCAGCGGCCGGTGCGGCAGCCTGCCTTTGGTCTTGGAAAAATAACCGTACTGCGGGCCGTTGATCCAAACCGGAATAATCGGCGCCTTGGCCTTGTCCGCAAGCAGGCCGGGCGCTTCATAAATCTTCATCAGGCCGCCGTTTTCGGTTACGCGCCCCTCGGCGAAAACCACGCAGAGCCGGCCGCTGTCGACCGTTGCAATCATTTTTTTCAGGTCGCCCGGTTCAATCGGGTTAAAAGGCACGATGTCTGCCGTACGCATGAAAAATCGTATCCAGCGCTTGCGGTACAGATGGCCGTTCAGCGCAAAAACCGGATTTCCGGGCAGAAACGCAAACAACAGAACGGGATCGAGAAAAGAAACATGGTTGGAAACATAAACGCCTTTTTTGGGCAGATGTTTTTCATTAAAGTCGATATGGCATCTGACCTTAAAGCACCTGAAAAAAAGTCTCAGGCAGAAACGTACGAAGTCCTTCAAGATATAAATCTCCGAAATTGACAAATAATACCTTATGTAACCAAAAACCTCAAATTTTGTAAAGGTATAATTTGGAGAGGTTCCCGCGCCGCTTAAAAAACAATATATAATGTATTGAATTAGAATAATAAGTTGCGCTTTGTCCAGAGGGGGATAAATAAAGGATTGATTTTTAACATACGAAGTTATACAAGGGAAATCAGTAACATATTGTGAACAATTATTACATTCTTTTCTGTCGATTGTTACAAATTGTTACGTTACGGACGGCAGAACTGCATACATTATGTTGCGATGTATCAACAACTCAAAGTGTGACTTATGAAAAAACTTTTGACTTTGACTGCCGTCGGGACCGTTCTTGTCTGTTCCGATGCCCTTGCTTCCGGTTTCAACCTCAAGGAACAGTCCGCCGCCGCCCAGGGCAATGCCTTTGCGGGAGCTACTGCCGGAGCGGAAGACATTTCCTATTCATTCTTTAACCCTGCCGGGCTGACCCGCCACAAAGGTACCAAAATTTCCGTCGGCGGTACTTGGATTGCGCCGCGTTCCCGTGCCAAAAGGGCGCATGCCGACACGGTTATCCCCGGCGACGACTTTCCGGGCTTTCAGGATTCCGGCTATACCGGCGATATTGTTCATTCTGCCGTTGCGCCGGCAATGTATATGTCCAAACAGCTGGACGACCGTTTTACCCTCGGCCTGTCGCTGAATGTTCCCTATGGCATGATAACCAAATACAACGATCTCTGGGCCGGCCGTTTTCACGGGACTTTGTCCAAGGTAACGACGGTAACGCTGACCCCGATGGTCGCTTACAAAGCCACCGATGAACTTTCGCTCGGTGCCGGTTTCCAGATGCAGTACATCAAGGCGACATTACGTAACGGCGTCCGCGTGCCCAATCCTTATACCGGCGGTGTCTTACCGGGCGTCGAAGACAAGGCGCGACTGGAAGGCGATACCTTTGACATCGGTTATCAGCTGGGCGCTTTGTACGAGCTGACCCCGCAGACCCGTTTCGGTATCGGTTACCGCAGCCAGATTAAACATAAGCTGAAAGGCGACATTGAATTTGACGGACTGATGCGCGATCTGGCCAGCCAGGATATTTCCGCGCGTCTGACCACGCCGGCCAACCTGACGATTGGCGCTTATCACGACATCAATGACAAATGGGCGGTCATGGCCGAGTTCGGACGCACTTACTGGTCTTCGTTTGAAGAACTGCGCATCAAGGGCGACAAGGGGCTGGACAACGTTACGCAGGAAAAATGGAAAGACACCACTTTTTACTCAATCGGTGCCAGCTATAAGGTTGATGACCAGTGGAAGCTCCGCGCCGGTTTTGCCGTCGACCAGAGCGCCGTCGGACAGGAATATCGTACGCCGCGCATTCCCGATGCCGACCGCTTGTGGTATTCGGCCGGTGTCGAGTATAAATACGATGACAAATGGACGTTTAACGTCGGTTATACTTACATTCGTGCCGATAAGGGCAAGGTTAAGCTGAACGGTTTCCATGACGGCGATACAGCCCGCGGTTCGCTGCGTGCCGATTATGAAAACGATATTCATATTCTGGCCGCGTCAATGAACTATAACTTCTAAAGTTTAAACGCAGCGTGGGAAGCAGCTCTTCCCTCTGTGTCATCCTCGGCTTGACTTTTTTCTTTTAACTGTCATTCCCGTGCTTGGAGTCGATAGTTGGCGAGAACAAGCTGTAAGCGAAGTTCGAGGCCTACGGGACGAAAGGGGCCCAACGTAGTTGGGAATTTACACACGGGAAGCTAGAAATCCCCGGGTCAGGCACTGCGTGCCGGCCGGGGATGACCTGAAAAAATATGTACAAACCGGAAATGGCAGTAAAGAGAAAAAGTCATACAAAAAAGCCCTCTCATTTGAGAGGGCTTTGCTTCAACCGACTTAGAACGCCGCAGCACAGAAGTAAGAAAGATTTTGTGTTGGCGTTTGATTGTTGTTACCATAGTTTGTGCAGCTAGACCATGCCTCATAAGTACTATTGGTCGTACTTGTCCAATACTCAACATTATGTGCAAAACCAGAAATATTTTTCTGACAAACCGTATTCATTTGTGTGAGTGTTGGTAACCCCCAGGTAAGGCCGGTCGTAGAATTAAGGCTGTCGCAGTATTCGATGGCTTCAGCCTGTGTGCCGGTGCGGGAAGTACGGGATAAAATCGTACCGTGCTGACCATTGGCTTCAACCTCAAATACCGTACCAATCGCCACGCCTTTGTCATTGGTATAGACGTCGCCAATCGCATAAGTCGTCGGAGTCGGATCATTACCGGCACCGCCGCTGCCGAATGACCGCACACAGAGCGCATGTTTGATATAGTTGGGAAACGTATTTGCACTACTCATATCACAACAAGAAGCGCTTCCGTTTATGGCCGTATCTTTTTTCATACAAGCATGGCCATCACTGGTTTTCCAAACACAAGAAAGATCTTCTTCATATGATGTTCCGCCTGATTGCTTTGCCGTTTCAATTTTTTTTGTATTCGGAATTTTCGCCAATTGGGCGTTTATTTTGTCAACATTGGCTTTAATTAAGCCCATATCTTCCATGCTGGCCAGACTCCAGCCGCTGGTGCCGTCCGTCGTATAACTGGCGCATTGGCTTGATGTTGAACCGGTAAATTGCGCAATGGACATCATCTTGCCGCTGAGGTCATAAACGATACCGACCGGAATACGGCCCGAAATCGGTTCTGCCGAAATTGCGTCAACATATACGAAATCGCCGATTTCCGCCAGTTTTTTACCGTTTTGGTCGGTATAGGCGGTACAAAAATACTTGTCCGGGTCAAAGGGGCAGCGAAGTTTGGCCAGTTCGCCGCAGTCGGAAGCAACTTTGTCATAGCCGAGTTCTTCACAGGTCGGCGCCTTGACGCAGGTCGGCGTTGTTTCGGCCTGAGCCATGGCCCGGCCGGAAATCATCATCCCCAAAACCAGCAGGCTCGCGCCGATTTTCTTTTCTGGATTAAACATGGTTTTTCTCCTCAGTTCTCTGATTAATTTTCTGTTTGTTGACAGGTTGCCGGCTGCGGCAGCCAGTACCACAGCGCCCCGTCGCACCAGTAGTTTTCCGCGTCGGCCAGACCTGTGGCGCAGCCGATTGCGCAATATTTGCCGGAACAGTCTTCCAACGTGCAGATGGCGCCTTCCGGACATTTGTCCAGCGTACATTTGTTGTCGCAGCATTCCTGACAGGTCTCAAACAGTTCAAGCGTACCGCTCTGACAGCTGGGCGAACCGATTTCGGGTCCGCAGTTGCAAACCAGATATCCGCGGCATTCGGCAGGTTCCCGTTTATATTTCAGGGTTCCGCAGCTGTCGCAGGGCTCGCCGTCGACTTCGTAGCCTTTTTCGGTGGCTTCTTCATAGGTATAGTCGTAACCGCTGCAGGGGTTGCATATGCAGTTGCCGTAGGATCCGTCATGGGGGCAAAGCGCATCGGGGTCGAGAATTTCGCCTTTGCTGCAATTTGTAACATAACCCGCGTCGGCACATGCTTTGGGGCGGTTTTCGCGGCAGGCGGCAAAATAGCTGCTGTCGTACGGGCAGAACTTGTCGGGATATCCGGGCGGCGTGCATGATGTCAGCGGATAGCCGATGGAAGCGCAGTCCGGCAGGGAAAATCCGTCATCGCTTTTGCTGAAGTCGGTATTGTCGCCGCATTCCCCGAAACCGATAAAACAAATGCTTGCGGTCTGATAAGAATTGTTTATGTCTGCAAAAAGAGGCGCAGGCGTTGTCATGGGTGTGGATAGTGTGTTGAAATGTGCATTAACGGGTTGAGAGAGCGTCATGCTCTTTTCCGCCGCCCGAACTGCCGCATCGGTTCGGACAAACATTCCGCCAATCAAAGCGGCAAATAAACAGAGACGACAATAAGACATGACACACCTCAAACAAGTTAACGAAAGACAGCGCCTGCAAGGGCAGAGGTGTGCAAAAACGTCGGCGATGACACAGCCTTGTCAGGCGGCCAAATCGCAGTTCACATCACACCTATCAGTATCTATGATAATCTCTTTAAGAACAAAAGTCAACAATTCTTGACACGTAATTTATTTTTGTCTCAAGTATTATTGCTGGTAAGTTTTGACGGCTTCGTCGCGCTCAAACAGATAAAGCAAAATCCGCAGGGCTTCGCCGCGCGGCGTCGACAGCTTTTCATCCTGCGCCACAATCATCTGCGCGTCTTTGTTGGCGGTATAAAGCAAATGTTTGTGTTCGTTCATGTCGGCGATGCGAAATTCGCAGAAACCCGACTGCCTGGTGCCGAGAATTTCGCCGCCGCCGCGCAGTTCCAGATCTTTTTCGGCAATCAGAAAACCGTCTTCGGTTTCGCGCATGATGTTCAGCCTTTCCCGGGAAGTGTCGCTCAGCGGGTAGGAGTAAAGCAAAATGCAGGTCGAGGCCTGAAAGCCGCGTTTGATGCGGCCCCGCAGCTGGTGCAGCTGCGCCAGTCCGAAACGCTCGGCGTGTTCAATGACCATAACCGTGGCTTCAGGGACATTGACGCCGACTTCAATAACTGTCGTTGCAACCAGAACCTTGAGTTCGCCGGCCTTAAAACGCTCCATAACCGCGTCTTTTTCCTTTTCTTTCATTTTGCCGTGCACCAGTCCGACTTCGCCGCCGAAAATTTTTCGCAGCGTGTCAAACCGCTCGACGGCGGCGGCCAGATCAACTTTTTCCGATTCTTCCACCAGCGGACAGACCCAATAGGCGCGGCAGCCCTGTTCGATTTTGCGTTTGAGCGCCGCGGCGACGTCCTGCAGTTTGGAAATCGGCAGTACCCGGGTATCGACCGGTTTGCGGCCTTTGGGCGGCTGGTCGATTTTGGAATATTCCATATCGCCGTAAGCGGTCAGCACCAGCGTCCGCGGAATTGGCGTTGCCGTCATGACCAGAATGTCGGGTTTGTTGCCCTTGTCCGAAAGCGCCAGGCGCTGATGGACGCCGAAACGGTGCTGTTCGTCGACGACGACGCAGGCCAGGTCTTTAAAAGTAACAGCCTCCACGAACAGCGCGTGCGTACCGATAAGAATATCAATTTTTCCGGCTTCAAGGTCTTCCAGAATTCTGGCGCGCGCTTTGCCTTTAATCCGCCCGGTCAGCAGCTCGGCGCGGATGCCGATTTCTTCACAAAGCGGCTGCATGGTTTCCAGATGCTGTTTGGCCAGAATTTCGGTCGGCGCCATAATCGCGGCCTGTGTGCCGCATTCAACCGCATTCAGCATGGACATCAGCGCCACGATGGTTTTGCCGCTGCCGACGTCGCCTTGCAAAAGCCTGAGCATGCGGTAGGGCGAAGCCTGGTCGGCAAAGATTTCCTTTAAGACCTTTTCCTGAGATTCTGTCAGTTCAAACGGCAGCCTTTCGAGAATTTTTTTACGCAGAAGCCCGTTGCCCCTGATTTCGCGTCCCTGCTGTTTTTTGACTTTTTCGCGAACCAGTGCCAGAGCCAGCTGGTTTGCCAGCATTTCGTCATAGGCCAGCCGCCGGCGCGCCGGCGCCGAAGGCAGAATGTCCGCATCCGATTGAGGATTGTGTACGGCGGCCAGCGCTTCGTTGAAAGCGGGCAGGTCTTCGGCCTGCCGGTAATGTTCGTCCAGCCATTCCGGCATTTTCGGAACCCGGGCCAGCGCCTGGCGGATATATTTGTTTATCATTTTGTTGGTAATGCCGCCGGTCAGCGGATAAACGGCTTCGACGGTCTTAATCCGGTCCATCTCTTCCGGACGCCCGACATAGTCCGGGTGGCTCATCTGCAAACTGCCGTTAAAGCTTTCCAGCTTGCCGCTGATGACCCGCTCGCTGCCTTCGGGAAGATTGCGTTTCAGCGTTTCCGGATAAGCGTGAAAAAAGCTTAGGGTAATCTCTTCGCTGCCGTCGGTGCAGACGATTTTGTAGGGAAGTTTTTTGAGCTTGGGTTCAATATGCTCCAGAACTCTGATTTTTACCGTAACGATGGAACCGATGCGGGCGTTCGCAAGTCTGGGCGAATAGCGCCGGTCGATAATCGAGGAGGGCAGATGCCACAACAGGTCGACGATTTTGTCCCCGGCCAGATTGCGCACCAGTTTGGCGGTTTTTTCGCCGATGCCGTTCAGATTTTCGATTCCCGCAAACAGCGGATATAAAAGCGGCGGCCGCATGGTTTCTTAATTATTCCTCAAGAAAAAGGTTGCTATAATGCGCATATTGTATATATTTTATTTCAAATAGTAAATGATAAGATTGCCAAATGCACGCAGACATTGAACAACTTGCGGATTATACGTTTTCTGCGGTAGCCGAGGGGTATGACGCCTTTCTGCTCCGCGATTTGCTGCGCTCGTCCAAACAGGATATTCTCTACATTGTCAGCGACGGCCTCAGTCTGGAGCGCACGGCCGAGCTTTTGAAAAACGTGGCGCCTGATGTTGAGGTTCTTAAGTTTCCGGCCTGGGACACGGTTCCCTACGACCGCGTTTCGCCAAATGCCGGCATCGTTGCCGAACGGGTAGCGGCTCTCGGCGCTCTGACCTTAAATCCGAACCCGAAGAAAAAACGGATTGTAGTTGCCAGTATCGGCGCCGTTATTCAGAAACTCCCGCCGTCCAAAATTTTTCGTAATTCCATGCGCGAGATCAGGGTTGGCGGCAAGCTCGACTTCAACGATTTTGTACACTATGCTGTCGTCAACGGCTACAACCGGGTCGAACAGGTTATGGAACCCGGCGAATATGCCGTCCGCGGCGACATCCTCGACATCTTTCCGGTCGGCACGCCCGAGCCTCTGCGTATAGACCTTTTTGACGACGAAGTGGAAAAGATCCGCACTTTTGACGCGTTCAGCCAGCGCACCACCGGCGAACTGAAAAGTTATGGCTTTCAGGTGGTCGGCGAAGTGGTGCTCGATAACAATACCGTCAAGAATTTCCGTGCCGCTTATCGCGAGGCTTTCGGTGCCGCCGCGCAAAGCGACGAGCTTTATGAGGCGATTTCCGCCTCGCGCAAATATATGGGCATGGAAAACTGGCTGCCGTTTTTCTATGAAGAGCCGCTGCCGAGCCTGTTCGATTATCTGCCGGCCGCCCATGTCGTGCTTGACCGCAGCGTCGACGATGCTCTGCTGGCCAAGGAAGACGGCATAATGGACTATTATCTGGCCAGGCAGGAGGCGCTGGGCATAAAGTCGGCCAGCGAAGTCGACACCTATCGCCCGGTCAATCCGGAGCTGATGTTTCTGACCGCGCGCGAATTTTCGGCTAAGGTTAAGGCCCGCCGGGCACTCCGGTTTACGTCCATGAGTTTTCCCGGAGGCGAAGGGGTTATAAACGTCGGCGTTATTCCCGGCCGCAGTTTTTCGCATGCCAGAAACGTCAATGCCGCGCAGGTTTATGCCGAACTTAAGGATTATTTGTCCGAAAATGCCAAATTGGCGCGCATCGTCTGCTGCTATTCCGCCGGTTCGCGCGAACGCCTGTTTACGCTGATGAGCGAATACGGCATTAAGGATATGGGCTTTGCCGATGATTGGGACGATGCCTTGAAAAAAGCCGCGCATAAGAAAATCGTCCTGCTGGTTATGAACCTGCCGCACGGCTTCCGCGGCGACGGCCTGTGCCTGGTTTCGGAACAGGATATTCTCGGCGAGCGGCAGAACCGCAAGAGTGCCAAAAAAGTTACTTCCAAAGACTTTATTGCCGATGTTTCGTCCCTGTCGGTCGGCGAACTGGTCGTACACATTGAACACGGTATCGGCAGGTTTCTGGGACTGGAAAACATTACCGCGGGCGGTGCGCCGCATGATTGCCTGAAAATTCTGTATGCCGGCGATGCCAAACTGTTCGTGCCGGTTGAGAATATCGACGTCATTTCGCGCTACGGCATGGAAGACGACAACATTCAGCTTGATACGCTGGGCGGGCTGGCATGGCAGGCCAAAAAGGCCAAGGTTAAGGAGAAAATCCGCGACATTGCCGAAAAGCTGATTAAAATCGCCGCCGAACGCCACTTGAAAGTAGCCGACAGCTTTGTGCCGCCGCAAGGTTTGTACGACGAGTTCTGCGCCCGTTTTCCTTTCAATGAAACCGACGATCAGTTAAATGCGATTACCGATGTTTTGAAAGACCTGAATCAGGGATCGCCGATGGACCGGCTGGTTTGCGGCGACGTCGGCTTCGGCAAGACCGAGGTTGCTTTGCGCGCGGCTTTTGCCGTGGCAATGTCCGGCGCTCAGGTGGCGCTGATTGTGCCGACCACATTGCTCGCGCGTCAGCATTATTACAATTTCAAAAAACGCATGGAAGGTTTTCCGGTACGGGTCAGAATGCTTTCCCGCCTGGTTACGCCCAAAGAGGCCGCCGAAACCAAAAAGGGATTGGAAGACGGTTCCGTGGAAATAGTCATCGGCACCCATGCGCTGCTGTCCAAAGACATTAAGTTCTGCAATCTCGGTTTGCTGATTATCGACGAAGAACAGCATTTCGGCGTTGCGCATAAGGAAAAGCTCAAGGCATTGAAGTCGAATGTTCATGTCCTGACGCTGACTGCCACGCCGATACCGCGCACGCTGCAAATGTCGCTGACCGGGGTCAAGCAGCTGAGTATTATCGCTACGCCGCCGGTTGACCGTCTGGCGGCCCGAACCTTTGTCATGCCGTTTGACAAGGTAATGATAAAAGAGGCCATTTACCGCGAAAAATTCCGCAACGGCCAGGTCTTTTTCGTCTGTCCGCGCGTTTCCGACATTTTCGGCATGGAAAAGGAACTGCGCGCGCTGGTGCCGGACATCAGGATTCTGGTCGCACACGGGCAAATGCCGGTCAAACAGCTGGAAGACGTGATGAACGACTTTGCCGATGGCAAAGCCGATATGCTGCTTTCAACCACGATTATCGAATCCGGTATCGATATGCCGACGGTCAATACCATGATAGTCCACCGTTCCGACATGTTCGGACTGGCACAGCTGTATCAGCTCAAGGGACGGGTAGGGCGCTCGAAAGTCCGCGGTTATTGCTATTTTACGGTGCCGAAGCAAAAGGAACTTAAGCCGGTAGCTGAGCGTCGGCTGAACATTCTGCAGGCGCTGGATACGCTGGGCGCCGGTTTTTCGCTGGCCAGCCACGATATGGATATCCGGGGTTCCGGAAATATCCTCGGCGAAGAACAGTCCGGACATATCAAAGACGTCGGCATCGCGTTGTATCAGCATATGCTGGAAGAGGAAATTATGCGGCAGAAGAGCGGTGAACGGCAGCGCCGGGAAGACGAACCGGCCGATTGGGCACCGCAGATTACTACCGGTATTCCGATTATGATTCCCGAAACCTATGTCCGCGATTTGGGCGTGCGGCTGGGATTGTATAAACGTATCGGCGAAATCAGGGACAAAGCCGGCATTTTGGACATGCGCGAAGAGCTGACCGACCGTTTCGGCAAACTTCCCGAAGAAGTGGACAACCTGCTCAAAACCGTTGAGATCAAACAGCTTTGCCGTGAAGCAAATGTCGAAAAAATCGACGCCGGCGCCAAGGGTATTCTGATAACTTTCCATAACAACGTTTTCAAAGCGCCGGATAAACTGATTAACTGGGTTTCCAGACAGTTTGGCGTCATCAAAATCCGTCCGGATCAAAAGCTGTTTGTCGAACGCGATTTGCAAAGTTATGCCGTCAGGGTCGAAACGATTAAAACCTATGTCGGCAAACTGGTCGAGATGGTCAAAGGAGATTAGATGAGCGAAAACAGCTGCAGTCTCGATTTTTATAATATGCTGGTTCATATTGTTTTCAAAAACCGGGTTTCCGAAGAAAATGTCGCCGTCAAGAACGCCTGGGAAAAAAACGGCACGCTGTTTTTCGACCTGTATTTTTACCGCGCGAAAAGGGGCAAACTGTTAGACGCTGCGCTGGTACGCGATTTGTATGATCTCAATACCGAAAAATATTATTACTCCGCACAAAATTTCTATCAGGATTTTCTGCAGTCGCGGCGTCTTGCCGCCGAACAGGCCGAGGAGATAAAAAAGCCGGCGCCGGTCGTTATTGACGTCAAACAGCTTGAAGCGGTTCGCGATGACTTGATAATTCTGATTTTTCTGGCCAAATGCAACGCGAATTTTACCGACATAAAAACCCGAGCCATTCGCGAATATATTACCCGTGTCCGTCCTCAGTCTCAGGCTTTGAGCGAGCAGTACGTAAACTCGTATCTCAAAAGCCTGAATCCCGATGAAGAGGATTTTTACCGTTCGTTGAACAATCTGAAGGCCAAAACCCCGGAAGAGGCCGCCGCATTGGCTGTTGACGCTTTTAAGGTCAGCGCGGCCGATGGCGCAGTCCTGTATAACGAAAGGCTTTATCTGGCCGAATTGCTGCAAACGCTGCGCGAATACGGTTTGGAACCTGACGTCGGTTTCTGATTGAATTAGCAAAAGCTTATAATTTTCCGGGCTTTGTTTTGCGGAGGTTTACGCCGGGTTTTTTATAAAAAAGTTGCTTTTATGCCGTTTTGAGCTTATACTTATATTGGTGTATGAAACAGATAGGTGTGGTGTGTGTGTATGTGTGTGAACAGAAGCACTTTCTGTTAAGCCGAAGCATCTGCCGCAAGGCAGATGCTTTTAAATTATAAGTGAGTTACTGCTTAGTAGCGACAATAATAGCACGAACCGCATGCACTTTCGAAGTTAGCGGCTTGATTGATTTTTGTACAATTAGAACCGCCGGAATAGGTATAATAACCCCAACTGTCAGAAGAGTTACAGCCACAAGTTGTACATTCTGTACAAACACCGCACGTTCCTGTTTGTGTACAATGGTCATTAGGACCGTTACAGGCCACTCCCTTGCTGGAACTGTTAGCGCAAGAATCACATTCCAGACAAACACTTCCGCATTCGGTTGTGCCAACCTGTACATTAAGCCCGTACCCACTGTTACATGTTGCTCCAATATAATCGGGATGAGATCTAAATCCACTTGAACAAGTATCTGAACAAGACTTGCACGTTTTACATTTTGAAGAACAATCACTGTAATACTCCGAACATCCGTAGGTGCATGTTTTTGAAGTATAGTTATCACAAGGATCATCTTTGACACAGGAATAACAAGTGCTTCCGCATTCTGTATAACCGACGACAGTTGGTGAATAACCCGAAGAACAAGAGGAAGAAGTAGATCCGCTTGAACAAGTGTTTGAACAAGAGTAACAGGTTGAACCGCATTCCGTGGTTGAGGCATAGGATCCGGAATAAGAAGTAGAACCGCTTGGGCAACTGTTTGAACAGTAATAGCAGGTTGAACCACATTCGGTAGTTGAGGCATAAGAACCTGAGTAGTATTTTGAACCACTGGTACAGGTATCGGAGCAACAGGCTTTCGATTTATAGCAGGTATTAC
>OHQH01000829.1_pt1 | contig 16313 bp, 10 predicted proteins | sample 1577891 | NCBI WGS metagenome assembly OHQH01 (sample SAMEA3879601, study PRJEB24766) | human gut metagenome | biome: human-associated habitat; feature: feces | place: USA | collected 1985/1987
GCCGGGGCACGCTCGTGGAAAACTCCGGGGCCAAAAATTCCAGAGGGGAGAGCTGTTTTCCTCCCGGGTGCGAAATGCCTCCGAAAATAAATTTTTGGCCTCGACTTTCTTTTGGAAAAAAGGTGCTTCGACCCCTTTTCTCCCCAGTTTTTCCCTCATTTCCCGCTCTTGAATACATCGTGTATAACCCGATGCTCGATTTTCTGTGGAAAACTCAGTGGAAAAAGTGGAAAACGCTGTGGGAAAACCGGCTTCTTTTTCACAAAATCAGTGGAAAACCCCGTGGAAAAAGTTAAAAGATGATTCCAGACGGGATACTTCTCCCATCTCCGGATGAAAATGGAATACCGCTGTTCCCACGGATTTTCTTGAATGGACCGGGCAAACATGATACAATGAAAGGCAGGATATGGCCCCGGACATGGGCCGCAAAATTTATTTTCACGGAGGCGTCTGTCTATGAACTGGATCTCCCGCCTTGAGCGGAAATATGGCCGCTTTTGCATCCCCAACCTCATCTCCATCATCGTAGGCGGACAGATTTTAGTCTACGCCATCGAACTGTTCGTCAACCAATTCATCTCAGTCTATCTCGGCCTGAGCCGGAGCCTGCTGCTGATGGGGCAGGTGTGGCGTCTCATCACCTTTGTCTTCATCCCGTTCTCGGGGGGCGGGCCGCTGAGCGTCATTCTGGGCATCTACTTCACATGGTTCATTGGTACGGCGCTGGAACGGGAGTGGGGCGATTTCCGCTACACGGTGTATCTGCTGTCCGGTGTGCTGGGCACGGTGCTGGGCTGTCTGCTCACCGGTGTGACCGCCAGTACCTACTGCCTGTCTCTTTCGCTGCTGCTGGCTTTTGCCATGCTGTACCCGGAGGTGCAGCTGCTGCTCTTCTTCGTCATCCCCATCCGGGTAAAGTACTTCGGCGTTTTCGCGGCAGTGCTGTGGGTGTTCAGCTTTCTGGGCGCATCCCTGCCCGGCAAGCTGGACTACCTGTTGTCCATGCTCAACGTCTGGCTCTTCTTTGCCCCCATGGTCTACCGCTCCCTCCGCGCATGGGTGCGCCGGGAGCAGTGGAAGAGGAAGAATAGAAGGTAAATCCTCCCGTGAAAAAGGGGTTTTGAAAAGCCCGAAGGCTTTTCAAAACCCCAAATTAAAAGAAATTTTCCGCTATTTATGCCCAGAGCAACGCGGAGGGCATTTTAAATCGTTTTACGTCTCACAAAAGGAGTACCCCCATCATGATGCTGGACCGCATGGAAGGCAACGCAGAACTGAAAACCAGCGTGCAGCAGATGCTGGCCACCCGGCGGCTGACCCATAGCGTTTTGCTGGTGGGCGAAGCCGGTCTTGGCACCGGCTTTGCCGCCCGCTGCATCGCCGCCGACTACCTCTACCCGGCAGGCGGTGCCGCCGCCGAGGCGCTGCTGCGGGGCGAGTGCTGCCGCGCCGTGGCAAAGGCCGGTAAGCGCGACAGCGGCACGGTGGAGACTGGCATCGTGCGGGAGGCCATCTCGGTGTCCGGCATGGGCAGCGGCGGAAAGTATCTGGTGGGTCAGGTCACCGCCATGCGCAGCGAAATTTTCAACACCAGCCTTTCCGCCGAGGGTCGCGCGGTGCTTTTGTACCATGTGGAGCGGATGAACGAGGAATCCGCCAACGCCCTGCTGAAGGTCATGGAGGAGCCGCCGGAAGGGGTGCTGTTCCTGCTCACGGCGGATTCGCTGGCCAGCGTGCTGCCCACCATCCGCAGCCGCTGCGTCAGCTTTGCGGTGGCACCGGTGTCCCCTGCCGACTGCACCCGCTACTGCACAGCGCAAGGCGTGGACAAAAAAACAGCTGCACTGTACAGTGAGCTGTTCGATGGCCACATCGGCACAGTGCTGGATGCGGCCCGGGATGAGGCCCGCCGGGCGCAGGTGGACAAGGCGCTTGCCCTTGCCAAAGCAGCGGCCGCGCAGGACAGCTATGTCGCCGCTGTTCTGCTGGCGGCCTACGAAAAGGATAAGGTGGGTGCCGCCGCTCTGCTGGCTGATTTCCGGGCCGTAGCGGCCGCCGGACTGCGCGGCAGCCCCCGTGCCCCGGTGCAGGGCGATGCCGCCCGCAAGGCCCTTGCAGCCGCCGATGCGGCGATCCAGCGGCTGTGCGCACAGGTGAACCCCAAGATCACCTTGAGTGTGCTGGCAATGAAGTTCCGGACATTCTGATAAAAAAAGAGCAGCCTTTACCCTCTCCGTCATTGCTTGCTACACAAAAATTATTTGTGCTGACTGCGGCTCTTTTGCATGACACGCTGTTCTTTGATTTTGTGTATGAAGTAGTGCGGGAAAAAATGATTCTTGGTTCCGATGAGCTGACGGATGCAGATATCCGGATATTCTTCAAAAATAAGCAGGAACAGAGTGAGAAAGTGGCTTCTCTTCAAGACTATACGCTGCACCGCCTCGGCTCCTGCTATAAAACGCAGCTTTATGAAGCTGGGCTTTTAGAAAGCAACCGGGCAAACAGCACAAGAAAAATACTGAAGCCAATTCTTGATATTGCATTTGAGCATTGGCTTTATGACCATGACCTTGGCATCATGGTAAAAACACTGACGGGGGTAAGATGAAATGGATTTAAGCCAAAGACTGGATGAGATGGAGCTTGCAATCCATAAGCCGTCTTTCCGAAAAGGAACAGGCCGCGCAAATGAGGTCAACTATTGGGTGTTTGATTATCCACCGGAAAAGGAACTGGAAGTTCGGGAGCGCGTAGAGTATCTGAAAAATAAGAACGACCGGGGCGATGATGATTTTGAGCTTGTGGTCTTTGACCTGTATGATATCATCATTGACTTTTTGGAAAAGAAAAACTTCATGGAAAAGTGCTATGACTTTGAAAAAAAGCGAGGAATCGAGCGTATCGTCAAGGCAGTGACCAACTCCATGAAGGTAAATGACGATGACAGCCTGATCGTGCAATATATCAAAGAACATACGCCGGAGAATGCAGTCGTGTTCCTGACCGGTATCGGCAAGTGCTATCCGATTTTGCGCTCCCACAAGGTGCTTAACAACTTGCATCAGGCATTTGTGCGCTGCCCGGTCGTGATGTTCTTTCCGGGAACCTATAATGAGCAGGAGCTGATCCTGTTCAATGAGATTAAAGACGATAACTATTACCGGGCATTCCGACTGGTAAAGTAATGGATGGAGGAAACAGTTATGCAGATCAAGGACATGTTCCGAAAGAAAATTGACCGTGAGATACAGGGCGTTATCATTGTCGGTCAGGGTGAAGAAACAAATGTAGCGCAGGAGCTGGAAGAGTATGTTGTGACCCGTGAGCTTCAGCGTCATTTTGCAGATTTCTTTGCAGCATATAAAAAAGGTATTCAGGGAACCACACCGAAAATGGGTGTCTGGATTTCCGGCTTCTTTGGAAGTGGTAAATCTCATTTCCTGAAAATCCTGTCCTATCTGCTTCAGAATAAACAGGTCGGAGACAAACATGCCATCGACTACTTCATTGAGGATCAGAAGATTACCAATCAGATGGTGCTGGCAGATATGCAGCTGGCAGCAAACACTCCATCGGACGTAATTCTTTTCAACATTGATTCCAAAAGTGATTCTAATGGCAAGGAAAACAAAGATGCCATTGTGAACGTATTCCTGAAGGTCTTCAATGAGATGCAGGGCTTCTGCGGTTCCATGCCTCACCTTGCTGACCTGGAGCGCAGGCTTTCCGAGGAAGGTCGTTTTGAAGAGTTTAAGGAAAAGTTTGAAGAAGAGTATGGCGATCCGTGGGAAAGCTCTCGTCAGGACTTCGATTTCATTCAGGATTCCGTTGTCGATGTTCTTTCTGACATGGATTTCATGAGCGAATCAGCTGCCCGTAACTGGTGCGAGAAAGCAACCGAGGGCTACCAGATCAGCATTGAGGATTTTGCTAAGCGTGTAAAGTCCTACATTGATAAAAAAGGCAATAACCACCATGTTGTTTTCCTTGTGGATGAGATCGGTCAGTACATTGGTGATGATTCCAAGCTGATGCTGAACCTTCAGACAGTGACGGAAGAACTGGGCAAGGAATGCATGGGCAAGGCTTGGGTAATCGTAACGAGCCAGCAGGATATCGACTCCATTACCAAGGTGAAGGGTAACGACTTCTCCAAGATTCAGGGACGTTTCGATACACGTCTTTCTTTGTCCTCTGCCAATGTGGACGCTGTTATCAAAAAGCGTATTCTGGATAAGACCGAGACAGCAGCACAGAGCCTGCGTCTGCTCTATGACCAGAAAGCAACCATCATCAAAAATCTGATTGTCTTCAACGACGGCGTGGAGAAAAAACTGTACGCCAACGCAGAAGACTTTGCAGAGGTTTATCCTTTTGTTCCATACCAGTTTAATTTGCTTGCCAGCGTGCTGACCAGCATCCGTACCCACGGTGCATCCGGCAAGCACCTGTCCGAAGGTGAACGTTCCATGCTGGCTCTGTTCAAAGAGTCTGCCATGCAGCTGATGGACGATGAGATGGGGGCAATCGTGCCGTTCTATCGGTTCTATGATGCATTGGAGAACTTCCTCGACCACAGCCACAGCAGCGTGATCATCCGCGCTTATGACAACAGTTATATCAACCCGGAAAAGAAGGAAAAAGATGTCTTTGCCATCAATGTGCTGAAGACCCTTTTCCTGATTAAATATGTTTTGGAGATCGAAGCCAACGTGGACAACATCGTCAGCCTGATGATTACCAGCATTGACGATGATCGTATTTCTTTGAAGGCACAGGTGGAGGATGCACTGAAAGTGCTGATGCGCCAGATGCTGATCCAGAAGAATGGCTCCATCTATGTTTTCCTGACCGATGAGGAACAGGAAATCAACAACGAAATCGAAAAAGAAAATGTGGAGATGCCGGAGGTCATCACGAAGATTGCGGAGATGATCTATGAGGACATTTTCTCCAGCAAGAAGTATCAGTACCCAAGCTTCAGTGGACGGTATGCGTTCTCCTTCAATCAGACAGTGGATGACCGCCCCTATAAGGCAAACCAGAATTACGATATCGGCCTCCGTGTGCTGACCCCGTGGTATGAGGGCGGCACCGATGATGGTACGCTGCGCCTGCTCTCTGGCCAGGGCAAGGAAGTTCTTGTGGTTCTGCCGAATGATGATGCGTTCCTGACGGAAATGCGGGCATACTTGAAAATTGAGCGGTTCCTGCGTAAGAATACTTCTGTGCAGCTTGCCAAGTATGAGACCATTAAGGAAGCAAAGCGCGTGGAGATGCGGGAACGCAACGGTAACGCCAAGCTTTACCTGACGGAAGCGCTGAAAGAGGCTACCATCTATGTCAATGGTGATGTGCTACACACCTCCGGCAAGGAAGTGACCAGCCGCATCAACGAGGCAATCGGAAGATTGGTGCAGACGGTTTACCACAAGCTGTCCTACATCGACGTAGCGATGGGCGAAGCAGACATCCGGAAGATGTTCAAGACCAGCAACCAGCTGTCACTGGCACTGGGAGATACCGGAGAATCCAATGTTCACGCACTGGATGATGTGCTGCAATTCGTGGCGGGCAACTCCCGGATGCACATGAAAACTTCTATGAAAACCATCAAGGATCGCTTTATGAAAGCACCCTATGGCTTTGTGGAAGATGACATCCATTGGCTGGTGGCACGTCTCTTTAAGCGTGGAGACCTGTCCTTTACGGTCAACGGTGAGAGCGTCAATCTGAACAACCGTTCCGAAGAAGAAATCATCGGCTATATCACGAAGAAGCAGTTCGTGGATAAGCTGCTGACGGAAGTGCGCGTTCGTGTGCCGGAAAACCAGAAAAAGGCCGTCCGCACCGTGATGAAAGAGCTGTTCAAGGTGGCACCGCCTGCCGATGACGAAGATACCATCATGAAGAACTTCCAGCATTACTGCGAGAATCGGATCACCGAGATTGAGCGGCTGGAACCGAAATATGAGAATTATGCCTATCCGGGAAAAGAACTTCTGGAAAAGGGCAAGAAGCGGCTTTCCGCACTGGTGCAGATTCAGGCACCGCTGGAATTCTTTAAGACTGTATTTGACGAGCAGGACGATCTGATGGATTTTGGCGAGGACTATGAGCCTATCCGTGATTTCTTTGGCAGTGAACAGCTGACCATCTTCACTCGTGCGCTGGATATGCTGAATATCTACGAGGACAGTAAGACCTACATCGTGGATGCAGAACTGGAGGACGTGGTGGCCAAGATGCGCACCATCGTCCGGATGGCGAAGCCCTATAAGGAGATTCCGAAGCTGCCGGAGCTGCGCGAGAAGTTTATGAACTGCTATATGCGCATTCTGGAAGAGCAGGCAGAGCCGGTCAAGGATTCCATCAATCAGGATCGGAACCGTGTCTTTGAAGTGCTGAACACCAAGCCCTATAAGGATGCAAAGTTTAACCGTTATCTGGAACTGTTTAAGGAGATCATGGACGGTGCGGAGCACTGCAACAATGTCTCCACTCTGCGTAGCTATGCAGATAAGGCGGAGGCACTGAAGCTGCGCCTGCTCAATGAGATGAACGCAGAGGATATCCGTCTTGTGCAGGAAGCTGCGGCGAAGGCCGAGGCAGAGCGCAAGCGTCAGGAAGAAGAGGCGAAAAAACGCGGCGAGACCGTGAAACCGGCAGAAAAGGTAGCGGAACCGCAGCCGGTATATAAGGTGCGCACCACGAAGAATGTTTCCATCAAGACGGTTGCCAAGACTGCATCGTGGCGGTTGGAGAGCAAGGACGACGTTGATAAATACCTTGCCGCATTGCGTGAAAATCTGCTGAAAGAGATGGACGAAGATACCATCGTCAACATTGAACTATAAATGACAGGAGGATTGGCTCCATGAACAAGACAGCCATAAAGAATTTTGCGATTTGGGCTCGGAATAAGCTGATTGCAGATGTCAGCTATGATGCCCGCCTGATCGGTATTACGGAGGACGGCATTGCCAAGCCGCTGCCGCAGAGCTTCGGCGGCACTCAGTTCTTCGATATCGGCACCGCAGAACCGTATTCGATTTCCGGTGAGGCCGTGCGCCAGCGTGACAAGCTGATAGAGGTCATCCAGCAGAAGGAAAAGGATACCGACTACAAAACCGCATATCAGTATGTGATCGAGGAGGTTGCCTATACATGGTTTAACCGCCTGATCGCCATCCGTTTCATGGAGGTCAACGACTATCTGCCTTCCCATATCCGGGTTCTCTCTTCCGAGAGCGGAAAGCTGGAGCCGGATCTGGTCACAACACCGTTTGACGCAGAGCTGCCCTTCACTGCGGAGGAAGAGGCTCAGATTTTCCAGCTGAAGCAGGACAACAAGCTGGACGAGGTGTTCCGCATCCTGTTCCTGAAACAGTGCAATGCCCTGAACGAGATTCTGCCTGCTCTGTTTGAAAAGACAAAGAACTACACTGAGCTGCTGCTCAGCTTGTCCATTATTGACCAGGATGGCGTGGTCTATCATCTGCTCCACGATATCCCAGAGGATGACTTTAACATCGAGCGAGGTGGTCAGGTGGAGATCATCGGCTGGCTGTACCAGTATTACAATACCGAGCCGAAGGCTGCTGCCTTTGCAAAGAACGGCAAGATCACCAAAGAGGAAATTCCTGCCGTAACCCAGCTGTTCACCCCGGACTGGATCGTCCGCTACATGGTGGAGAACAGCCTGGGCCGTCTGTGGGTGGAAGGACACCCGGAATGCGACCTGAAAGAAAACTGGAAATACTATCTGGAAGAGGCACCGCAGGAGTCGGAGGTGCAGGCAAAACTGGCGGAAATTCGTAAAGAGTACGCCGCCCTGAATCCAGAAGACATCAAGCTCATCGACCCCTGCATGGGGTCCGGTCATATTCTCGTATACGCCTTTGATGTGCTGATGCAGATTTACGAGAGTGCCGGTTACAGCCAGCGTGATGCTGCGAAGAGCATTCTGGAACACAACATCTACGGTCTGGACATTGATGACCGTGCCTATCAGCTGGCGTACTTTGCCGTGATGATGAAAGCACGTCAGTACAACCGCCGTATCTTGAACGGTGAAAACAGCTGCCATGTCTATGCCATTCAGGAGAGCAATAGCGTCAACCGTGCGCACTTGAAGTATTTCGGCGCAGGGATGGACGATATTGAGAAGAATGCTGCTAAGATGCAGCTGGAAGGTTTGCTGGACACCCTGACAGATGCCAAGGAGTACGGCTCCATTCTGAATGTGGAGAGCTACAACTGGGATTTGCTGCGCCGGTTTGTGGCAGCAGAGGACACCGCCGGTCAGATCAGTATGGACAGCGTGGGTGTGGAAGATACCGCCGAGCAGCTGAATCGACTTATCAATATTGGCGAGGCAATGGCACGAAAGTATTGGATAACTGTTACGAATCCGCCGTATGCAGGTGCTAATAAACTTGATGGCAAACTGAATGCTTTTATCAAAGAGCATTATCCAAATAGCAAAGCTGATATGAGTACGGTTTTTATGGAAAAAACGATGGATATGCTATTGCAAAATGGAATGATGTCAATGATTAACATTCCTGTCTGGATGTTTCTTCCTACTTATGAAAAACTCCGCCAAATACTATTGTCTGAAGACTGTATTTTAAGCTTAATCCATCCAGGAAGAGGAATTTTTGGATCTGATTTTGGAACAACAGCGTTTGTAATATGTAAAAAATGTATGCCAAATTATACAGGCATATATTATCGGCTCTATAAAAAGCAAGGCGATGTTGAAACATCAGAAGTTAGAGAGCAGGCATTTTTGGCCGGAGAATCAGTGTTTTATGCGCAACAAAGTCAATTTTCAATTATACCAGGGCAACCGATTGCTTATTCGACAAGTCACAATATGCTTAAGACTTTTGCAGCAAAAAAAATTGGGGATATAGAATATCCTAAACAAGGACTTTCGACCGCTGATAATGAACGATTTTTAAGACTATGGTATGAGATAGACCAGTTAAAGTTTGCAAGTAATTGTAGTAGTAATGAAAATTCTATTGCGTCTTGTGCCAAATGGTTCCCCTTCAACAAAGGGGGAGATTTTAGAAAGTGGTATGGAAATTTTGATTATGTTATAAATTGGGAGAATGGTGGCTATGAATTGAGAAATTTCAAGAATGCTGCTATTCGAAATCCTAATTATTATTTTGAACCCCATGTAACATGGTCAAAAGTTTCAATAAGTAAGGTTGCTTTTAGATATAGACCAGTGGGTTCAGTGTTTAGTGATGCAGGCTGTGCAGCAACTTTTCATGATGATGTTTTATGGTATGCATTGGGCTTATTGAATACCAAATATGCGCAACGTGTTTTTGACATCATAAATCCAACGGTGAATTATACACAGAGCACCATTGCGAATTTACCTTACATTGTAAATGCTGCGAAAAAAGAAATAATTACTGAAACAGTCAAGAAAAACGTATTTGTTACTCAAAATGATTGGGACTCTTTTGAGACTTCTTGGGACTTTAAGAAGCACCCATTGCTTCGCAATGTCTCCACGATTTCCGAAGCCTTTACCCAGTGGCAGGCTGAATGCGATGACCGTTTTAATCAGCTGAAAGCCAACGAAGAAGAGCTGAACCGCATTTTTATCGACATTTACGGTTTGCAGGATGAGCTGACCCCGGAAGTGGAAGATAAAGATGTGACCGTCCGTAAGGCGGATTTGCAGCGGGATATCAAGAGCCTGTTGAGCTATGCGGTGGGCTGTATGTTTGGCCGCTACTCGCTGGACGTGGAGGGATTGGCCTATGCAGGCGGCGAGTGGGATAGCAGCAAATACCAGAGCTATATTCCGGACGAAGATAATGTTATCCCTATCACCGATGAAGAATATCTGGACGATGATATCGTATCGCGCCTGTGTGCATGGCTGAAGGTGGTGTACGGTGCTGATACGCTGGAAGCAAACCTTGATTACATCGCAAAAGCCCTTGGCAATAAGGGCAGCACAAGCCGGGAGATCATCCGCAACTACTTCCTGAACGATTTCTTCAAGGATCACTGCCAGACCTACTCTGTCACTGGTTCCGGCAAGCGTCCGATCTACTGGCTGTTTGACAGCGGCAAGCAGAACGGCTTTAAGGCACTGGTTTACCTGCACCGCTACACGCCGGACACCATCGGCAACCTACGTATCGACTACCTGCACAAGATGCAACGCGTATACGAATCTGAGATCAACCGGATGCAGGATATGATGGATCACAGCGAGAATGCCCGTGAGGTTGCAGTAGCTGGGAAGCGTAAGGATAAACTTGCCAAGCAGCTGAAGGAATGCCGGGAATACGATGAGAAGATCAGCCATCTGGCACTTTCCCGTATCGAGCTTGATCTCGATGACGGCGTAAAGGTCAACTACCGCAAGCTCCAGACCGCCAAGGACGGCAAGTTCTATGAGGTGCTGGCAGACAGTAAGAATATCATGGTGAAAGAAAAGAAATAAGAAAAATGACCGGAGGGAGTGGGAAAATGCAAAATCACTGGACAAAGGATGATGTCACGGCGGCATGGCAGCGTTTTGAACGTACATATGCCCATGATCCGGTGGCATACCGCTTCCTCTGCGGTCATTGTATTCAAGATGAAACCGATGAAGATGCGTTGGATTACAATATCATTGGTGTCTGGCTTGTCTGTCATAGAAAATATCGTGACTGGTCAACCGAGAAATCCTATGATCTGGCATGGATACTGGAATTTATGCAGGCGTATCACATGACGATTCCACGGTACATCAAAAGAACAAAGTTCTACCGGAAAAAGATGAAGCTATTGCTGAGTTCTCTTGTAAGAGATAAAGACCAATCACAGGAAAAAAGGACAATGATATGGCAGAATTGAACCTGAAACAAATTATAGACCGCCTGAATGCGGAATTTACCGGGGAGACCCGGAAACTGGTTTTCTGGTACGATGACAAGGCGGAATTTGCCGAGGATATGGAGACGGTGGAGCTTCAGAATGCGAAGATCTACCATCTCCAGCCGGATAACCAGTTCTATACAAAGTATTTTCTTGAGCGTGTGGATAAGACCACGAATTATCTGATCTATGCACCGTTTCCTAAACCGGATGTAAGGGACAACCATCTGGAAGACACAATGCTGTATTCCAGACGGTTCTTTGCTGACCGAGCCTCCTTGCTGTCGGTTGACCTGGGTATTGAGGAAAAGTACAAGCCGGTTATTGAGAAGCACATCAAGTTTTTCGCCAACAAAGAGCGCACTCAGCGGTTCTATGATTTGGAAATCGAAAACTTCAATGAAGAAAATATCCTTGTCGGTCTGCTAAGTGCAGTCTGCAAGGCGCGTACCTGCTCTTTTGAGGAAGTCGTGCGCATCGTGTTGACAGATGGCGAGCTGGTGGACAATGCTTTCTTGCAGGAGTTTGAAAAATACGACCTGCTGTCTGCATTCTGGCAGCTCTGTGAGCAGCATTTCGGATACACCGATACAAAACCGAGTTTGGAACGGCTGCTGGTAACATTGTTCGTTACTTATACTGGGCGATATGTGCAGGCAGAGCTTCCGGCAGCATGGAGGAGCTTTGTCTCCTACAAGTCAGGCAATATCATCGCATTCCTCGATAGCCTGATGAACAGCGTCCTGTACCGGGATAAATACGACGCTTTGTCGGCACATGTTGCCAAAGGGCTGAATGTTTTTTCGGCATTTGCAGGAATGCGAGTGGACGATTTGGTGGAGTGCGACACTTTCCTTGCCGTGGATCAGGTGCTGGTAAAGTGGCTCATTGGCAGACTTGTTTCGGAAGATATCGGTGCAATCGTAAACGGATTTACCATTCCGGAACTCTGTGAAAAACGGGCTAAAATGCACTTTGGCAGAAAGACTGGGAAGACCTATCAGCTGCTTTCCAGTGCATACAGCATGGTGAAGGAAGCGGATTACCATGCCGCAGATGGCTTAAAGCCAATCATCGACCGATATCTTGCTGCGGATTACAATATGGATCAGCAGTATCGTAAATTCTACTATTATTACGACCAGCTGGAGAGCACGGAAAGCTTTGAGCCGCTTCGGGAGCTGGTGGAAAATATCTACACAAACGAATATCTGGCTTGTTTGCTCCCTGCCTGGAATGCCGGAATTCAACAGGATGGCGCATTTTCGGCAATTCCGTTGCAGCGGGAGTTTTACAATGCCAACCTGCGCTATACCAAGGAACGCACCGTGGTCATCATTTCGGATGCCATGCGTTACGAGGTCGGACAGGAATTGTTTGCCCGAATGCAGGATGACCCGAAATGCACGGCAAAACTTTCTGTACAGTTGAGTGTCCTGCCGTCTTATACAAGGCTCGGTATGGCAGCACTTTTACCGCATAAAACACTGGAGATGACGGATGACTTCCAGGTGCTGGTAGATGGTATCCTTTGCGATAATCTGGCAGGTCGGCAGCAGGTGCTGCAAAGCTATAACCCGGATAGTGTCTGTGTACAGTTCGATGATATCAAAAATCTGAAAGTGGCAGAGCTGCGAGATGTGCTGACAAAACGTCAGATCATCTATGTATACCATAATCAGATCGACGCGCGTGGAGACAAGGCAAATACCGAGGATGAGGTGTTTAATGCGTGTGAGGAAGCCGTTCAGGAAATTGTGGATTTGATTCATCGAATCTCCGTCAGCGGCAACACCTATCATTTTATCGTCACTGCCGATCATGGCTTTATTTACAAACGTGATAAGCTGACAGAAAGTGACAAGATTTCTGGGAAAAGCGCGGAAAAAGCATTTGTTAATCGCAGATTTATTGTGTCCAAGGCGGCACTGGAAGATGACGGCATCGACCATATGAGCATGGGACGCGTTCTGGGGAATGAGGACAGCAAGGTGGTGTCTTATCCTGTCAGCAGCAATGTCTTTAAGGTGGCCGGAGGCGGTGCTAACTATGTGCATGGCGGTTCCTCACCGCAGGAAATGCTGGTACCGGTGCTGGAGTTTAAGATGGAGCGCGGTCACATGGAAACAAAGAATGCAGAGATTGCTCTGGTCAGCATCGTCCATAAGATTACGAACCTGATCACTTCCATGGACTTTATCCAGTCGGATGCAGTCAGCGATACTGTAAAAGCTGCAAAATACCGCATTTTCTTCCGCTCGGAAGACAATGAGAAAATCTCGAACGAAAACAGCTATGTGGCGGACAGTCGCGAGGAAAATGCACAGAAGCGTATCTTCCGGATGCGTTTCACATTCAAGAATAAGAAATACGACAAGGACAAGCAATATTACCTTGTGGTTTATGACGAAGAAAGCGGTCTGGAGCAGTGGAGGCAGCCTGTCATCATGGACATTGCCTTTGCAGATGACTTTGGATTCGGATTCTGATATAGAGGAGGCAGGAATTCCGTATGGAAATGATGGATATGGCGGCAGATGATACCCGTGAAGAACTGCGCCGGAAGCTGCGCAGCAACTTTGACGGTCGGATCGTCCGCAAAGACCTGACAAAGAAAATAAAAGAAGGAGCGAATGTTCCGGTCTATGTGCTGGAGTTCCTGCTGGGTCAGTATTGTAGTTCAGACGATGAGACAATCATTGAGCAGGGCGTTCAGAATGTAAAACGAATTCTGGCAGATAATTTTGTCCGCCCGGATGAGGCTCAGAAAATTCTCTCACAACTGCGCAAGAACGGGAGCCATACCATTATTGATATGGTGACAGTACATCTGGACATCAAAAAGGATTGCTTTTTTGCAGAGTTCTCTAACCTTGGTCTCACCAATGTGCCGATTACGGATGATTATCCGGAAAAATATGACCGGCTGCTTTGTGGCGGTATCTGGTGCATCGTGCAGCTGGAATATGAATCTGAGGGAGACAGTAGCTTTGGAATCACGGATATAGATGGACAGCCGATTTCCTCTAAACAGAAAAAGCAGAAGGATATCTCTCCCATTAGCATCCATAAGCTGACTCCGATTCAGATGCCCCATATCGACATTGAAGAAGTTCGAGAGGGACGCAAGGCATTCACACAGAAAGAGTGGATGGATGTTATGCTGCGTTCCTGCGGATATGAGCCGGAACAGTTGAACAATCGGGAAAAGTGGCTGCTGCTTGCGCGTATGTTACCGCTGGTGGAGAACAACTTCAATCTCTGTGAATTGGGGCCGCGCAGCACAGGCAAGTCCCATATCTATAAAGAAATCAGCCCGAACAGTATCCTGGTATCCGGTGGTCAGACGACCGTTGCAAATTTGTTTTACAATATGGGGCGCAAAACCGTAGGTTTGGTAGGCTTATGGGACTGCGTTGCCTTTGATGAGGTTGCCGGAATCAAGTTTAAGGACAAAGACGGCATTCAGATTATGAAAGACTATATGGCTTCCGGCTCCTTTGCCCGTGGCAAAGAGGAAAAGGCAGCATCGGCATCTATGGTCTTTGTAGGAAACATCAATCAGAGCGTGGATGTGTTGCTCAAGACTTCCTCTCTGTTTGACCCGTTCCCGCCGGAGATGGGAACGGACACCGCCTTTCTTGACCGTCTGCATTGCTACATTCCAGGCTGGGAGATTCCGAAGTTCCGTCCGGAGCATTTTACCAATGATTACGGCTTTATCACGGATTACTTGGCAGAGTTTATCCGAGAACTGCGGAAAGAACAGTATGGTGATGCGTTGGATAAGTATTTCCGCCTTGGAAAGAACCTGAACCAGCGCGATACGATTGCTGTCCGCAAGATTGTAGGCGGCTATGTGAAATTGCTTTATCCCGATGGAGAGTTCACGAAGGAACAGATTGAAGAAATTCTTGTATTTGCGCTGGAAATGCGCCGTCGCGTCAAGGAGCAGCTGAAAAAACTGGGTGGAATGGAATTCTATGATGTGAACTTCAGCTATATCGACCTTGATACCTTTGAAGAAAAATTTGTTTCCGTGCCAGAGCAGGGCGGTGGAAAGCTCATTCCTGATGGTATCTGCAATCCTGGACAGGTATATACCGTAAGTCAGGGTAAGTCCGGTATGATCGGTGTATTCCGCCTCGAAAGCCAGATGCTGCCCGGCAACGGAAAATTTGAACGTACTGGCCTTGGCAGCGACCGTGACTGCAAGGAATCCACGAATACGGCGTTCAATTTCCTGAAAGCAAACGGAAATCGAATCAGTGGCAGCATCAGCACCACGATGCGGGATTACATCATCAACTATCAGGATTTGCAGGGCATTGGCATGACCGGAAAGCTGGCATTGCCTACATTGATTGCACTATGCAGCATCGCTCTTGGACGGCCTACGGTCAGTACACTTGCCGTGCTGGGAGAAATCAGTATTAGCGGCACGATTCTGAAAGTGGACGAGCTTGCCAATAGTTTGCAGGTGTGCCTCGATAGCGGAGCAAAGAAAGTGCTGCTTCCGATTACCAGTGCAGCAGACCTTGGCACTGTGCCGCCGGAGCTGGTGGGCAGTTTTAATCTGATTTTCTACAGCAGTGCGGAAGATGCGGTGTTTAAGGCGTTGGGGGTAGAGTAATACTAAAGGTACGGAGGAAATGCGCCAATGGAGAAAAGTTCGCTGGATTACCGTGAAAAATTATATTCTCAAATACAAGAAGAATATGGAAAACTTGTATATACCTATACATGTCATTTTAAGATGGCTGATCGGTTGAGTAAGCGTAATTTTTGGATAAAATGGGGACAGATTGGGTTATCAGCAATATCAACAGGCGGCTTTTTGGGAGTGCTCATTTCAAATGAACAGATACTGTTATGGGCTGGTGGACTATGTTCAACAGCACTTCTTGCACTAACAAGCTATCTGAAGGATAAGGACATTTCCACTGAAAAAACCGATCATATTAAGACTGCGAATAAGCTGTGGAAGGTAAGAGAAAAATATCTGTCACTTTTGACAGACTTTGACGAAATTAGTATTGAAGAAATAGTGCGCAAAAGAGATGAACTGTTGGATGAAAGTTCGGAAATTTACTGTGCTGCACCTTTAACTGATGGGAAAAGTTATGCTGCCGCCCAAGCTGCGCTTAAAACAAATGAAGAGCAATTCTTTACGCAGGAGGAATTAAACAAGATGCTTCCGGCGCATTTGAGAAAAAATGAGTAAATGGGGGATGAATACATTGAGTTTGTATGTTCAAAGAAATGAAGAAGTAATATCAGCTGACAGCCGTTCTCTTATTTCAAAAAGATATTGCACTGTAACATCAGCAATGAACCGTGAGTTTTGGAATATAACAAGCGATAGACAAAATAGTATATATGTTGGCTCCTATGGAAGGGGA
>OHQH01000832.1_pt1 | contig 16277 bp, 9 predicted proteins | sample 1577891 | NCBI WGS metagenome assembly OHQH01 (sample SAMEA3879601, study PRJEB24766) | human gut metagenome | biome: human-associated habitat; feature: feces | place: USA | collected 1985/1987
TATAAATTTAAAGTTTTTCTATTATGAACAAAAAATTTTTAAGTGCAATCCTGTTTGGAGCCCTTATGGTCACTTCAACAGGAACATTTGTATCTTGTAAGGATTACGATGACGACATCGACCGCTTGGATCAAGAAATATCCAATGTGAAAGATGCAATCAAGGCCCTTGAAGACAAAGTAGGCTCAGGCAAATATGTCGAAAGCTGTACTCCGTTCACTGATGGTAATGGTGGTTATGAAATCAAATTCAGTGATGGAGAGACCATTAAATTATACAATGGTGCAAAAGGAGAACAAGGTGAACCGGGCAAACCAGGTACTCCGGGTACTCCAGGTACTTCTGCTGATGATTATGTAGTATCAGTAGAAGAAGGTGAATCAGCTTATGAATTAGTTATTACTTATGCTGATGGCACTAAAAAGACTATCAGTATGCCTAAAGCTACTTCTGTAGTTAGCGGAGTTAAGTTTATCCCTACTTTCCTTTCTGAAGGTGAAGCTGCCAGAATCCATTTCCCTACCATCGTTACTGATAGTGTGGCAGGTAAAACAGAGATTACAGGTGCAGATTGGGGTACAAATAACTTTAGCACATTTAAAATCGTTTACTCAGGTAAGGCAGACGTGAAGTATCAGGTAAATCCTAACAGCGTATCATTCAAAGATATGGAAGTGGTAGGATTTGTTCGTGATACTGCTGAAATATGGAACTACAATACGAATAACAAGAATTGGGAATTGTTCAACGCTGGACAAAAACTGTACACTGATGGAAAAATTACCGTTGAATCTTATAAAGAAGGACATGGTATGTTAAACTTCCGTGTAAAGGACTGGGCTTTTGCTGAACAATCTAATCTGGACGAAAGAACAGTATATTCATTGAGAATTAAGAACAATGACCAAATCGTTCATTCTGATTTTGTTCCCGCCAAGCATGAAGTAATTTTGCAGAAAAACGTACATTTGGTTAAAGTAGCTGATGCATTTGACCAAACTAACGCTCCTGCTCAGATTAAAAATGCAATTGCTCCTAACAAGGTAAATTATAGAGAATTCATCAAAGATGAATATTATCTTAACACCTTGAATCCGACCGGTACTGAAGAGGCTAAATTGAAGGCTTATCAAGCAGATAAAGCTAAGTTCGAAGCCAATGCTGAAAACCAGTTATATAAAGGAGATGCTGAATCTAAAGATGATGCAGAACGTATTGTTGTAGAATTGAACTATACAGGTGATGGACATTCAAAAAATTTGAAGGACATCGTAACTTCATTCTTTGACAAACGTATGGGTAGAGCCCAAGACGCTCAGTATCCTCTGATGGAGAATGGTTTTGATGACTATTCATTGGTGTTTGAACCGGTTGACTTCTATTATGATGGCGTTAACCAGACAAAACGTTATTTGGATGTTACCAAAGATGGTGTTGCTACAGTAAAACAAACTCCGGACCCGATTTGGGGCGCAGAAACAGATGCCAACCACACAGCTGCTATAGACAGAACTCCTATTGTTCGTGTGAAACTGGTAGCACCGGGTGAAGACAATGGTAATGTAGTTAAAACAGCAATCATCAAGATTCACATTGTACGCAATGCAGTTGTTGCTCCTGAAATTAATATTACAGAAACAAAAGACGTCACTCTGAAACATATCAATCAAGTTCTTGACATGGATATGGATAAGATATTCAACCATAAAGATGTACAGTTGAGTAAAGACGAATTCCGTAAGACTTATGATTTCGTTCCTGAATTTGCAACAGCAGATGAGGCTAAACAACACGCTGTATATGCATGGGATGGAAAAGATAATGCAGACTATTCATTAGATCCGAACTTTAAACCTGAAGAATACAATCAGTTGTTCGTTACAGTGAAGAATACAGCATTCTCTCGTCATGACGATCACGACGTTTACACTGTTAAGGGTACATACAAGCCAAATGCTGATCATAAGGGATTATCTGACATCCATGTTACTTATACTATCAATGTGAAGTATCCGGATGTAGTTGCTCCTGAAAAGACTAAGTTGAACTGGGTAGATGATTCTTACTTCATTGCTCACGGTAGATACGATAACTTTGATGATCCTAAAACTTATGAAATGGTTGCAGCATTGAATGACGAATTCGATTTGATCAACTATAATCCTTATAAGGGTCAGACTCATGATAAGGATTGGGCTAGAGCTACCTTGTCATTCGAATTGGTTGACCAGCATAATAACGCATCTAAGATAGTTGACGGTCACAATTCCGGCATCCGTTTGTATCAAGGTAAAGACAACAAGTGGTATATCGCTTTGGAGGCTACAGACGAAGGACGTGCTTGGATCAATGCTGCTGACGCTAAGGATTTGAAGAAGATCAAAATGCGTGCCGTAGTAAGCTTCAATGAAGATGTTGACGGATTGTATGGTACTTGCAACAAGGAAGCCAATGCTCATAACAAGTATGCTAAAGAAGATTACAATAACTTCTCTTGCGATACTATCAATATGGTAAACAATACTCCTTGGGCCAAAGATCATACTACTACTTATACTGGTGCTCCTGCTCCTGAAAATGGACGTTCTACAGTGGTTATCGATGAATTTGAAGTTGCATTTGTAACTCCGATGGTATTCCACGCTTACGAAGCAGGTCCTTTGTATGACAAGTATCAGGAAGCTGAAAATACAGTATCATTGAAGGATGCATTCTTCTTGTCAGATTATCTGTGGTCTGAAGGTGCTCAGGCACAATTCAATAACAACCATGTTATCTATGATCACAAAGATATGGCTAAGAATAATACTTTGGTTCAGACAGGTGATCAAGCTGGTTGGTCAAAGAAACTGGTAGTTGACCATAATGTATTCGATGTTAATACAACTGTTAACTTCAAGGTTTCTAAGGCATACTTTGCTGACGGAAGTGAACTGGATGCTGAAAACATGAAGAAGATCAAACTTGATAATGCTAAGCAGACTATCACATGGATCAACAATGGTGAAGATATTGCTCAACCATTTACTATTGATGTAGAAGTTTGTGTAAATCACAAGTGGGGCGGTATCTGCGACCATACTTGGAAGAATGGTCTTGGACATTCTGTTGGAACTATCCAAATCCAAGTTAAGAAGCACAATGACAAGTAATTAATACGCTCATTGTTTATAAAAAAAGAGGGGGGCAAAATGTTCCCCTCTTTTAGTTTTTATAATCGTTTATCCAATTATATTGTGTATGAAGTATATATATGCTGTCTGTTTTCTGTTATTAGTATGTGGCTGTCATAAAGAAAATGACACCCCTGTTGTTTTACCTGCACGGACACTATTGGTTTATCTGGGAGGAGATAATAATCTTGATGCCGAAACCTATGACAAACTTGTTCAAATTAAAAATGGATGGGAAGACGGGACAGATGGAAATATAATAGTGTATCAGGATACACCATTTAAGGACTCTCCACGATTGATGGAAATTGATGGAAAAAGTGAGAAAGGCTATATTACCATACATACCTATGACCAAGAAAACTCAGCCTCCCCCCAAGTGCTTAAACGAGTTATAAACGACGTAACTCGGCTTTATCCTGCTAAAAGCTACGGTCTAATCGTGTTTTCCCATGGCAGTGGCTGGCTTCCTCCACATACATTGGTTAATGGCTCGCGGTCTATCATCATCGATAATGACAATGAAATGGAAATAACAGATTTTGCCATGGCCCTCCCGGACCATTTATTTGAATTCATAATCTTTGAAGCATGTAATATGGCAGGTATTGAGGTGGCTTATGAATTAAGAAATAAAGCAGCATATATCATGGCTTCCTCTGCCCCAGTAGTATCTCCGGGATTTACTCCTATCTATACCGGCAGTATTTCCTGTCTGCTTGAAGAAAATGCTGATTTGCAAAGATTTGCAGAAAATTATTTTCATTATTGGAATTTGATGGAAGGCGATAAACGTTCTGCTACCATTAGCATAATAAAAACTGCCGGATTATCAAATTTAGCGAATTTGATACGACAGATCAATACAGAAACATCCGGCTCTTTTCTCCCGGTCGGTAACCTTCAAAATTATGATGGAGTTTTAAAAGCCCCATTCTATTTTTTTGATTTCGCTCAATATTATCAATCATTATCAGATGAAAATACATACAATGCACTTCAAGAGTGTATCAGCCAATGTGTGGTTTACAAAAGAAATACTCCTTTTTATGCTACGGAAGAAGGAACATTCCCTATCACCGCCTTTTCAGGTATGACCACTTTTATCATGCAGAGAGAACTTAATGACTTGAATGAAGAATATACAAAACTACAATGGTATAAAGATATTAATACACATTAGATAATATGTATAACACTGACAAACAATGATATAGCAAATTCAGTAGAAGAAGTATATCTTATTGCAGAATAGATAGATTCTAAATACTTTTCAAAGTATCCTTTAAAGGACAGAATGCCAATATATATGGACAGAAACAGGCGATTATCCATTAATAAGAAACGGAAAAACTTGTCATAAGCAGAAAAAACAAATCCTTTATTTGCTTTGTTTGTCATTTACTAATATCTTTGTTTTATCATTCATTCTAGAACCGCAACAAAATATGAAATACCCTATTGGAATACAGAGTTTTGACCAAATCCGTGAAGATGGCTATGTATATGTGGATAAGACCGGTTTGATTTACAACTTGGTAACACAAGGCAAGACTTATTTCTTGAGCCGTCCACGCCGTTTTGGCAAAAGCCTGCTGGTAAGTACCCTTGCCTGTTATTTCCAGGGACGCAAAGATTTGTTTGCCGGACTGGAAATCGACGGATTGGAAAAGGACTGGTATGAGTATCCTATCTTCCGTATAGACTTTAATGGAGGACTGTATACACAACCCGGAATTCTGGAGGCTACCATTGAAGGCTATTTAGGGAACTGGGAAGATATTTATGGCAAGAATCCCAATTATACAACCATAGGAACCCGTTTCATTGAAATACTTCGCCGGGCTTATGAACAGACAGGGCGGCGTGCGGTGGTTCTGATTGATGAATATGACAAACCTATTTTGGATGTATTAGATACGGAAGCTTGTTTTTATGATGATTATGGAAAGCAAGTTCTGTTGGAGAACCATAACCGGGAAATATTGAAATCCTTTTATTCTACCTTTAAAGGAGCCGATCAATACTTGAGATTCGTATTGTTGACCGGAGTAACAAAGTTTTCCCAAGTAAGTGTTTTCAGTGGATTTAACCAGCCTAAGGATATCAGTATGGATGAACGGTACGAAGCCTTGTGCGGTATCACCCAGAATGAGCTGGAAGCATTTTTCGAAGAACCCACCATACAGTTGGCTGCTAAATATCAGTACACAGTGAAAGAAATGAAGGAACTTCTCAGACGGCAATATGACGGATATCATTTTGGAGAGAGGATGACCGACATTTACAATCCGTTCAGCATTCTTAATGCTTTTGACAGTATGGCAATTCGTGATTACTGGTTCTCTACAGGTACTCCCACCTATTTGGTTCGTCTGCTGCAACACAGCCGCGAGCAGATAAACGAACTTGCCGGACGTTATTATGTTCCCTCTTTGTTTGTGGATTATAAGGCTGATGTGGAACAGCCTCTACCCATGATTTATCAGAGCGGATATCTCACTATTAAAGAATATAATAGACGTATGGGAACTTATCTGCTCGATTTTCCCAATAATGAGGTGCGTAAAGGGTTCTTGTCCGTATTGGCAGCACATTATTTGAAACCCGGAGGTGGAGAGGTCAACAGCTGGATTATCGATGCTGTTACTTGCCTTGAGCAAGGGAACACCTCCGCTTTTTGTGATTCTCTGACCGCCTTTCTTGCAAGCATCCCGTATGACTCTCACGCTTCCTTGAAGGAATTGGATATGACTGAGAAACATTTCCAATACACTTTTTATCTGATTCTCCGTTTGATAGGAGTTTATTGCCGTGCAATCCATTGTGAGAATCGCCAGAGCTTCGGACGAGTGGACTGCATATTGGAAATGGACGAATATGTTTACATTTTCGAATTCAAGATGGACGGAACAGCAGAGGAGGCTTTACAGCAAATAGCAGAGAAAGGCTATGCCCGATCTTATTTGACCGATAACCGTAAAATAGTCTGTATCGGGGTGAATTTTTCTTCCCTTACACGTACTGTGGAAGAATGGAAGGAAATAATTTACAGGTAAGATTTAGTCATAGTCAGCCTAAAGCGTTAAACAAAAGATTGCCTTCCACTATTTTTTATGGGAATATACCGGTAAGAATGTTCATGCTGTTGCCGGCATAACACATTTAATTTTCATCTTTTTATCATTTTGTTTTTCTTTTTGCTAAGAATGAATTATTTTCGCAGCCGAACACAAGTTTAATTTCTTACCGACAATAAGCAGACATGCTTTAATCCTCGACCAATTCAACTTGTCCTCATTTTAATTTTAACGGATAAGCTGATGTTTTGTCCCTCACTATTATAAAATAAAAGAATGAAAAGATCATTGTATGTATCGCTATTGACGTTCATGTACTTCTCTGCCTGCCAAGGTAGTGAGGAATTAGAGCAATCACAAGAAAAAGAGTACACGGTATCCATTATGGCAAGAATCGGGAAAACAGTTTCCGGAGCACGCTACTTGCAAGATCATGAAAATGCCATCGCTAGTTTTAGTAAAACCGATGATATAGGTGTTTTTATGGACAATGACAGCGCCGTCCGCTGGATATTCGATGGAACTTCCTGGACTACAGAAAAGAGTGTCTTTTGGAAAGATAAAAACCAGGAACATACTTTTTACGCATATTATCCCCACTCCGGTTCCAAAGCCGAAAGTAAGGAAAATATAAAAATGCCTTCTCTCGACAGCCAGAACGGGACTTGGGAAAATATTGACCAATATGACTTTCTAGTAGCATCCAGGAAGCTTTCCTACGATACCGACCTTGGCAATGTGGCCTTTTCGGGCGATTATTCATTTAAGCACGTTTTGTCACTATTAAAGATAAACATAAAGGGTGAAGGAGATATGGCACAGGCCGTTATTGACAAAATCAGACTTGAAGGAAATGGGTTGACGACCCAAGGATACTACTCCTTTGAAACGAACAGCATCACCATCAGCGAAACTCCCAAGGAAACCTTCCAGATTACTCCGTCACACACCATGAACAATCAGGATGTTTCTTTTTATTTTATCCTGAACGGGGGCGAGAATGACGGAAACATTGATCCGAAAGCCGTGAAAAACCATTCTGTTAATCTCACCATTGAATATACCCGTAACAACAAATATTACATAACACGACGAGACGACCTGTCTCCGGGCTTATTGTCCGGATGTATTCATAAATACAATATTGTAGTAAAAGACGGAAATGTAATTATAACGGGAGGAAGTATTTCGGGTTGGACTCCGGGAAATGAAGAAGAGGATATAGTTATAAATGGAGAAGAAATAAACCCACAAACAAATAATATGTTATGAATTATAGATTAACCGAATTAAAGGTGCTTCTGTTTCTATTGCTACTGTCTGCTGTTTCTTGCCAACGCCCGATGTATGATGAAGAAGACGATGAAGACGGAGTCTCGCAAACAAATCTTCCTTTAAAGATATCTGCCAGGTCTAGCGGAGAATCCCAGATTAATTATCCGGCCTATATCTATGCGTTTGCAGAGGACGGCAGCTGTTCTGCCAGTCTGAAAATGACAGATAACGCCCAGATTGAAATGAAGTTACCTCCTGCCCGATATACTATTGTTGCAATAGCCGGTTTGGGAGAAGAATATATCGTTCCGAAAGATCCTAGCCTTGATGATGTAATTGTTATGAAAGAAAATAACAGAAGCTCACGCGCGCTAATGATGGGCACTTCAACTGTGACAATTGCCAATAAGAAAAATATATCTGTTTCTGTAACCCTCTATTATGCTGTATCTTTAGTCAATATCAGTTTGGAAGATATACCGGCAAACGTTAAAAAGGTGAGTTTGCAGATTTCGCCTTTATATTCTTCCCTGTCGTTTACAAGGGAGTATTCCGGCAAAGACAAGAGTACGGAAATTATTTGTGAGTCTGAGCCGGGTGGAATTTGGAGTGCAAAGCCTTTTTATATTTTTCCGGGGAGCGGCTCTCAGACCGTTTTTTCCATAACCTTGGAAGATAATAGTCAGACAAAGACGTTTGGATACACTTTCAAAGGAAAGCCGGAAGCGAACGTGCCATTGAATATCGGGGGTAGCTATTCGGGTGATGTCACGGTAGGGGGCAGTTTGATATCAGGTGAATGGAAGGCTCCGGTAGACATCAAATTCAATTTTGGCGGTGCTGATGAAGGTAATGGCGGTAGTGAGCCGCCTTCCATTAATCCGGATCTTTCCGGGCTACCCGAAATTGGCGGTATCTGGAACGGCGGTATTGTAGCTGGCATAGAGAATGCAAGTTCCACAGGGGCGGATATTTTGTTGATGAGTCTGGATGAGTGGAGTGGATTCGCTTCCGATGTGCGGAATATCATACAGGAGGAGGAAGCAGACGGATGGCATCTTCCGACTGAAGAGGAGGCAAAAATATTGCATAAGACGTTCAGCGGATCATCACTGGATGAACTGAATGAAACCATAGAGGGATTAAGAAACGGAGACCCGTTATTGGATATTGAGAAACGGTATGTATATGATCATAACGGGAGCATATATGCATTCGGATTTAAAACCTCATCCAAATTTTTACAGGCAGGGAGTACGGTGAAATACAAAATACGTTTGGTATGCAGCGCTCATTATGATGCCGGATGACCCATTCATATACTAGAAAAGGGCATTCACACTTCTTGACAATATATGCTTGAGAGTGTGAATGCGTCTAATCGACTTCCATACCGGGAATCTCATTTCCATAGATAAATTCTCAATTAATTGAAAGTTAACATTCTACCACCCGGTATACATTTCCCTTGGTGGTATGTACCCGTTCGCCCAGCTGGGGCAGGATACGGCTCAGGCTGTAGGCGGTCATCCCTCTCATGATCGAAGGATGGGCGGCCTTCATACGTTCAAACAGTTGGGTGGCGGAGAGGCTAAGCACTTCCTGCGGATTGTCCTCTTCTGTAGCAAAGCGAAAGCAAAGGCGGAACACCTCTTCTTCGGGTACATGCTTGTAGAATAGGGCATTATGTTGCTGTATAGTCTGTTCCTCTTCTTTATTGAACCAGCTTCGTTCACCGGATAGAAGTTCTGTTTTAAGCTGGGCGTACAATTGCTTATGCTCTACGGACGTGGTGCAGTCTATGGCATGCTTCAGACTGACGCAAAGAAAGCGGCGTGAGCCGGTGCGGTCTACCAGCAAATCCTCCCGGTTGCTGGTGCCGATGAACGAGGCAATACGGGGAAGCGATGAAGCGCTGTGTTTGTAAGCCTTGCGGATATTCAGTGCGGAGGCTTGCATCAGGTTCTTCAGCAAAGGCATTTTGGACGCACCTAGTTTGTCGAATTCATCCAGGTTGATTAATCCGTAGGCAGCCAGCTTGGCTTCGGCGGATGCCGGGGAGCTTAGGTCGTAACTTTCCGTGTAGTAGGATTTCAGCCTATCGGGCATCAGCAGACGGCAGAACGTACTTTTCCCCAATCCCTGGCGACTGCTCACCAGCAGGGGAGCCACACTGTTGGCGCGGTTGTTATCCGGATTGAGCTGCATCCATTGGGCAGAGAGTCCCAGCATCCAACGGTGGAAACCGTTCACCCATACCGGGTCGTCGGACACCCTGCGTGCCAACGCGGACACCCGGTCCGTGCCGTCCCATTCGGGAAGCTGCTCAAAATAGGCAGTAAAGGGATGGTATTCACTGATGCGGCGTGAGCGCACAAAGCGTTGAATGTCCCTGTCCCAACAGTCTATGCCCGTTTCAATAGCCTCCAGACTTAGTGAGTTCATCCATCGTTCGTCCACTTTGGCGTAACGCAGATGAGTATCGGGAATGTTGTTTTCTACACTTGCCACTTCAGTTTCTTCAGTAAGCACATTGAACCGGAAGCGGTAGCGGGAGGTGAGGAAAGCGGTCACTTCCTGCATCAGGGTATGTGATTTCGCTTTCTTGCCAGTATCTTCTGGGGAGGTTGGTCCCGCTTTTTTCTGAACATCTTTTTTCAAGTGAGCGGAATCCTTCTCTGTCTTTTCAGTTGAGACTGTCGGATGTGTCCGAGAATCGTCCATACTCCCCGGCAGGTTATCCTTACCGTTTTCAGTGAGAAGAACCTGTGAGTCGGCCATCTCTCTTACTCCGTCTTCGTCCGACACGATGTAGTGGTAACTGCCCGTGGGAGCATTCCCGTCGGTGCGCGGAGTCCAGTTCAATGCCAGAACTACTTGGCCCTCGCGGATATCCAGCGCCAGACGCACGCCGGGTATAGTCCGGCAAAGCGGCATCAGCCCGTTGAGAGCGGATACGAGATCACGACGCGGTGTTCCGTCAATAGGAACAGGGCTTGACAGGAATTTGCTTCCGAAGAAGACTGTTTTGAGAGTAGCGAATACATTCATGAGTTACTTTTTTAAGTTTGGCAAACTACAAATATACAACATAAAAAGGCGTTTGTCAAGAGGGGGCGGAAATATGGCAGATCTTGGTGCAGGATTCGATGAAACTTGGTGCAAGATTTAATGGAACTTGGGGCAAAATTCAATGGATACAGGGCGCAATACATACGTATGTGTAGGCCGATGCTTGCGTATGTGTGACCCGATGCTTATGTACGTGTGGGCTTACACGTTACTAACATACGAGCTGACACGTTACTAATGTTGGGGCTTATACGTTACTAATGTTATTGTTGAATACGCCTTTATGTTTTTAAAATACACCTTGAGCTTTAAAAAATACGTCTTCAACTTTTAAGAAAACATCTTCAGGCTTTTAAAAAACAACTATACGTTTTTAAAACACGCCAGCTTGTTCAGTGCACAGACTTAGCCTGTTCAGCTTACAGACCTAGTCTGTTCCGTGTATTACTCCCCCACTAATCCGATACGCTCCCTTTTCCCCTCATCCTGTCATCTTATGTAATATGCACAGAAAATCAGCCGGTTAAATCTGAAACCATTTCCCCTCACTTCCATTTCAGCCCGTATCGTTTTATTCCTTCACAAAAAATGTGAAAGAGCAGGCTGAAAGGAGGCTGACAGAGCAATGACAGGAGCCCCTTCATAGCCGGAACGCCTATGGGCAGGGAGTTTCAGCGATAGATGAAAGGAGAAAAGGAACAACCGGATTTTATCGCTGAGGCATTTAAAATGAAGATAATCTCAGCATTTCCACCTGCGAATGAACAGATGATCATCCATGTTTTGAGCCTGATTTATGATTGGTATGAAAGATTTATATTTTTCAGACTATGTAACAATAATCCTCCCGGTATTTCTATACTCAAGATAAATTATATCACAATTCTTGCTGCTCTAAACAAAGGTATATTTGCAAAATATACAAAGACAGATACAGAGGGAACTTGGTATATCCGTTTACGGATCGGTACGCTCCATGCGTGATATTTTTGATATTCTGTTTTCGTATGCCACTCAGAACCAATTGAACCTGGTGATAGATGAAGTACAGGAGTTCTTTTATGTACGTAAGAGTATATTTGCCGACATGCAAGAATTATGGGATAAATACAAGCCGGATATGAAAATAAACTTCATTACTTGCGGCTCCATCTATTCACTGATGAAAGAACTGTTTGAGGATAAAAAATCGGCCATGTATGGACGGATGACCAAGCGTCTGGACTTGCAGCCGTTCAGCATAGCAACACAGAAACAGATTCTAAGCCATTATCATCCTGCTTATACTCCGGCAGATTTGCTTTGTCTTTATATGCTGACCGGTGGGGTGGCAAAATATATAGAAACATTGATGGACGAAGGTGCTTTCAAGAAAGAACGGATGCTTACTTGCTTTACCAATGAATACATGCCTTTTCTTACAGAAGGGAACGACTTGATCAATATGGAATTTAGAAAAGAGGGGGCCGTTTACTATTCTATCTTGAGCCTGATAGCTGACGGGAAAAACACATCCGGTGAGATTGATTCAGTTTTAGGTATCACCACAAGTGCCTATCTGCGCAACCTTGAAATCAATTATACCCTTTTGAAGAAGATGCGTCCCATCTTTGCGTCTGAACGGAGCAAGGGAGTCAAGTACAAGCTGAAAGACATTTTTCTGCAGTTCTGGTTCCGCTTTATCTATCCTAACCTTGATTTGGTGGAGAATCACCGGTCGGATTTATTATTGGATATTGTAAAGAAAGGATATGATGTTTATTCCGGTTTGGTATTGGAGCGATATTTCCAACAAAAGTTATGGGAAGAGGAGCGTTTCACGATTATAGGAAACTGGTGGGATTCAAAAGGAGAAAATGAAATTGATATCGTAGCTGTAAACCGTATTGACCGTACAGCCCGGATAGCAGAGGTAAAGATTAACCGGAATAAAATATCTATGCCGGTCTTGAAAGAAAAATCCCAAAAACTTATAGGCGAGTTAAAAAGATATCAGATAGAATATACAGGCTACTCATTGGAGGATATGTAAGATACGGAATAAAGGCATTCACACCCCTATTTTATGGTACGCCTATCAGCTGGGAGATACACAATGGATTACAACATGACACGTTTGGAATTGTATATCAGTTCCATCGCTTTTTTCAGGAACCTTCCGGAATAAGAAATCTTACCCTGGGGAAGCTTCATGCCGCTTTCCCTTTATAACGACAGGTACAGTTCACCAATGGGCATTTGTTACTGAAATTCCTCATTGACCGGCTTTTTAATAACCCAAACCTAATTGCCACAAGGGTATGACATTCATTTATCCGGCTTCTTCAATGTACAGGCTATAATCTTCAATATTATTACGGCTGGCGCTCAATATGGCGGCAATTTCAGATTCCAAAGTATGGTTGATAATCTGTTGCAATCGCACATCGAAATCATCTTCCAAAACGAAAGGATAATAACCTCTCTTTAAATAATTAGTAAAATATACCAAGGGGCGGAAATCTTTCGGCAATTCGACTTTGTGTTGCAGGATATCTGATAAAGAATAAGTATTGATGGAAATACGGTGAAACAGTTGGAGATATCCCTGAAAGAGAGGCTCTGCATTTGATACATAACGGTACGGCGGCTTAAATCGGCCCCCCTTTTATCTGCACACTCTTGCTGTACATATATTTGCTTATTTTGCACTATTAAGGTGCATTTTGAAATAATAGAAAACCTTCCCTATCTTTCAATAAATGTAATTATTCGTGCAAACTGTCCTCCGTTGATAACATATAAAAATCTATTTAGATTTTCTATAGATAACCAATAGATGGAGTAGTTTTTTTATTTGGTAGTTATATTGTTGATTTATAGTGACATAAATATTCTTTTGTTTCGGTACAATTACTGTAAGAGAATAACTATTTAGATTTCTTAAATAAAAAAGAGCGGTCTCATTTCGGGATCGCTCTTTTTATTTATGTTAACCTTTCGGCAGATTAGCGCGGATTAACAGTCATCGGCAATTCGATAACATATTCGTGTCCGTACATATCATATACTGTAACCTTCAATGTTGAAGCGACAGCAGCTGTCGGGTTGGTTTCATTAGAAACTGATGTAGCAGTGAAGCCCTTGATATCATTACCATCAGCAGTAATTTCTACATTGAAGTATTCATCTACTTCCTTATTGCCATTACTTACCAAATGAGCTTCTTTAATCTTCAAGCTATTTTCATAAGGTGCGCTCAAGAATGCGCTATATTGACCATCGCGAGAGCTTACACCCTTAATGTACTTAGCAAAGACATCTGCAGTCGGAACAGTAACTTCATAACTATTAGTACCATAAGTCAATGTAGTCTTATAAGGCAGTTTGTCTGTTGCTTTCAAGTTCAAATCAGCAAGTGTAGCCCATCTCCAAGAGTAAGTCGGAGTTACATAGTTATAGATACAGTTGAATACTGTCGGGAATGAAGCTGCATCTACTGTATAATCTATGAATTTACCATCTTTCTTCTCAGAAGAGATAGCACCATAGTTATAAACCACAGTGGTAGTATGCTGGGTCTTATTGTCGATATAGCTGTTAGCTACAGTCAATGACTTATCACCAGTCACTGTATTGTCAACATCTTTATTTTTATCTTTCTTAGCTCCTGCGAATGTGATTTCGTAGTCTGCTGCGGCAGCCTTACCATAGTTGAATACATGGCTCATTGCCATAGTACCAGTATTAGTGTTAGGAGTTGTTTTATCTGCTGTCCAAGAGTTAGGAACTAAGTAGCAGTTGTAAACGCCCTGTGCATCCAGCTGGTTAGTCTTGATAGAGAAGCCTTCGGGTAATACAGTAGGCAATACTTTCTGAACCTTGACAACGCTCTGTGACAAGAATGTACCTTCTTTGTCGAAGAACTTAACAGTACCTTCGTATACCTTGTTGTCTTTCAATGTCTGCAAGTTAACTGTTGTAGCAAATTTAGCATAAGCAACCTTAGCAGGATCATTAGAAGCCTTGTCACCCTTAGCGTCTTCGTAGAATGATAACAAGTTTCCATTGAAATTGATAGCGTCTTCTTTATCTACTATAGACAATTCATAAGAAGCATATCCTGCAGGAATTGTAAACTTCTGAATTTGCTCATAAGCATAATTAATCGGATCAGTAACTTTTGCATTCGGAGTGATAATATAAGATACTGTCTGAGCTACTTCTGAGCTTCCACCTGCCTTAACCCATACTACACGTGAGGTTTCTACACCAGTATAGTCGATAGTGACAACCTTCAAAGGCACAACTACACCCTTGGAATATGTACCACCAATAGCGATATTAAATACATTTTCTTTGCTTACTTTATTTACATCGCCTGTGATAGTCAAACTCTTGATAGCAGCCTTATCGGTTGTAGAAAGAGCTTTATTATTGATGTCAACTACTACATAGCTGGCCAATACTTTACTTGTAGTTGTTTCAGTAGCAACTGCGTCAGCCTTAGAAGCGGCTTTGATAGTAAATTCTTTACCGTCAACAACCGGATAGCAATTTTCAGTATTCGGTGTAGCTGTACCTGAAGGTGTTCCACCATTATAACCATTCCATTCTTTCAACGTGCCTTCTTCTTTGATAGAAGACTTGATAGTAGATCTTGTATCAATTTCTTTAGCTGCTGTTAGATCTGTTGTACTAGACTGGATAGTAACATCATAAGTAGAAGTTACAGTTCTGTTTTCTTTTGTTGCTGCAACAGCAAATGCTACATATTTCTTATCACCCGCTGTTTTACCATTATCTAGTAATTTAGCGAATGCTTTCTTATCTGCATCCTTTTTCAATTCAGCTGTAACAGTGTACAAACCATTAGAAGCTGCTCTTGCACCCTTATACAATTTATCAGTATAAGAAGACGAAGTTAAGTTAATATAATCATTGATGCTGGTACCTTCACTATCTACAATAGACAGGATTTCAGCAGGTAACGCTGCATTGGCAGGAGCAACAGACACCAACAATGAAGCCGGATTAGCAAAGATTTCGCCTGCACTAACAGTAAAGCTACCTTCCATATCTTTACCAAAGGTATAAGAAGTTTTTCCACCCCATGTCTTATTGTCTGCAATCTGATAATAATTCAAATCAAGCTGAGTTGTAAATCCTTCTGCTGTCTGTAAGTCGATACTGGTAATCATATCAGTCGTCAAGCCTGTTAATTTTGTAACAGTTTCAGTCAGTTCTGAAATTGTTTTAGCTAATGCTTCTTTTTCAGCTTCAAATTTAGAGTCAATAGCAGCTTCCAATTCAGCTTTTACTTTAGCAACTTCATCTTGAGCAGCCTTGATTGCTTCTGCTTTAGCATTAGCAGCATCCAAGGCAGCTTGTGCGGCAGCTTTTTCAGCTTCTGTCGCAGTGGATTCTGCGCTGTTTGCTTTAGCCACGGCCTGTTCTGCTGAAGCTTTTGCAGCAGCAGCCTCTGTCTTTGCAGCATCCAAAGCAGCCTGCAAAGTAGCGATCTGAGAAGTCATGTCCTCCTTAGTCGCCAGTTTGTTAATTTGTTCCTGCAAATTGTCTATGTCATCATCATAGTCTTTACAAGATACAAATGTTCCTGTCGAAGAAACCATCAAGGCTCCGAACAGGATTGCACTTAAAAATTTTTTGTTCATAATAGAAAAACTTTAAATTTATA
>OHQH01000844.1_pt1 | contig 16158 bp, 14 predicted proteins | sample 1577891 | NCBI WGS metagenome assembly OHQH01 (sample SAMEA3879601, study PRJEB24766) | human gut metagenome | biome: human-associated habitat; feature: feces | place: USA | collected 1985/1987
GACACTCTTCATTTGTGTAGCTATATATCATCCCGATATATACTGCCAAGTGTGGAGATTTGCTTATTTGTGCTAAGGTTTTGTCAGAACCTCTATTTGGATAAGCGAACAACTCCACACTTTCTTTTTGCCTATAACCCACCGCAGTAGGAGTTGATACGGATGTAATACTCATTTTATGGGTAAAACAATAAATATCAACAATCTATCCAAAGAGGAAATAAATTCCTTTTATGATTTTGTTTGCGATTATGAATTGAATATCAAAAATAAATACGGGAATTATAACCTCAATGATACTAAATTAATCGCCTTTTGTGCAACGAATCATATTGCACTTAAAAATAAGAGGTCAAAACTACCTTATCTCTTTTGGTTCTCAACACATCAAGATAAAAGAACAAAAATTAATGATAAGGCCCATCATTTAATGCGACATATTAGAAATGCTTTTGCGCATGGGCTTATTAAGAAAGAGGGCAAGAATTTCACGTTCCAAGACTATTCCACAATAGGAACTCAAACAATGGGAGGGCATATTCGTTGCGACTTATTTTGGGCAATGTTGGATTTATTGAAACACACTAAATTATAAATATCATCTACTTATGAAAAAACTATTATCCTTACTCATGTGTGGCTTATTGCTATTTGGTTGTGGCGATAAGTACGACGACAGCGCATTGCGCAATGATTTGAATGACCTCGAAAATCGTGTGGCCAAACTGGAGGAACTCTGCAAACAGATGAACACCAATATTTCATCGTTGCAGAAGATTGTAGAAGCATTGCAGGATAATTTGTCGATTTCCAAAGTTGAACAAATATCCGATGGTTACATTATCCACTTTTCAGATGGTTCTACTGCTACAATTAAAAACGGGAAAAATAGCGAGGACGCTCCTATTATTGGTGTGAAGAAAGACACGGACGGCATCTATTATTGGACACTTGATGGTGAATGGCTGACCGATGAAAAGGGAAATAAGGTAAAGGCACAAGGAACAGACGGCAAGGACGGAGTTGATGGCGAGGATGGAACCAATGGCAAAGATGGCATTACACCACAACTGAAAATAGAAAATGGTCGCTGGATGCTTTCAATGGATAATGGTAAAACTTGGACGGATATAGGGCAAGCAACGGGAGCAGACGGGACGGATGGAGAAGATGGTGTCGATGGCAAGGACGGAACGAATGGCATCTTCAAAAGTGTAACGGAAGATAATGATAATGTCTATTTCACATTGGAGGACGATTCTGTTATCACGATTCCTAAAAGCGATAATTCAAAGTTTGCAATTGCATTCGATACGACGGATATAGCCATTCTCAATGGAGGCGAGAGCAAAACGATTTCCTACACAATTACGGATGCAACCAAAAATACGGTTGTCAAAGCCATTGCACAGGATGGATGGAAAGTCAAGGTAGATGCGACCTCTACGGATAAGGGAACGATTACGATTACAGCCCCTAATCCAATTGTAGAAAGTGAAATCCTTGTGTTTGCTAATGACGGTTCCTATCGTACCGTTATGGTGTCGCTGAATTGCATGCAGGGGCAAATCAATATAGCAGATAACTCTATTAATGCTACTTCTGCTGGGGGTACACAGGAAATCAAATTGACAACGAATTTGGATTACACCATAGAGATTCCTGAAGATGCCCAGTCGTGGCTATCGCTGGCTCCCGAAACACGAGCCTTACGGGAAGATACGATTGTTTTTGAGGTAACTGCTAACGAGGGGATGCAACGCTATACGACGGTAGCATTGAAAGATGAACAAGGCAAGATATTGCAAACAATAATCTTTCGACAATTGGGAACGTGTACCGAGGTTCATGTCGAAACGAAAGGTGAACTGGAAAATGAATTGGCGGGTTATGATTATGCCAATATCGAATCGTTGAAGATTACAGGCGTGCTGAACGATGTTGATTTTCTGTTTATCTATCGCATGATGCCCAATCTGAAAAACCTCGATATTGCAGAGGTAAATATTACAGCATTACCAATACAAGCATTTTATAAGTCTACAAATGTTGAGAATCTGATTCTCCCAAATACATTAATAACGATTGGGGAAGAAATGTTTTATCAAAGTAAGTTGAAAACCGTTGTAATCCCTGCAAATGCAACAACTATCGGTAATTCTGCATTTGAACAGTGTGCATCTTTGATTTCGATAGATATTCCTGCCAACGTAGAAACAATTGGAACTGCTGTGTTTTGGGGTTGTTCCTCTTTAGCAACAGTAACTTTTGAGAACGGTTCTCAGTTGAAAACTATCGGTGGTGGTTCTTCTTATTATGGCGCTTTCTCGGATTGTACTGCATTAACCTCCATTGAGATTCCTGCAAGTGTAGAGACGATCAAAGCGTCAGCATTCAAAGGCTGTTCTTCATTGGCTACAGTAACTTTTGAAAACGGTTCTCAGTTGAAAACTATCGAGGGAGGTTATCCTTCTTCTGGTACTTTCGCGGACTGCACGGCATTAACCTCCATTGAGATTCCTGCCAGCGTAGAAACGATCGAAGCGGCAGCGTTCAAGGGTTGTTCCTCTTTAGCAACAGTAACTTTTGAGAAAGGTTCTCAGTTGAAAACTATCGGGGGTGGTGGTTCTTCTTATTATGGCGCCTTTGGCCAATTAAAGAATCTAATGACCGTCGATATGTCTGCCTGTACGCAGGTTAAGACAATCGGAGAGAGTGCTTTTGATGGGGATTCTGAACTGCGATTATTCAAGATCGGCACAGAGACGCCGCCGACTTGCGGAAGAGATGCTTTTAGCGGCATAAATCCTTATTCGGTACTGAAAGTACCTTCGGGTTGTGCCGATGCCTATAAAGCAAAAAGTGGCTGGAACAACTTTGCAAGCATTACAGGATTAGATGAATAAAAGCGTTTCGGCATTATGGAAAATAAAAGTAAAAATACGTCTGAAATATCACAATGGATTGACAATTATTTGCACATTTCTCTCGATACAGAAGAATATGTGGAGGTGCGGAACTTTTTAATATTATGGAATTTATTTGAAGCGAAATGGTTTAAATGTAATTTTGGAAGAAATAAGCGCAATATTCAGAACATACATTTAACTTCCGATATTTTCAATCAAACACTACAATACTTACAAAGGAGATATATAACGAACGGTTCTACAAACGAGCGATTCATGAGATTGCGATTGAGAAATAATGATGATACGACCTCTATTCAGCGTGTTTTATTAGGGCTAACCAATAATTCATGTGATATTATTAAAGCCATCATCATGATTATTTACAGATACCGTAACAATCTATTTCATGGAGAAAAAGCCATCGCATCATTGCCGATGCAAAAGGATAACTTCATAAATGCGAATAAATTTCTGATTGCTTGCCTTGAAGCAACAAAATAACAAAGGTTTCTAAAAGTGACAGACTTTGTGAAAAGGTTAATTTATAAGACCCTTTTGCAGAGTTTGTCACTTTTTCGTTTTGTTTATTTCACTAATAATCTTATCTTTATAAAGATAAACAACAATTAAATTTTAGCTAAAATGAACAGATACAAACAACCGAAAACAGAATGAATGACCAAAACATGAGAGGATAAACAAGCTATTTGCAAGTTGGTCGAATGGAGCAAGACAGAGGGAATAGGCTTAATTGTCATAAAGCCCCAAAATGAGATTTATCCCGAAATGTTTTACTTTGTTTTCTCTCCCGAAACAGCGGACATAAATAAACCCGTCGAAATCGCACTTGTAAAGAACAAACAATGAATAATCGGGTGGAAAAGCGACCTTGAAGAGATAAACGATATAATAGGAATAATAATCGCCAACGAGATGAAGATGGAGGGCATGAGCGAAACGGTAAATTTATTCGACTGCCTTGTCAGAGCGAACACTATATTATTTCATTACACCACGCCCGACGGACGGGACGAGATGGTGAAATTCCCGTTAGCTGGATTCTGCGAAAACTATTTGATGCAATTTGCAAAATAATTCGGTGGAGTTGAATTGCATCGTATCTATAAAGGTTAAGGAGAGGGGTCGAAAAAATGCGGCGTTTTTCCTTTGACAATGACAAGTGACAGACTAAAAACGAGGGGCTATATAATTACCCTTTCGACATAGTTTGTCACTTTTTCTATTTATCAAATAATCAACTAATTCAATATTGTTTAACTGCAAACAACGCAGGCCGTCATGTTACACATAATGTTACACATTGCGCCCAAATCCACATTTTCAAACTTTATAACCGACTGACTTTCAGCGAAAGGCCGAAATAGCTCAGCGGTAGAGCACTTCACTCGTAATGAAGGGGTCCCGAGTTCAAATCTCGGTTTCGGCTCAGAAAGCCAGCGACTTACAGAAATGTAACTGCTGGCTTTTTTGTTTCTGCACAGCGAAAAAAGGGGTTGAAAAGCTGTTTGTGCTGTATTGTTGTACCCCGAATCTGCTACCCTCGATTGCTTGCACAACACGCAAGTAAATGAAAATCAAAGCCATTCAAAAAAGCTGACAGGACCTACAAAAATGGCCTGGATTCACAGATGAACCATACCTCAATCTTTTCGAAGCCCATATTAAAAGCGATACAGTTATATTCGGCGATACATCGTTAGAGGACAAGCAGAAAGAGTTTCGTTTCCCACCGGATGGCTCCAACGAGCAATATCCGAAACAATTCATAGAACGACCAACGAACAAACTTTGACAGAAGGCCTAAATTGACCTTTGGGGCTGATTCGTCTTATTTTATCACAGTAAAACAGCCTGTAATCGTAAAATTAGCTATCTTTGTCCATACGATATGCCAAAACTATATATCATAGCGGGCTGCAACGGTGCAGGAAAAACGACTGCGTCCTATACCGTACTACCCGAAATGCTCGGCTGCAAGGAGTTCGTCAATGCGGATGAAATAGCGAAAGGCCTGTCGCCGTTCAACCCGGAAAGCGTGGCGATCGAAGCAGGACGATTGATGCTTCAACGGATGGACGACCTGCTGTCCGAAGGGTCGGATTTTGCTTTTGAAACGACATTGTCCACGCGTTCTTATGTAAAGTTCATAGAACGGGCACAAGCAAAAGGTTACTTCGTGACGCTGCTCTATTTTTGGTTGCCGACCCCCGAACAGGCTATCGAACGCGTCGCGACCCGTGTGCGAGAGGGAGGCCACAATATTCCTTCGGATGTGATTCGTCGCCGCTATGCCAATGGGATAAAGAATTTGACCGCTCTTTATATTCCCCTTTGCAACTATTGGGCGATCTACGACAACAGTTCGGCTGACGAGCAGATCAGAATCATCGCATTGGGAGGAAAAGACATAACAACCCATATCGAAGATACGTTATCCTATAAAACGATTGCAGATTATGAGCGAAATTGAGATCAAGCAGATGCAGGAGAAAATCAACGCCGGAATTTTGCTTGCCCGAAAGCGTTTGATTGAAAAAGTCAAAAAAGAAGATGGCGAATTGGTCGTTGTCCGGGATGGAAAAATCGTTCGCCTCAAAGCCAAGGACCTCAAATAACACCGCTTACACTAAAGCAGCGATTATATCCTCGGCCATACGGTCGAGGATTTTTTACATGTATCCGGAATGCGAAAGAGCATCCGCAACAGAAAAGCCGAGAATATCCCGGCTTTTCTGTTTTCTCTATATACAACCGCAACTATTCGACGGACTCATATTTATAATCGACTTTCCCGCCGACGGGACATACGGCCCCGTTATTGACAATAAAGGCAGCGTCCTCCTCTTCCTTGAACACGTAAATAACAAATTCGCAATTCCGAGAATCCCAACCGTTGTTCAGGGTGACCTCGAAATCGAAACTGCGCTCACCGGCTTCCGCAACGGCAGGCTCGATCGCAACACCCTGCATATCCGTAAGAGCCGTCCGCAAAACATGATTGAAAACAGGCAGCGTTTCATTGTTAGTTTTCTGAATATCATTTTCGGTAAGCACACAGGCGATCTTATAATTACCAGCCTGTTGGAACCTTACTGTCGCCCGAATCTTTGCTGTTTGCCCGTCAAGTTCCGACTCGGCCTTCACGCCGCAAACAGCCGGATACTTCTCCATAGCACTCTTGATCTGGTTGCGAATCGACGTCGCTGTAATACCTCCCGGACCTACACTTTCAAAGACTGTTATAAAATCATAATTCCAAGTAGGCACATACTGATACCCCAACTTCTCACCGAGTGCGCTCCCTTCCGCGACAGTCAATCGATCCCCCTGATGTGTAGCGACAACCAGGAAACGTTCGGATTCTTCCGGTTTCAATTGCTCGAAATACCGTTGCGCCTGCGCACAAGGCCCACACCATGCCGCCGTGAACTTCATCAACAACACATGTCGGTAAAAAGCATCGGATTTCGAGTCAGATTCTACCTTCACCGAAACGACGTTCGACAACATGCCATCGTATGCGGCCTGGAACTCATAGGTACCTGCCACATTCGTCGTCCAAGTGGCATTCTGAACTTCAGAGCCAGAGGTTACATTCTTAATCACGGCCTCGGCGGTTACATCCCTGTCCTCAAAAGCCACCGTAAATGTCACGCTGCCCCCCCTCCACGAACGAAGAGGTAGTCGCCGACAAAACAAGCTCCGAGCCGGATTCGGAATCGTCGTCGCTACAAGCCGTAAAACCGGCGAGGGCAACGAAAGCCGCACACACAACAGCAAATCTAAAAAAATTAAAATGCCATTTCATAATTATATTGATTAAAGGTTAAAATTGAATAAAAATCAAAAGTAAAAACATATAAATTACTCATTATCTATTGAAAAAAATACATATTCTCTTACAATTCAACATTTTCAAAAAAACCTTCTAGCAATAATTAAAGTTTTAGTACGTGACAAGATATAAAAAAATCCTTTACTAGTAACAGCAAAGGATTTTTTTATACAAATTATATCCTACAACTCATATCTGTAATCCACAGAACCGTCAAGAGCACATTCAGCTCCGTTATTGACAATATACTTGCCATTGGCCTCCTCTTTGAATACATAAACCACGAAGGCGCAGTTCTCGGCATTCCAGCCCTCCCCGATCGTCGCCTCGAAGTTGAACGTACGCTCCTCCGAAGCAATTACGGCCGGCGTAACGGCATCACCCTCCATATCGGTCTGGGCCGCACGCAAAACATGATCGAAAGTATTGTACGTCTCCTTGTTTTCAATATTATTCTCAACCAGCACGCAAGCGATCTTGTAATTACCGGCCTGCTGGAACTGAACGGTCGCCTCGATCTTAGCCGTCGAACCTTCGAGCGTGGAGGTCGCTTTCACACCGCAAACGGCCGGATAGGTTTTCTCCGCATGACTGATCTGCTGCCGGATCGAAGTTTTGGAAATGGCACCCGCTCCGATACCGACAACCAAATCCTCGAAATTATAAGACCAAGTAGGATACACACCTACTTTCATCTTACTCTTCAAACTAATCCCCTCCGAACACCAATAAGGATCCATTGGCATTCCCTCAGGCTGGTGGGCGGCAACGACCAGAAAATGGTCACGGTCCTCTTTATCCAGCGCATTGAAATACCCTTGTGCCGTAGCACAATTCGGGCACATCATATATGTAAATTCGAGCAACAGCACGTGACGATAAAACTCTTTGTCTTTGTTTTTGTCTATGGCGCTTACCGTAACGGGATCCGAAGTATAGCTGTCGTAAACAGCCTGGAACTTGTACTCGCCGATCTATGTCGTGGTCCACGCAGCGTTTTCCACCGGTTCACCGGTCGTCACATTGGTAATCGCTGCTTGCGAGGTCACATCCTCCCCGTCATGCGTCACCGTGAAAGTCACGTTGCCTTCACCGGCGACAAAAGAAGAAGCGCTCGCCTTCAGCACCAATTTGCCGGACGGAGTCTCCGGATCATCGTCGCTGCACGCTGCGAAAGTCGCCAGAGAGAGCGTCGCAATGCAGGCGATGAAATAGTTGAAAAATTTAATTCGTCCTTTCATAATTTCAGTAATTTTGGTTGATTTTTCTCTTTCTTAGGTTTTCAAACATACAGGAATTTTCGACGATCAGAATCTTCACGATCAGAAAGTCAGCGTCATCGCCAGATTACCGCCCGTATAAGCCGGCATCTCGCGGCAAACACCGCCCGAGCAGATATATCCTGCGCGGTTACGTCCGTAACTCAATGCGATGCGAATGAACGAGTGGGTGAAGCTGGCTCCTGCAGAGTAGTAGTTGATCTCCGAACCGCCGTGGTTGTACATATCCTGTACGAAGATACTCCACTTGGGGGCGAAGCTGGCCTCCAGCAATCCGGCCACCCAGTCGCCGTCCACCTCCGAGAAACCCTCCGTATGAGGCGCATAGAGGTATTGAAGTTCGCCCCGCAACGAGAATTTCGGCGTAAACTTATAGGTCACGTCCGCAACGAAAACATTCTGGCGGATGACGTCTTCCCCACCGTGCATCGCATTCTTCTGCAACGACACGAAAAGAACCGTGCGCAGTTTGCTGTTCCAACTCTTATCGATGTCGAACGAGAAATCCCGATAGTAGAAATTGGTTCCGGATTTATTCATCGTTCCGTTGGTGGAGTAATAGCGGGCATAATTCGCATGGATCTTCAATCCGCGCTTGCCACCGATGGCCGTACCGCGCTTGAAGGTGTAAAACGCGTCGATCTGACCGCCGATCTCTCCGTTCTGCTGCGGATTGTTGGGATCCAATCCAGCCAGCATATAGGTATGTTGCGGACTCAGGGCCGGAATGTAATTGATCGTATTACCCGGCAGGAGGCCCAAACTGCCGCTTCCGCCGTCGGGCCGGTAAAGCTGGCTCTGCATGTAGTTCAGGCGGCGGAACTGCGCCATGACAGCATAATTGCTGCCGGTGTAACCGATTTCGAACAACTGTGCGTCACCGCGCTTGAACACCTCTTCACCGGTCATATTGTCCAGATAGACATCCTTGCTTTTGCCTACATACTCGAATTTGGCTGACAGTCCCCTGTACTCGTAATTGACACGCCCCGAATAACTGATTACGTTCTTCGAAAGGTCGAAATCATAATCGTCCCGATACTCGGTGTACCACGAAGGCAGGTTCTTGAAATGCCGGTTGACGATGCTGCCCTCGAGCGAAAGCCGGTGATCCAGCAAGCCGATGGCATTCGAGAGCGAGAATGAAAGGTCGCCGCCAGCAATCTGGGTCGAAAGGTATCCCAGGTTGAAACGCGGGAAGGCATACAGCACCTTACCTTCCACGATGTCCTTGATATTGAACGTGACCCGTGCACCGCCCAGCGAATTGTTGAAGCCCAAAGCCCGGTCTTCCCAAGCACGGAGGATCAACCCGCTGCCGAACTGTTCGTAAAAGTCGCCGACGGTCACCGAGTAGTTGCGGTCCGTCCACGAGATATACTTCTCAGTCAGGTTATTGATCGAGAAACCTTCCATCACATATTCATAACCCTGCATCGGAGTTCCGACCAGCGGATGGGGATAATACTCGAGCTGCACGCCGGCCGAAAAACGGCCCAACTGGTAGTCGAGCTTCAGGAAGTTGTTCGAACCGTAACTGTTGTGAGGAACGACCGCACCGGTCTTGCTGTCCTCCACATAGTAGATCGTATTGGTTTCGAAACTGCCGCTCAAATGGCCCAAATTCCGCTTGCGTTTGGGCTCGTCGGATTTTTTATCCGATTTCGGGTCCTTCTTATCCGCCTCCGCTTCAACAGTCGCGGAAACCGTTTCTTTCTCTGCTGCGTCCGTCGCCGGAGTTGCGGCATAACCCTTTTCGCCCCACCACAACAAGATCACGGAGAACAGGGCCGCGATTCGTAAAAGTCGCTTCAGTCGTCGCTCAATTTGGAATTACAGGACTCTACTGCAGGGTCTTGATCTTCTGGATCAGCTCCATCTCGCCGCCGGGCAGATAGCTCGTGTGCGAATACACCATCTTGCCGTCCTTGTCGAAGATGAACACATGGGGAGTCACATTCACGTTCAATGCACGCTTGAAGTCCTGGTTCTTGTCGTAGACCACCATCAAATCGGTAGTCCAACCGCGACTGGCCGCCAGAGCCTTGGCTCGGGAAATAGACCGGGAATCATCGACAGAAACAGCCACAACCCGGAAGTCTGCCTCATCCAGCCAGTCGATCATCTGCTCGCTAATGGCGTCTAACTCTTTGATGCAGGGCTTGCAGGTGGTGGACCAGAAAGAGATGATGACCGGGGTCTTGCCGTCGATCAGGGTTTTGGTGTCGATCGTCTTGCCATCCTGGGTTTCGATCTGCACACTGGGAAACTGCTGTGCCGATGCGACGCCGAAGGTGCACAGGACAGCCAGAATCGTCAGACAAAAGATTTTTTTCATAATTTAATAATTTGATTTGATAAATTTGAAATTTACGTTAAAATGCCATGAACGAGTATTTTCTTCGGGGCAACAGACCAATGGGACAAATATAGTAATTTTTTTAATAGGTCATCTAAAATCCGCTCCATTTTTACTGACGATCCGGCCACAGAACCCGTTCCCTGCGTCCCGTCGCCCATTCGGTCCCGCGGAATCGGAAGCGATTTGCGAAAACCGGCACTGATTCCCGAAGCCGTTTCGACACACTGTTTTTAATAAAACGTCACAAGGAGTCGTTTTATGACACGAATTACCGATTTTTTTCACTACCTTTACCAAAATTAGGTTCGGACGGCGTGCGCTCCGGCATCGCGGATGGACAGAAGCCGGGCCCGTCCTCTCGAAGAACGAACCGTTTCGCCGGAAAATTATAAAAATATACGACTATGTTTGCAAAAGAAATCTACATCCGACGCCGCAGCGCCTTGTGCGGCAAGATGGGCAGCGGCCTGATCCTCATTCCGGGCAATATGCTCACACCCAACAACTACCTCAACAACGCCTATTATTTCCGCCAGGACTCCTCGTTCCTCTATTATTTCGGACTCAACACCCCGGCACTGGTCGGCCTGATCGATGCCGACTCCGGAGAGGTTGCGCTGTACGGCGACGACTTCACGGTCGAAGACATCATCTGGACGGGGCCGCAGCCTTCGCTGCGCGAACAAGGGGCCGAAGCAGGCGTTTCGAACACCTTCCCGCTGGCCGACCTGAAAACGCACCTGACCAAAGCCATCGTCCAGGGACGCCGCATCCACTACCTGCCCCCTTACCGAGGCGAAACCAAGCTGCTGCTCGCCGACCTGCTGGGACTCAAACCGGCCGCACTGCACGATCACAAGTCGGTCGAGTTGATGATGGCCGTAGCCGAGATGCGGGAAAAGAAAGGTCCCGAGGAGATCGAGGAGCTCGAAAAATCGTTCCACATCGGCTACGCCATGCACACTACGGCAATGAAGATGTGCCGTCCCGGCATCGTCGAGCGCGAAATCGCCGGCACGATCGAAGGCATTTCCAAAGCATTCGGACGGGGCGTGTCGTTCCCGCCGATCGTGTCGCAGCACGGCGAAACGCTGCATAACCTGCACAGCGACGGCGTACTGCAAAACGGCCGCCTGCTGCTGTGCGACGCCGGAGCCGAGGGATTGAGCTACTACTGTTCCGACCACACCCGTACTTACCCCGTAAGCGGCAAGTTCACCCAGAAACAAAAAGACATTTACAACATCGTGCTGGCGGCGCACGACCGGGTGGCCGCCATGATCGCCCCTCACATGCCGTACATGGATATCCACAACGCCTCGTACCGCATCCTGGCCGAAGGCCTCATCTCGCTGGGCCTGATGCGCGGCACGGCGGAAGATGCCGTCGCTGCCGGCGCCATGACCCTCTTCATGCCTCACGGACTGGGACACGGCATGGGCCTGGACGTGCACGACTGCGAAGCCATCGGGGAACGTAGCTTCGATTTCTCCGAAATCGCGGAGCAGGCCGCCAAGTCGGGCACCTGCATCCAGCGTTCGACCTGGCGCATCGAGCCGGGCACGGTGATGACCGACGAGCCGGGCATCTACTTCATCCCGGCGCTGATCGACAAATGCAAAGCCGAGGGCAAATACAAGGGAATCGTCGATTACGACGCCCTCGACGCCTACCGCGACTTCGGCGGCATCCGCATCGAGGACGACATCATCGTCACCGAAACGGGCAGTCGCATGATCGGAGGCGACAAGCGCATCCCCATCACAGTCGATGAGCTGGAAGCCGTCGTCGGTCGCTAATCCTCCTAATAAAATGCGAACGCTGATCCTCATCCCGACCGAAACGGAGGCGGCCCCGCTGCGGGCCGCATGTCCCGATGCGCCGGTCCGCATCGCGGGAGTCGGCATGGCGGCCGCAGCCGCAGCGACGGCCCGGATCATCGCGGAGGAACACCCCGACCGACTGATCCTGGCCGGCATCGCCGGAGCTTCCGACCGTTCGGTAGCCGTATGCGAAGTCGTCGCGGTCGCAGGGGAGCGAATCGCCGAACTGCCCGGAAAATACGCCGTCCGCTATGCGGCCGACTTCATTCCGGCAGGATTGCGGACCGTCGAAAGCAATACGACCAACCGCACGGGAGTCGCAGCGTCCGGCACGCAAATTGAAAATATGGAAGGAGCCGCTTTCCTGGCCGTCTGCCGGGCATTCGGAGTGCCCGGCGCCGAGGTGCGGGCCGTGTCGAACTATACCGACGACCCGCGTTCGGCCTGGCGCATCGAGGAAAGTGCAGAAAAATTAGCAAAAACAATCATTCGAATACTTTCGGATTATGAATAAAAAGTGGATTATTTACATCGTTCTGATCGTCGTGGCCTTCGTGCTGATCGTCGTCTTCTCGAAAAACATCTATTTCTGGCTCTCGAACCAGCTGTGGAAGATTCTGCTCCTCGCGGCCGTTTTCGGCGGCGGCTGGCTGCTGGGACGCTTCGGAGGCAAGAAAAACGGGACACAGCAAGGCAACGGCAATTAATCGATTCGATGTTTTGAAACGCACGATCCGCCTACATATTTCTCCGTGCCCGAACGATACCTTCATGTTCGACGCACTCGTGAACGGACGCATCGACTGCGGGGAGCTAACCTTCGAAGTCGCCTACTACGACATCGAAGAACTGAACCGCCGTGCCGAAGCAGGCGAAGCCGACGTAAGCAAAATCAGCTACGCCCTGTTGCCGGAAATACAGTCCCGCTATACCCTGCTGGACAGCGGTTCGGCTTTGGGACGCGGCAACGGACCGGTCTTCGTCGCACGGCAGGGAACACCTCCCGATTCGATCCGCCGGGTCGCGGTACCGGGACTGCACACTACGGCCAACGCCCTGATGAGCCGCCTCTACCCGTCGATCACGCAAAAAAAGCCGGTGCTCTTCTCGGAAATCGCACCCGCCGTGGCACGCGGGGAGTACGACGCCGGGGTGTTGATCCACGAAGGCCGTTTCGTCTATCGGAAACTGGGCCTGGAGCTGGTCGCCGACTTGGGAGAGTTGTGGGAATCCCGCACCGGATTGCCGCTTCCGCTGGGAGCCATCGTCGCCCGACGGACACTGCCGGAAGAGCTTCGCTGCGAAATAGAACGGTTGCTCCGCACGAGCATCGAATATGCTTTCGCACACCGGGAGGAATCCCGCACCTATATTAAGGAGCACGCCCGGGAGCTCGACGACCGGGTGATCGACCACCACATCGACTTCTTCGTCAATTCGTATTCGCTCTCCCTGGGCGACGAGGGGCGCCGGGCCGTCCGCGAACTGACCGGCGTCGAAGTATGATCCGCCGCCGACCGGAACACCCGGACAAACGCCCGCCGGGGGATTCAGGTTCGACATTTTTGAAAAATTAAAAAAATCGCCCCTCTTCGGGCGATTTTTTATGCCCGGAAATTTGGCCGATCGATTTTTTTCGTATATTTATAAGGCGAAGTTTGAAAATCACCGGCGGATTTTCCGCCAGGACGAATCGGTATCGCAAAAACCTTATAAAAAGATAACGAATATGAAAAACTATTCAGCGAAAGAAATCAAGAACATCGTTCTTATCGGCGCTCCCGGCACGGGAAAAACTACCCTTGCCGAAGCGATGGCTTTTGAGGGTAAGGTCATCGACCGCAGGGGTAGCATAGAGGCGAACAACACGCTCTCGGACAACACGGATATCGAGCACGAGTACAAGCGCTCGATCTATTCGACCATCCTCTTCACCGAATTCATGGAGCGCAAGCTCAACATCATAGACTGTCCGGGATCGGACGATTTCTGCGGAAGCCTCTTCTCGGCCTTCAAGGTGGCGGACGTGGGCGTCATGGTCTTCAACGCCCAGAACGGCTGGGAGGTAGGCAGCGAGATCCAGGCCCGTTACGCCCGTGTGCTGAACAAGCCGCTCATCGCTTTCGTCAATCAGCTCGATTCGGACAAGGCGTCGTTCGACGCTACGCTCGAATCCATCCGTGCGGCCTCGCGCGTGAAGCCCGTCGTAGTCCAGTATCCGGTCAATCCGGGCCCGGGATTCGATGCTTTCATCGACGTGCTGCTGATGAAAATGTACCGCTTCAAGGATGAGAACGGCACCCGCGAAGAGCTCGACATCCCGGCCGAAGAAGCGGAGAAGGCCCAGGCTCTGAACAAGGAGCTGGTCGAAGCAGCCGCCGAATACGACGACGCCCTGATGGAACTCTATTTCGAGAAGGGCACACTGACGCAGGACGACATCCGCTCGGGCCTGAAAATCGGCGTATCCCGTCGGGCGGTCATGCCCGTATTCTGCGGCAGTGCCAAGCGCGACATCGGCACCAAGCGCCTGATGGAGTTCATCATCAACGTAGCGCCCGGCCCGCTGAAGGCCCCCGCCTTCCTCTCGACCGAAGGAGAGGAGATCCGGGCCGACGAAGCGGCTCCGGCCGTAGCGTTCATCTTCAAAAGCCAGATCGAACAGCACATCGGCGAAATATCCTACCTGCGCGTCATCCGGGGCAAGCTCACCGAAGGCATGGAACTCCTGAATACCCGCACGGGCAACAAGGAGAAGCTCTCGCAGCTCTTCGCCGTCGCGGGCAAGAATCGCATCAAGGTCACCGAACTGGCCGCCGGCGACATCGGCTGCACGGTGAAGCTCAAGGGCACGCGCACCAACGACACGCTCTCGGCGCCCGGAACGCCCGTCACGATCGACCCGATCGTCTTCCCCGAACCCCGCTACCGTGCGGCGATTAAGACCAAGGACCAGGCCGACGACGAAAAACTGGGCAAGCTCCTGAACGACGCCAAATACGAAGATCCGACTATCCTGGTGGACTACTCCAAGGAGCTCAAACAGACCATCATCCAGGGCCAGGGCGAACACCACCTGAACATCCTGCGCTCGCGCATCGCCTCGGAGAACAAGCTCCAGTACGATTACATCGCCCCGAAGATCCCCTACCGCGAAACCATCACCAAGGTAGCCCAGGCGGACTACCGCCACAAGAAACAGTCGGGAGGCGCGGGTCAGTTCGGCGAGGTGCACCTGTTGATCGAGCCTTACACCGAAGGCATGCCCGAACCCAAGAGCTACAAGATCCCCGGCAAGGGAGAACTGGCGGTAAACATCAAGGGCAAGGAAGAGTACGACCTGCCCTGGGGCGGCAAACTGCAGTTCTATACGGCGATCGTCGGAGGCGCGATCGACGCCCGCTTCATGCCGGCCATCCTGAAAGGCATCATGGAGAAGATGGACGAAGGTCCGCTGACGGGTTCCTACGCCCGCGACATCCGCGTCATCGTCTATGACGGCAAGATGCACCCGGTCGATTCGAACGAGATCTCGTTCAAGCTGGCGGCCCGCAACGCTTTCAAAGAGGCGTTCCGCAACGCGGGACCGAAGATCATGGAGCCGATCTACGACGTCGAAGTCCTCACGCCGAGCGACTACATGGGCGCCGTCATGAGCGACCTGCAAAACCGCCGGGCAATGATTATGGGCATGGAGTCCGACAAGGGCTTCGACCGCCTGAACGCCCGCGTACCGCTGGCCGAACTGTACCGTTACTCGACGACGCTCTCTTCGCTCAGTTCGGGTGCCGCGACCTACACGATGAAATTCGCCTCCTACGAACAGGTTCCGGCGGACGTGCAGGACAAGCTGCTGAAAGCCTATACCGACACCGACGAGGAGTAAATCGGCGGAATTTTACAAAAGAGGGTTGTCTATATGTTA
>OHQH01000846.1_pt1 | contig 16134 bp, 14 predicted proteins | sample 1577891 | NCBI WGS metagenome assembly OHQH01 (sample SAMEA3879601, study PRJEB24766) | human gut metagenome | biome: human-associated habitat; feature: feces | place: USA | collected 1985/1987
CGAATCGTACTCCGAAAATACGATATCCCGGATGCTGTTGGCTTTGCCGAGGGAATTGGTCAGCAGCTTTTCGACTGCTGCACTTTTGGTCAGGATGACTTTTTTCTTTTCGATCAGACCCTGGGATTTTAGCTGGTCGATCAGCATTTCCCGGTAAACCTTATCACATAGATAGGAATCGGTGTCATCGTATAAAAAGCCCTGCAAAAGCCGTTCCATCCATTCTACGCCCATGGCGGGCAGCTTTTTTGCCCCGAGCAGTCGTTGCAGACGCGCAGGGAATGCAGCATTTTTGCTCTGCAGATAAATCAAAATTGCCTCGAGATATTCCGGGTCATCGAGAAGAAGGTCATCCGAAATCTGACCGTTTAAACCTTTGTGTGTCTCAATCACAGTGAGCAGCTGGGAATCCTGCATCAGGCTTTGCAGCATCTGACTGCTGCGCTCTTCAAAATTTTGAATTTCTTTTGTTTCCGCTGTGGTCGGATAATTGAAATAGACATAATCCTGATGCGGGCAGAGACTTCCCTCTTTTACCAGCTCCGGAATCGTGATTTCCTCGTCGATATCTCCGCACATATTCATGTAGCGCGTCCACATCGCAGGCGTGGAATCATAGGGCGGGGTCGCAGTCAGGGAAATGGTTTTCAGGGAAGAAAACTGCGATTGGAAGGCTTCGAGGGATTTCCACCATTCGCTGCGAAGATGATGGCATTCGTCGAGGCAAAGCAGTTCGATGTTGGCATTTTTCATGGTTCGAACTAAGTCAAAGTCAGAATAATCGACTTCTTCGCTGTCAGTCGGGGCAGTATCCTCGCCGGGCGTTTCCGTGCCGCAAAAACGGGTCATTGCACTGTGAAGCGCCTGATAGGTTGCGACCGTAATGGCCTTCGGCTGCTTCAGGCTCAGGGAGACATAATCCTCCAGTGCGTATCCGTCGCATAAAAAGGCTTCCTGAATCCTTGCTGCCCACTGTTCCCGAATCGTGATGGAGGGTGCCAAAATGAGCGTGTTCGCATTCAGGCGTTTGATCAGTTCGATGCCGAGGGTCGTTTTGCCGGAACCGGGCGCGGCGACGATGTGGATTTTGTCGTCGGACAGATAGCGGCTGACATTTTGCAGAACCCGCGCCTGGTAGCTGCGCCAGGTTCCGTGAAATTCCAAAATTCCTTCATAATTCATAAGAGGTTCTCCTTAAAGAATCAGTTCCTGAAGTTTTATTAGAAAGGCGCGACTATTTTATTCTATCTTATGGTGCGTTTATCCTTCCTGTCAACTCATTTCCCAGCTTTACGAAACCGGGAAATGGCGCTATACTGACGGTAATACGACGCACGGTCACAGTATTATGTAAACTGAAGAAAAGGTGGAAACAGTATGGAACGACCACAGGCAGAATGGCTGATTGAGTTTTTGGAAAAAGCCGGAAAGTTAAAATCGGTGCCGCGGCATTGCATTACACCGGAAGGCGTGCGGGAAACGGTCGCGGGACATTGCTGGAGAGTTTCTCTGATGGCGTGGCTGTTGAAAGAGGAATTGCCGGACGTCGATATGGAAAAGGTAATCCATATGTGTCTGCTGCACGATCTCGGAGAAGCGGTAACGGGCGATATCCCTGCATTTGAAAAAAAGGAACAGGATCGCAGCGTGGAGCGAAAAGCCGTGGACGGACTGCTTTCGATGCTTCCGGGCAAAACCGGTGAAGAGGCGAAAGTGCTTTTTGCAGAGATGAATGCGCTTAAGACAGAGGAAGCGAAGGTTTACAAAGCGCTGGATAAGCTGGAAGCTGTGATCGCCCATAACGAAAGCGACATCAGCACCTGGCTGCCGCTGGAATATGAGCTGCAGCAGACCTATGCAGCGGAAAGCGTCAAGGGTTTTCCGATTTTGGAGGAAATTCAGAGGCTGGCAGTAGAAAAGACGCTGGAAAAAATCGCGGAAGAAAAAGCGGGGAGGAATCCGGATGATGGAAGAAGAGAAGAATAACGTAGAGAATTCTGCAGAACCCACAGGCGATCAGGTAGCTGATCTGCAGTCGTCAGGCGATCAGGCAGCTGATGCGCAGCCGTCAGCCGCGGTGCCGCTGCAGCCTGACAAACCGCTTTCTGGCAAAGAACTGCGGCGTCAGAAAAAAGAAGCCGCTGCAGCGCAAAAGGCTGAAGCTGCCGCGCAGAAAGCACGGGAAAAAGCCGAGGCAGAAGCGCAGAAGGCACGCCAGAAGGAGGAATCGCTCGCTGCGAAGCTGCAGCGCCGCCAGGAGAAAAAAGAATACCGGCAGGGTGTCCGTCAGGAACGCGGACAGGAAATAAGACTGCTTTGGCATATCGTGGAATTCATCATGCTTGTGACGTTTATTGTGCTTGCGATTGATCAGGTGGGATTGTACGGATTTTTGTTTGTATGGTTCTTTATCGCGCTTGCGGCGGCGTCCATCGTGCTGCTGCTTGCAGGACTGATCCGCGTGTTTCGCAAAAAACGCGCCGGAATTATGATTTTGGTATCCCTGATCGGAATCATCGGATGTATCGCGTGGTTTATTTTTCTGGTTTCGTCAAAACTGATCTGAGCGTGCCAGAACGAAAATTAGGAGAGTCGCATGGCTCTCCTAAAATTTTATTCATGACAATAGAATGCTCGCAAAGCGTGCATTCTATTGTTTCATAGGAAAATGCGTCCTATGAAATAAAAACGCTCCGCGCAGATCGCACCGCAGCGGAATGGAAGAATGTCGCTTACGCGACCCGCCGCAGGCGGAGAATCCTGCTTCGCAGGATTCTTTTTGAGAAAAAAAGATTCAAAAAATGGCTGAACAGGGAAACGCCGGAGGAAAATCCTGCGTTTATAAGGAGTAGGAACGTACATTGCGCCGGGAAATGCAGAATTGCGACCCCGCGTGGTTTACACGATCGGAACCCCTGCAGGCAGCATAATTGATTCAGCAAAAAAGCAGGCCGCAGTCGCGGAAGAGGAGAGGAACAATGGAGGACGATAAAATCATCGCCCTTTACTGGGCACGAAAGGAAGAAGCAATTTCGGAAACGGACAGAAAATACGGCAGCTATTGCCGCAGCATTTCTTTCCGGATTTTAAACGATAAAGAGGACAGCGAGGAATGCGTCAACGATACCTGGCTGCATACCTGGAACGCGATTCCCCCCGGGAAACCGGAATTTCTGGCGGGATTTCTGGGAAAAATAGTGAGAAACCTTTCGATCAGTAAATATCGGGCAGGGCATGCCCAAAAGCGCGGAAGCGGCGAGACGCAGGCGCTTTTGGACGAACTGGAAGAATGTATTCCATCCGGCAAAAGTGTAGAGGACGAGATCGAGGGCAGGGAAACCGCCGCAGCGATCAATCGTTTTCTGGAAACACTGGACGCCGAAAGCCGGAAAATATTTGTCCGGCGGTATTTCTGGGCAGAGCCGGTTAAGGAGCTGGCAGGCAATTTGAATATCAGCGAAGGCAAGGTAAAGTCGCAGCTGTTTCGGATGCGGGCGAAGCTGAAAATGCATCTGGAAAAGGAGGGGATTGCACTGTGAAAAAGAATGAAAAGCTTTTCGATGCCATCGGACAGATCAATGAGCGATATATTGCGGAGGCGCTGGAACCGATGTATCAGGAAAGCGTAGGGACTTCGGATGAAAATAAAGCGGCGATGCCCAAAAAAGGAAAATTATTTTTTTACCGACAGCGGCGCACAGTGGCGGCAGCAGCTGCTCTCGTTATCTGCATTGGCGCAGCCGGAATTGCACAGTGGCGGCTGCATTCGGAAGAACCCGGACCGGAGATGGCGGCCTATGATATGGAAGGGCTGAGTGCGGAGGATGGAATTGCACTGCAGGCAGAAGATGCAGCGGCTGTTGCTCCGGATGCGGACGAAAATCAGGGGGCGGCAGCCGACCAGAATGCGGTACAGGGACGTATGGCCAACAACGCAGGGACCTGTTTCGCAGAAATTTATCTTGAGGTTGCAACGGCAAACTCCGGAAAAATTACCTGGCGGATTGTCAATGAAAGCGACACAGAAACCGTCGGCTGGGGAACAGATTATACGCTGGAACGTTTTACAGAAAACGGTTGGGAAATCGTTGAAAATTCCGACGCAGATTTAGAAACACAAAAAGAAAGCAGTCAGGCGGTCGCAGGAGAAACCAAAGAAGGAACACTGGATTTGGCTGCTGATGGTATCCGGCTGGAGGCAGGGCAGTATCGTTTGAAAAAAGAATGCCGGATTTTTGACGACGAAAACAGCCGCCGGACCGAGCTGACCGCAGAATTTCAGGTTGAACCGTGACCTTTGGCTATAAAGATTTTATTGTGTGCCACAGGTTGTTTTCGAAACCTGTGATTCTGACATCATGATTGTCACAGAGCTGATTTTGTGGTAAACTGATAACAGTTTAGACACAGCGGTGGAGAACTCTGTGAAGCAGGCTTTAAGGCCGGGGCTTTTGACTCAGACATCATAATTCATGACAATAGAATGCTCGCAGAGCGTGCATCCTATTGTTTTACAGGCAGGAAAAGGAGGACAGACGGAAGATGGACGGAACATTTTTTCTTTTGGCAGGCGGACTGCTGATCATTCTTTTTGCAGTAATTGTGGCGGTTGTTTCCTCTGTGACATCGGCAGTAGCGGCGGATGTAGACGATGAGGAAGACTGATTTTCCTGAGAAAAGCGGCGATTCAAAATATCAGACGAAGATAAAAGGGCAGCAGGCGCAATAAAGAGCCTGACTGTCCTTTTTAAAGTTTATGCCCGGATAGTTTAAAAGGCAGAACGAATAAATTTTACGGCAAGACGAGCTTTTTATCTTTCCATTTCGATATCTATACAAATAGTTTGTAAAATCTTGACAAAATACAAACTAACTGATTGTAAAATGCTGGAAAATACAAACAGTTAGTTTCTCTTCATCTGTGCAGCCAGAAGGTATGATAAGAATATCAGACTAAATTCTGGAGGTGGACATCATGGAGAAGGATGTTTATGTCAAAATTGGTGAACGGCTCCGAAAGCAACGCAGGATAATGGGCCTGACGCAGGAACAGGCAGCAGAGCTTCTTGGAGTATCAACCACCTATTATGGGGAGATTGAGCGTGGAAACCGCAAACTGACAATTCCGCGGATTCTGACCGTTTATGAAAAGATGAACCTTGAACCTACCTATCTTCTGACCGGAGAAATCCTGACAGACAAGGTTTATGATGAAATTTTTGATGGTTGTCCCAGAGAAAAGGAGCAGGCCCTGGAGGAGGTACTTAGAAGTATTTCGCGCCTGTACTGAAGACCGACTGTTTCGAGACAAAGGGGGACCATGATGAGTGGGGAGAAAAATTCGTTTGATAACTTTGAAGAACTGTATACAAACTGCTATTGGCTTGTATACCGATATGTCCGTCATATGGTTGAAAAAGATCTGGCGGCAGCAGAGGATGTGACACAGGAGGTGTTTCTGGTTGCATATCAGAAATGGCAGGAGGTGCGCAGACACCCGAATCAGAAAGGTTTTTTGCTGCTGACAGCTAAAAATAAATTGAAAAAATGGTATGAGCAGCAAGGAAAAATACAGACAGAAGGCCCAGGGCAGGAAGAAAAAGCTGCCCGAAGGCCGGATTCCGGTCAGGAAGGATATTATGTACAGGCAGAATGGAACGCCTTTCTGGAGCAGATTTTTTCCATGCAGGAGCTTTTGATCTGGAAGTTTTATTATGAAAACGGATTTTCCTGCGCGGAGATTGGGGAAAAGATTGGAATATCGGAAAGCAACACAAAAGTCAAGCTGTTCCGAATGCGACAAAAATTAAAAAACTGTATGGAGGAGTAATTTGACAGGCAGGGGTATGAAGAATCCGGGGATGATTTTGGAAGGATAGCTGTTCGCAACGTATGACTGGCAACAAAGAAGGAGGACAGAAACGTGTCTGAAAAGAAGAATTCACTGGAAGAGAAACGTATTCTGCAGAAAAAGCTGCGATGGTATACGCTGGAAGCGGAGGATGGGGAGTTTAACGCGACGGAAGTGGAGGCAATGTTGGAGCGTCTGGATGAGCTGGAATCGCTGCCGGAAAAGGAGGACGGAGCAGATTTTTCGGAGCCCAAAGAAGCTTTAAAGCGGTTTTACCAAAAATATGCAGGGAAAAATGTGGAAAATTGAGTAAAAAAAGAGGGCGGATGTGGAAATCCGGTCTCTTTTGTTTTGACAACGTATAGGCGCTATGTTAAACTTAGGAAAGTAAAAAGTGGGGCAATATACCCGATTTTGAAAAAATATAAGACGGAAAAATGGAACGTTCGCGGAAGATTTTGAAATTCTGTACCGAAGACACAGCTGCGGATACCTGACCGATAAGATAAAATCATGAGGTGAGTACCTTGGATAAGTACGAATATAAGCTGCGCCTTGAAGAGATCAAGACGCTGAACAAAAAGGGCCGTTTTCAGGAGTCCGCACAGATCGCGGATACGATCGACTGGAAAAAGGTCCGTAATACCTCCACACTTGGAATTATCAGCGATGTTTATAAGATAAACCGAAGATTTGACGATGCCAGGGAGATCCTGCTTCTGGCAAATGAAAAAAGTCCGCAGAACAGGCGGATTGTCTATGCGTTGTGCGATCTGGCGATCAAGACCGGCCAGGTTGTGGAAGCTGTGGAATACTATAAGCAGTTTGTACAGCTTTCGCCAAACGATAACAGTAAGTATATCCTGTTGTATAAAATTTACGAGGCACAGGATATCAGCCTGGAAGAGCGGATCGCTGTTTTGAAAGAGTACAAAAAACGCGAATATAATGAAAAGTGGGCATATGAGCTGGCATTTTTGTATCACAGGGTCGGACTTGCCACGGAGTGTGTAGAGGAGTGCGATCAGCTGATCCTCTGGTTCGGTGAGGGCAAATATGTGCTCAAGGCGATGGAGTTAAAGCGCCTGTATGTACCGCTTTCACCTGCACAGCAGCAGCTTTACGACAGTCAGTACGGCGGCAGAAACGCAGTAGAGGAAGAACCGCAGGAAGCGCCTGCACAGGAACAGACTCAGGCAGTCCGGTCTGCTGAAAGCAAAGAAAAAGCAGATCTGGATATCCATGTAAAACCGATGGATATGGGACAATATAATACGATCAATTTACAGGAAGCGCTTGCCGCGAGCATGCGTGACGTGTTTGCGGTTGACAGGGAAGAGGTAAAGACGGCTTCTCCTGAGCAAGAAGAACCTGACCTGATGAAAAATCAGCAGACCGTTTACGCTGCAGAAAATGGAAATGGGGAATATCAGGAAGACATTTCCCGTGTCCTTGAAGAATCTGATCAGTGGGACGCACAGGCAACGGGACAGCTCGATACGGAAGAGACGAAGCTGGCGGCAGATGCAGTGGACGCGGCAGAGTCCGTCAGCGTGCAGCCTACACAAAGCACACCGCAGGTGTATGCTGACGTAGAACCGACATTACCTGTCGCATCGTCCAGCGAGGCATGTGCTTACGTTGCCGAGCCGGTAAACGCGCAGCCTGAGGCACCCATCCTCGCGGCGCAGCCCGCGCCGGAACAGACTCCTGCGGTGACAGATCCTGCGGATGCCGGAATGCAGGAAATCCATCCGGCGGTGGTGGAGACTCCCTGGATGCCGATGGAAACCGACAAAATCGAACACATACAGGGCGTGGAAATACAGGAAAAGGCTGCGGCAGTCCCGGAAAGACAGCCGGAAAGGAAGGCTGTTGTGGGAAACACTAAGATAGAACGCCAGACGACCGGCCAGATGAACATCGAAGAGGTGCTCAAGGAATGGGAACGGCTGAAAAAGGAAAATGAAGAAAAAAGAAAACAGGAAACCAGACAGTGGATGCTCCAGCAGACAGGTTCCCTGTTTGATGATTTTGATGAAAGCTCCAGAAACGGCGTGCTGGAACAGCTGCAGAGAGAAGAATCCCTGCCGGTAGAAGAGGAGAAAGCTCCTGCAAATGCTGAAAATCAGGAAGCGCCTGTAGGAGACAGAGCTGCTGTAGAGACGACTGCAGCAAAAGCACCGCTTGTCGATCCGTCCAGAGAAACCGAGACGGAAGAACTCGAAGAGATCGAGGAAGCGCCGCCGGTGGCGGATGCCGCACAGGGCTATGCAGAGCAGAATGCAGAAACAGAAGCGCAGGATGCAGAGCCGGTACAGCGTTATGTGAAACAGGCCGCACCGGAAAGGATCGGAGCGCCTGCAACAGAAGAAACCAAAGCACCGCGTCAGGAAGCACCTACACCGCAGCCGGAGACCTCCGGAGAAGAAAAGCAGCTGCAGGAGCGAGTATCTCAACAGCAGGCAGCCGAGCGTGTGCGCAGCATGACAAAGGCAGAACGCAAGCTTTTTGCCCAGTTCATTCCGACCAAACGCGCAATGCGCCAGCTGGTCGCAGCGCTGGATGAAATCAGCCTTTCTGCGTACACCGGAAACGTTGTGATTACCGGTATGCCAGGCTCCGGTACACTGAAACTGACAAAATGTATGATCCGCGAAATTCAGGCGTCCGACGGAAACTTCTCCGGCAAGGTTGCCAAAGTGAACGCGGAGCTGATCAATAAAAAAGATGCAAAAGCGCTTGTGGAAAAGGTTGCAAACGGCGCGCTCGTCATTGAGAAAGCCGGAAAGCTTTCCAACGAGGGATGTGAGAAGCTTGCAGACGCATTGAATCAGGAACATACCGGCATCATTGTATTTGTATTCAAGCTGTTCGTTCAATCCACGGGTCATTTTCAGGATATTACCGTTGCGGTCGTATTTGATTCCGCGTTCAGAATAGCGATCGGTGCCCATATTGCCGCTGTAACGTGCTTCGGTCAGACGCGAAAGGGCATCGTACTCGTATTTATACGTATGCGGCATCGTACCGGCACCGCCCCAGTTCCATTCGGTAATATTCCCGGTGTACGAGGGATTCTCACTGTCGTAATACTTGAGCCGGGCACTGTAATAGGGACTGTCCTGGCTCGTAAGCCAACCCTGAACGTTATACGTATAGTCCTCGATAAGCCCGTTGATGTTCTTACGCACGAGCTGACCGATTTCGTTGTAGGAGTAAGTTACAGTAACTGGTTTCGACGTGTTAAAGGTCGAAGTCTGGGTAAGCATTCGACCGGCATTGTCATAGGTGTATTCCACCGTGAGAAGATCCTCCGCACAGCCTGTTTTGGGTACGACCCGTTCCCGTCGGAAGGTGAGATTACCCTGTAAATCGTAAGCCGTCGTGAAATAGCTGATACCGCCGAGGTAGTTCTTCTCCACGACTTGCAACACGCGTCCCAGCATATCGTAATAATAGGCCCGTTCGATATAACCCGCAGTTCGGTCCTGCTCGGTAAGCACCCGGATTTTCTCATAAGTCTTCAACCCTTTGACCGCAGTGCGATCCACTCCGGCCGACATATTGCCGATCGGTTCGCTCTTGTATGCCAATTCCGCCGGAACAGCTTCATAAGAATCGAACTTATAGTCGATCATCGTAATCGGATTGGACGGAAGCATTCCCCGGTTGCCTTGCGCATCCAGGCTGTAAATCGCGAACTTGACCGCATAAAGACGTCCCAGACCGTCGTACAGATAGCGGTCCGCATATTCGAGGGTTTTATCGTTGGTCACCTTGCCCCGGAAGCGGGTAGTCAGTTGTCCCCGTTTGTTGTATTCCAACTCTTCGCGGACTGCCCCGGGGAATTTCCGTTCGATCAGTTGTCCCTGGTCGTTATATCGGTAATAATAACAAAAGTTCTGGACGAACGCGGAACGCATCCCGATATTCGCGGGATCGGCAATCGTCGGAGTTCCGATCTGTTGCGACTCGTCGTCGGAAAGCGCCTGAACGTTGAGTTTACTCAACGAGGCGAAACCCGTAGCCCCCTGGGGCGTAACGACTACGGTCAGCCGTCCCAGAGCGTCGTAACCGTAATAGGTTCTTGCATTTCCCGAAGAACTCATAACGACCCGTCCCGCCTTGTCGGTGTAGGTTTTCGACTCTCGGCCGTCCTCGTTGGTAATCGTCACCACGTCGAGCGAATAAGCCGGATAGACCCCGGTAATATCCATGTAAAAGCTGTCGTTTTTCGTGCCGATAACGATCTTACGAACTTCGTCTGCTGCGGTATTGACACCGTAGTCGTATTTGCATACGACACCGGCAGCCACGATCGCCTCGCCGGGCTTGATTTGAACGGTGGTCCGGTTAAACAGATCGGCTACAACAGTGGTGTAAGCCTTAGAATCCGCGTAATAACCGGAGGAAAACGATTTGACCTCGGACAATCCAACATAAGCTCCATTCGCCTGCCGAGCCGGTGCCGGAAGCCACGATACGGCTCGGCGGGTGGCAGGATCGTACTCCTGGAAGCTGACGAGGTCATTCCCCTGCGGCGTGAATCCCTGGTAAACCGTTTCCACAGCATTTCCCAGCCCGTCCGCATATTGATACTGTGTATAGGCGACATCCTTTTGAAAAGATCCGATCACCATCGTTGCCACGAAATTTCTCCCGGCTGGATCTCCTTCCGTCACGGCACGCTGTGCACCATCGGACGACAACGCGTCGCCAACCTGTGCCACAGAGAACTTTTGGGATTCCGGCACCGCAAATACAATGTTATTCGCAGAGGTTTCAAAACGATTCGCATTCACAGGTTCCGGCATATGCAAATAAAAAATTGCTATGGCAATATACAATATTTTTTTCATATCGGTTCGAATTTTTATCGGTTAGCAACTGAATACTCATAACCAAAGACCGGAAACTCCATGTGCGTTTCAGTCACGAGCCGGCCGAAACTATCGTAACTGAACCGCTTATAGCGGCCGGACGGGTCGGTCACTTTACAAACTCCGACTTGTGGATTGTATTCATAAGTCGTCACCAGCGTATTCGGGATACTTCGAAGAGCGGCTTCTCTGGATGTGTCGAGTCCCTCTGTCAGCGGGAGAGAACTGACGATCTTCTGCTTTACCGTAGCATAGTCCGCACCGACGACTTGGGCTACAGGGTATAATCCGCGGTAGCCCCAGACATAGCTTACCTTGAGTCCCGCACGGTCCGTAGTCTGCACCAGACGCCCCATATCGTCGTATTGATAAACGGTAACCGTATCGCAAACCGGCTGGGTCGAAATAGCTTGAGGCGCTCCGATTCGGGCTACCTTGTGCATTTTAACCCGAATGATCTTGTTGGCGACAGCCATATACTCATACTGGTCTTCGGCGATCCGAAGTTCAGTTTCTCCGAATCCAGGGCGGTTCGGATCGGTCTTTCCGTCGGTGACGGTTTTCCAAACCTTGAGCGGCAAATTCAGCACATTCTTTGCGATCATGGTCGCATAAACACCGCTGTTCTGTTCAGTCGAGGAGAGGTCCGACACATATTGGGTCCGTTCGAACATCCCGGTACCGTCGCTCTCGGTACGGCGCACGCTCTTAATTTGCCCCAACGCATTGTAGGTATATGCATATTGCTTCCGGCTTTGCACCGTGGCACCCCTGGTTTTGAAATATTCCGTTTCGGTCACATGGTCCAGAGGATAGGGCTCGAGATAGGACCGCTGTACGTAAAAATAATCCCCGGCGAACTTGACGCTTTCGACATATTTCCTCCGGAATTCGGTCGTATCGGTCAAATAGGCATATTCCACTTTTTTCCGCAAAAATTTATTACCGGCCACATCGGGTTTGTCATAATAACTTATCGACAGTAATTTCCCCCGGTATTGTGGTTCGAAATCCGGCTCGGTCAGGAAGTTATTAACCAGCATCGGCAAGTCCTCGTGCTTAACCATTTTATCCGAACCGTCTACAAGATATTTCAAAACATCGATATTCGGATGTTTCAATGTCTTTTTATTGATCCGATAACTGTCCGGAGCATTGTGATAGTTGGAAAATTGGAAATATACGGCCGATCCGTCATCTGCCACTTCACGAACAACTGCATATTCCACATGAGGCTGGTCTGTACGATAACCGGTAATACCCGAATAATTATAACCCCATATCGTTTCACCGCCCTGTCTGCAAATCACATAATAGGCGACCGGATTTTTTAGTAAATTACCACTGCTTTGTTCTTCGTCATTCAAATAGAAGTAGGTCCGGCCGATCGAATCACCTGTAATCGGGTGATCCGTAATCCGGCGGATGCGCAAACCGCCTGCGATCGTATCTTTAACATACCTTTTCAAGTAAGGAATATTTTGACTACTGCGATCCCGGACCAGGTAATCTCGAAACATATGAGGTTCGTACTGATAGGTCGTATAACCGCCCGTAGGGTAGGTCAGTTTCGACAACATTCCCTGACGGGCATATTCGGGACCGGGTTTCCGGGGTCCGGCGGGGTCCGCGATTCTTTCGGTAAAATTGTAGCAAGAATCATTCAACAACGGAAACTGCAGATCGAACGGCTCGTATGTCGCCTCCCGGTTATAGTACCCCCAAAAGTCAATACTTGCCGTTCCCTGAAACGGGAAGGGTTCGTCCTGCCGATAATACTCCATACTGTAAGTTCCCTGACCGGGAATCCTCACGGAACTCAACAACAATACCGGGTTACCGATTCCGTAAGTATATTGCAAATAACATTTTCTCAAAGTGACGAACTTCGAATGTTCATCCGACCATTTAGTAATGACGATCGTATCGAGTTTTTCGGGAGTATCCAATGCTGTTTCGTCCGATTTCAACTCAGCACGCCGGTCGCCGTAGGCGAACCGGACTTTCGCAAGGCCGTCGATATCGATCGACTTCAACTGCACGGCTCGCTCCTTATAATGGAATACAGCAGGTTCTTCTACACCTCTATAACCTATAAAAGCACCCCCGACCCGGCAATTTTCCACATACCGAATTGTTTCGAGATCATTTCCGTAATCGAAGGTAACGACACGCCCGTTAGGAGCGGTAATCGAGGAGAGATACCAGTTTTCGGGCAGCTTTGCCGAACCGTCTTCCTCGTCAGCTGCACGCGTTTTCGGCGACAAATGACCAATTTCGGTCCAAACAAGTCCGCTTCCATCGGCATTAGGCTCCGCCACGAACGCCTTCTCGTTTTTCGCCAGAAACTTATAACGGTATCCATCCCCCGTAACGATGGTAATGACCTTCGAAGTGACCAGCGGATCGTATATTTCGACGGAATACTCCCCATGCGGATCGTCCGTATCGAAAACATGGATTTTCCCGCCTGTCGATATGAATTTGCCGTAATGACCCGGGAAGCTGAACGTATAAATATCCGGTTCGGTTTCTACACTCATACTTCCACTTTTAATCGAATACATCTCTTTATCCTGGCCGTTGATATAGTTCGCCCACAAATTCCAGGATTCATTCGTAAAATCCTGGTTGTTGAAAAAATAACCCCACAAGCCCGCACTCATATAATCGTCGGGAACTCCCCGGACCGTACGGGTGATGACGCCGCCCGTATTGAGGAACCAGCCGAGTCCCACGTCACTGGCCTGAATATTCGGCATATAGCCGTTCGAAGCGTAATTCAGCACGACAGGCAACGTAAAATCCTCGTCCTGATAAGTGTAAAGAGGAATCGACGCCGATACAGTACCGGTATAGAGGTTCGGAGCGCTGCCTCCGTATTTGAGGAGACTCCAAACCTGCGGAGTTCCGGTATTGAGGTTGTTCCCGACACCGCCCGAAGACAAATAATCCGGAATAATCGGATTGTTCTGCGCATAGCAGAAAGTCCAGATACCCAACAGGCATCCGACGGTCAGTAATAAAGTTTTTCTCATGATAAATTTGTTTAAGTTGGTTAATAAAGGTATTACCCCATGATTCCTCCGAGGGAGAACATGGGCATATACATGGCGATTAGGATCACGGCGACGAGAATTCCGACGAGCAGGATGAGTGCGGGTTCGAGCATCGCACCCATGCGGCGGATTGCGTATTCGAGTTCTTCGGTGAGGGTCTCACCCTGCCTGCGGAGCATTTCGGGTAGGCGGTTCGTCTGCTCTCCGACGCGGACGAGCGCCGTGAGTTTTCGGTCGTAGAGATCGGGGAATCGGGCCAGTGTTTCGGCGAAGGCATCGCCCCGTTCGAGCCGTCGCGCGATCTCGTCGAACGACTTGCGGTAGGGGTGGAATCCGATGACCTCGCGGAGCATTCCGACGCCGGCGAGCAGGGGCACGCCCGCGGCGCATAGCAGGTCGAGAAGTTTGCAGCACTGCGCCTGCATGTTCTTGCGGATGATCTCACCCGCGACGGGCAGGCGGAGCAGGATCGCCGCGCGCCAGCGCTGCACCTCCTCGCGCTGTCGGTTGGCGCGGTAGAGCAGATAAAGTCCCCCTCCCGCGCTGACCGCGACGGCGGCATAGGCGGGAAACGCTTTCGAGAGTGCGATGATCCCCCTCGTGAGCGCGGGCAGCTCTCCTCCCATACGCGCATATACCTCCTCGAACATGGGTACGACGACCGAGAGCATGAATGCCACGACAGCCGCCGCCACGGCGAGGATGACGACGGGATAGCTCACGGCCGAGGCGACCATGCGCTGCTGCGCGGCCCGCTTGCGGTAGTAGTCGCGCAGGAAGTCGAGTGTCCGGGCCAGACGTCCCGTCTCGTTGCCGATGCGCACCACGCCGCACTCCAAGGGGCGGAATGCCCCGCTTCGGCGCATGGCCTCGGCGAGCGTCTCTCCGCGCACGACGGCGGCGTAGAGCTCTTCGAGCAGCGCTTTCGTCCGGCGGTCGCCCTCGCCCTCGATGAGCAGCCGGAAGGCCGCCGAGAAGTCGAGACCGGCCGTCAACAACGCATGCAGCTCGGCGTAGAACATCTCGCGTCGGGCGTCCGTCAGTTTATGGCTCTTCGTATCCATGATCCTTTTCGATTTCAGCGATTCTTCGTCCGTAGCTTTCCCATGCGGGCCGCAGCACGGGGAGTTTCAGCATATGGCTCCCGACGTCGATTTCGAGGGTATCGGCCGCCGCGTCGCAGCGTAGGAGCTGCATGTGCCCGACACGACGCAGGAGCGTATCGCGGAACTCCCCCGCGACGAATACTGCCGCGGAGTCGCGCGTCGTCAGTGTCGTCTCGCCTCCTGCACGATAGAGGTACAGCAGCTCGCCTGTGCCTCCGCCCTCTGCGCTGCGGATGCTGTCGGCCGTTGTGAGCAGCTGCCCGAGGCGGAAGATTCCGTCGCGCTGCCGTCCCGCCTCGACGAGCACGGCCGCGCGTCGCGCCACGAGCCGCGAGACGAGCGTCAGGGCCTCCATGGTGGCCAGGAAGACGATTCCCGCCACGAGCATCATCACAAGCGTTTCGGCCAGCGTCGAGCCGCGCAGCATATGTTTCACTCGGCGCATTCCACCAGCTGTCTGTGTACGATCCGTTTGCGGCTGCCGTCGATGCGGACTTCGATCGTTATGAGTTGCACGTCATTGTATTGCCGATACGGCTCCACGCGCACCGTCGCTTCCGCCGTACCGCTCGACGTACGTGCCTGCGGGCCATACGCCTGATCCGTATTTGTCGAAGGCGCACATGGCCCGGTATTCGGCTTCGGCAACTGCGAGCGCATCGTCCCCGCGCAGCGTCAGACGGGGCAGCAGCTCCATTGCCGCCGTGAAAGCGATCAGCAGCACCACCGCCGCTACGACGGCTTCGACGAGCGAGGCCGCGCGCAGCCTTCCGCCCGAGGCCCGTTTTACTCGACGCATACGGCCTCCTTTCTGCGCACGGCCTCGGCGCCGCCGTGCCACAGCGGTTGCGCCGTGGCGGAATTTTCGAGCAGCGTAAGGTCGTAGAGCATATCCTTGTAGTATCCCTGCGGCGAGAAGTAGACGGCCTGTCTGAGCTCCGCACACCCCGCGACGATCCCCTGCACCTGCGCCGCATGAAGAAGCCCCCGCACACGTGCCGTGCGCGACTGGCGGTAGGAGGCGGCCATCTTCTTGTGCCGCACGGTGTCGCGGACGATGACATAGCCGTCCGCCGTCGCACGGTCGCCCAGTTCGGCGTACCGGCCGGCGTAGATGCCCGACGGATATTCCAGCACGGCGCACGGCTCTACGACGACCGTGTCGCGGGCGAAGAGCTGCGCCGCGATGCGGGCTCCGCTGCCGACCGTGATCTTGCGTGCGCAGACCAATACGT
>OHQH01000872.1_pt1 | contig 15718 bp, 10 predicted proteins | sample 1577891 | NCBI WGS metagenome assembly OHQH01 (sample SAMEA3879601, study PRJEB24766) | human gut metagenome | biome: human-associated habitat; feature: feces | place: USA | collected 1985/1987
TTAGAAGGGCGTTGCTCTATCCAGCTGAGCTACGGAACCAGCCTTAATTGCGGTGCAAAGGTACGTTTTTTTATGAAAACTACAAATTTTACATCCAAAATATTTATTGTTTATACTAAAATGATAATCTCAAATCGAAAATATAAGGAGTTGTTCTCCTGAGATACAATGCATTATGGCATATGAAGTTTTTCTTAAAAGGAGTGATAAATACAGCTATTAATATGACACAAAAATTCCAGAAGAATCAGCATAATCAAAAGTTTGATCAGTTACTCCCCCACAAATTGGCAATTTCTACAGAAATAATTCTCGAAAGAATCAATTACAGTTTACTACAATTGATAATAAGCCTCGTTAGCCATGACGATTGCATCTTCCAAAGTACCACCACTTTGTTCTACAAATGCAATGACAGCATCTATAAATTCGTTGAAAGAAGCAATATCTTCGCCAGCTGTTTTTTCATTATACTCTTCTTCTGTAAAATCCAAGCTTTCTATTAATTTTGTCTTCATCTTCATTTCAATAATTATTATAGTATTATTATATTCAATACCTTTTTTGCAAAAATAATATATCGCCATGACTTCTTAGCTATTATTTGCAAATAATATTTACCATTGTAATATATTATGGACATTCATTACAAACATGCAATTTTCTTTGGTAGCTATAATATAATTGAGTTATGCAACCACACCATTCATTCACAATGCAGCCAACAAATGTATATGTTTTTCTAAATAGGATTTTTCTATTTATATTGATGATATTCAGCCCATTCAGGTTTCATAATGACAGGACAAACAGACAGAATGTTTCTATATAAAAACTAGGCTTCATGACGAAGATATATAGGAAATGATGAAATAAAGATTTATAAAAGGTTACGATATATTTCCAAGACATTACAACCCTAACGGTAGCTTGCAAACATACCAAAGTACAAATAAAGCAGTCCAGGCAACAAGGATAACCAATGAATACCTCCACGTGTATTTAAGTAACGAACCATATGTGGATTGCCTATCGTACTGCTGCATATAAGTCAGCACAAGCGGCATATAAAACATAAACGGAGTAATGGCGTTTGTTGCACTATCACCGATGCGATAAGCACATTGTGTCATATCCGGAGAAACTCCCATGCCGGTCAGAACAGGAATGAAAATGAAAGACATAAATGCCCATTTCGATGTGGAAGATACCATAATGAGGTTTATAAAAGCTGTGAATAGGATGAATAATATCAGTATCCACAAATTATCCAATCGGACTAAAGAAAGCATATTAGCTCCCATTATTGCTATACACTTGTCTAAATGAGAATACTCAAAACAGGCAAACATCTGAGAAGCGAAAAAAGCGATTACAAAATATACCCCCAATAACTTCATCGGTTGCGTCAATCCCTCTATCACATCACTATCTGTACGATAATGCCCGGAAGCAAATCCATATATCATTCCCATTAGACCAATACCCAAAGATAGTAAAAACAGAATACCAATGATAAATGGCGAACGAATCAGTCCTCCATTAACTCCTCGCAAAATTCCCCATGATGAAAATGTAGCCCATAAGATAAGTACGGCATAAAGTACCCCCACAATTACAGCCCCTAATAAAGCTCTCTGTTCTTTACGGGATAATTGTTTGTAACCGCGAAAAACATCACTTTCATTATACTTTCCCAAACTTGGCAATAGTTTTTTACGGGTTATATAATAAATAATGAATATTAATAAGAAAGTAGATACACAAAAGAAATAATAGTTACATAGTGGCCCGATTCGTCCGCCTGATACATTTGTCATATCAGCAGCCTCTTGTGTTGTAGCAGCCAGCATGGGATCAAGTGTACTCAAAAGTATATTAGCGCTATAACCACACGATACCGATACATAGGCAACAATAATTCCGCCTATGGGATGCAACCCTACCGAATGAAATAGTGTTGCGGCGATAGGCAGTAATATAATGTATCCGGCATCTCCCACAACATTAGACAGCAATCCCAAGACAATAACACTGAGTACAATACGCCAGGGATTATGCCTTTGGTTACGAAGACCTTTACGAATACACGCGTCTATAAATCCTGAATGCTGGGCAACGCCTATTCCAAACATCGCCACAATAACCAACCCTAACGGGGCAAAACCGGTAAAGTTTGTGACCACATGGCGCAACAACCAACGAAGACCTTCCGGGCTCAACAAACTTTGTACCCTTATCTCCTCTCCTGTCTGGGGCAATCGCACATTCAAGCCGTAGACATCGAATATCCACGACAGAAAAATGATTCCCAGGGTCAACAGGAAGAACATTGTTGCAGGATGGGGCATGCACCATTTATTTCTCATAGCTGTTTAGTTTCCAGAGCTGTTATTCATCGTCTGCTTCCAGATTGTCAATATCAAGAATACGCAGTTCAAGTGCACGCACGACAAGACGCGTGGCATTCACCCCTATGCGTTCGGAAGCAGAGAAAAGGCGTCCTACTAAATCATTCTGTCGTTTCTCCAATGACTTCACTCCAAAAGGCATTCCTTTCAGACTGGCAATCATCTCCTTTGTGTAGCCCAAAGCAAGATGACGGAGAAAACGTTCATCATATTCGTCGATATCGTAACAGATGATAGCCTCCTGCCGTTTTGCATCGTTTAGGACAGAAGTCTTAAAACGCTCCACAATTTTTTCCAATATGGGATAATTAAAGACAAGTTTCTTTCCATCCATAACGGCTTGTACATCCGTTTTTGTCAGCAACTCTCCTGTTTTCAGAATGATGCCGTCAGCTCCTGCATCAAGGACATCCACCCATAACTTTTCATTCAATATTTCTCCGGTGAAGATCAACACATACACTCCCGGATAACGTTTAAAAATATTACGGCAAATATCCACACCGATAGTAGTAGAACCACCCAATCCCAAATCCAACAAAACGAGATCAGGCACGCCTGCTTCCATTAAGCTCCAGAACTCCTGTTCTGTCATGGCAGTACCGATAATTTCCGCTTCCGGTATTTCGTGCCGGAATATCTCTTCCGTACCTTTTAGCTCCAATTTTACATCTTCTACAATGATGACTTTGAATTTCTTTGCTTCCATATTTTATTTCTTTTCATCCTTACTTATTCAAATTTGCTCTGAAGAGAAACAGTTATTCTCTCTGCTAAACTTTCTTTATATAACGAGGCAGCGTAAAGTATACGACAAGCCCTCCCTTCTCCAACGGTTCTGCATTGATACGACATCCTCTCCTTCCGACAAACTCGTCATGATCGCGAATTATTTGTTTGCATATCAGATATTCCGTACCACACAATTCACCTCTTTCGCCTGTCGTCATACGTGTCAGATTCGGATAAAACAGTTGATTCAGTTCCTCCCTCGTTTTCTCCCGTCGCATATCTGTAAAAAGGAAACGTACAAAATCTTCCTCTACTGCACAAGTCAGGGTGATTTTTCCTGAAACTGGTACTGACAGAGCTTCATCAATTAAGTTCTCCAACAGAAAACGTAATTGGATTACATCTCCGACAACAGACTCATTCACGATCTCCGTTTTGAAAATGACAGGCACAGTAATTCCCTTACGCACTTTACGGAAATACTTTTCCGCAGCTTCCGATAACTCGGATACAGGAATGACAGTACGTCTGAAAGTAACCTCCTCCAGTTGTCGGGACGCGCACTGACTCAAAATGGTGAATACTCCTTTGTAATACTCTATCAGTTCACTAATAGCCGTTACCGTCTCCTGTTCCTCCGCCTCCGATAGTTTACCGGAACGAAGCTTACCTATCAGCTGCTTAATTCTATTAGGATAATAAATTGTTTCATGCTTGATAGTAGACAAGCAATTATCAAGCACCATATTCTGAACATGCAGCAGGCTATCTTCCCACGATGCACGATGTGCTTCATCCTGAGCGGTTTCAATATTCCGGTATTTTGTGGCCAATTTTACAACCGCATTAAATATCACAATCGCAACGTAACGAGCTATCAACTCCAGCAGCAAATAATCGCTTTCTTGCTGTGCTTCGTTTCTCACCAAACACAACACTCCTATACACCGGCTGGAGCTCCCGGCTTTTACGACAAGAGGCAACGCCTGCATCCCATTTTCTGCCAGACAGGTTTGTTCTTCGAAACTGCTTTGCATCAGACTTTTCCATGTCGATTTGCTCTCCACCGTTTCTTTCAAAGGGTTGGATGCATACTCCAGTCTATGGGCGGCCTCGTTATAAACAGCGATACTCAACTGTTCTATACCCAATAATTCATTCACTGCATCGAATGCATTGTCCACAATTTGTTGGGGGATATTTTTCAATATATCCTCTTCCCGTTGCAACATTTCTTCATTTTCAGACGTAGGCATTATGGATGCTGTGAAAATCTGTTTGTTAATTTCCAATACTTGTTCCAAATTCCAACGATTCACCAATCGCCTGCGAAAATACAGAATATAATATCCCAAGCATAATGCAACCAGTAGGATAGCAACGAGTAAAATGCTCACCATTTTATTGTTGGTGGAGCGTTCCAGTTCGCGACAGAAATATTCCAAAGACTGATCTTCGCCCAGCAACTTGTACAAGGTTGTATATGCGCCATTGTTATAACTGTAATTATCCCATTGTTTCAAAGCAAGGAATGCAACAGCCGCTTCATTCCGAAGATCCAGTATCACATGAAAATCAGAATTAAACATTTTGTTCCACCAATCTAACTCTGCAGGCATGTCGTTACCGGTTAATGTCATATAGCAGTGCGGTTTTTCGGCATACTTCCCGTAGTGCTCATTCAGGCACATCATTGCAGAATCTATGTATTGCAAAGCCATTGCATATTCACCTTCTACATTACAATAATATGCATCATTGGCATAATCAGAAGCCTGATCCAGCAAAAACTCATATTCTTCCTGAAAAGCTGAGACTAAAGAGTCTGCAGGCACTTCTTGGGACATATCGTTATTGGCTGTCCTACTGCAAGATACCATGCTCAAAGAGAGCACAAGCAACACCGCTGTTATAATTTTGCGTACACCGACCGGTAACCTGAAATAGAAACGGCTTCCTTTTCCTAATGCACTCTCCACATTGAATAAGCATACATTGAAAATCGGATTTGTTTTCTTATATTTCTCGATGATGCCTTTACAATTCATTAATCCAAACCCACTGCCTTTCTTTTTCCGCAATTCTTCCCGGTTGGGTGCATCATTCATGCCGATGGCTTTGGAATCATATATTTTCTCTCCTATGATGTGGGCAACATCTTCCGGAGACAAACCGTGCCCATTATCCTCAACAGATATTTCCACATAATCATTCTCCTTACGGGCGTAAATCTTTATTGTCCCTCCCTTAGGAGTATATTTGCGTGCATTCTCCGCCAATGTATTAATCATAAAAAGAGTCAGTGCCTTATCTGCTTTTACACAAACGTCGGTTGGACTCATTACCAAATCCAACTGCTTCATCTCAAAAGCCCGATTCCCTTTCTTCAACAGCTCAAAGAGTTCGTTCAACTCAAAAGTTTCGATATTTAAACTCAATGTACCCTGCTTCATCTTGATCCACAAAGCTAAAATATCGTTATACTCATTAATCGTAGTAACAAGCTCATCAATATACTGATATTTCACATTCTTGATAACTTCATCATGGATATATCCCAAATGCACCAGTTTATGTACCTCATTCAAGATGCGGTCAATATAAGGATGAATACCATTGACGATAGAAAGGCAAGCCTTTTTAATCAAATTCTGCCGCTTGTTCCCGGCGATATGCTGTTCGTGAATATACCGTTGTTTTTCCAGTCTGCGCTGTTCCTCGCCAAGAGAGATGGAAGTCATTCCGTTGTCCAGTGCCCACTGGACATATGGATTGATTACCTGTATCATAGCCTGCTCATCCTTCCCTATGCGCTGTGCGAAGGCCATCTTTCTATCCTTAATATATATATCTTCTGTTCCGAATAATTTTTTCAGACCGGGACGTATTGCTGTCAGAATAGCATCCGTTATATCTTCTTCGGTCTGTGCGTCAGTGGGGATGGATGCCGTTATTCCCTGGCAAATGTCCAACATGGATTGCAGGCGGTGCAGATGCAGTTTATTACGTGCTTTGGAACGTTTATTAAAGAACCAGAAGAATATCAATACCAGAATGAGTCCCATAATCACAAAGAAAAGCAGCAAGTTCAACTGAGCAGCCTCTTTTTCCAGTGCCTGATAACGGCTCTCCAGTTCTTTATCCTGACGGGTATCTTCCAAAATATCCAAATATATGTTTCTGTTGTAGTCTGAATATTCTTTCATCCCTAATCCGGCATAGGTTACGCTCAATTGTTCACGTATCCTTGAAATCCATTCGGGAACAGTTTTCAGTTTTTGTTGTAGCCACGCCTTCTCCACATATATCGTATCGCGGCGATCATAAGCTCTCAACCAATCCAAGCTGTCATGGCAATCATAAAAATGGCGATGATGATCGTTGACACACTCCAGAGCACACACCAAAGTATCAAGTGCCTGTTTATACTTTCCATGCGCATTCAAATACCTTCCAATGGAGACATACGCACCCGCAATCTGGTAAATGTCATTGTATTGCCGGAACTTCTCCAAAGCCAGTTGCCCTAACCGCATAGGCAGTAAAGAATCCACAGGCTCGCCAAATTGCTTCAAAGCATGCGAGCGCCGTCCCTGAAAGAATTCATAATTATCCGATGAAGCCATTAGATTTGCCAAACCTTGCACCCCATTGCCCTCAAAATACAAATACCCTCTTTGGGAAGCCAGTCTCCAGGTTGTATATAGTTCGTCAAACTCTTTCAGACGACGTTCGTCAAGAGTTTCTCCATCGCACAAAGAAGCCGATCCTTTTATATAATGATAATACAATAACTGGTTGGTGTCCTTTACCAGCTCTTCATTTTCTGTTACTTCATTAATGGATGCCAAAGCTTCCGGACGCTGTTGCAAATAATAATAATATATGGCAGATACAATATAGAACTCCGATCTTGCATAAGCCAAACGCATTTTCTCATGTCTGTCCGCAAACAGGTTATTATCCTCCGCAATACGTTTCATACGACGTAGAGCACTGTTCCGGTAATCATAAAACTCTTTGTTCAGTGCTGTCCGCTGATAAATCTTCATCAGCCCTATATCGGCGACAAGAAGTTCCAACTCATTCTTTGTCAGATTGTATACAGTCTGATAATATTTCTCCGCCTGCTCAAAGTCCATGCGCATGAAGGCACAGAAACCCAAATTATTACAGGCTTCTGCTTTTCCCTGACTATAAAGTCCTACTTCTTGATAAGCTTTTGAGGCTGCATGATACGATGAATCCAGATTTTTGTAACGATAAGTATACGCCACCTGGTTTAAGGAGTCAACCAAATGCACTTCTTTTGTAGGAGCTGTACCCACACACGAAATAAATGCCGCACCTGCCTGGCATAACATTCCTACCGACAATAATATAGATGAAAAGCATTTCACAGAGCAAAGCTACAAATAAATCCGGGAAAGAAAAATATTTTTTCTACAATAAGTCTTGTATTATGTAGTGGGAAATTCATACCTTTGCATGCAAATTAATAAATAGGTAACATCTATTACAAAATGAGCGAAAAAGCACCCTTTATGGTATTCTCAGGAACAAATTCGAGATACCTTGCAGAAAAAATCTGCGCTAGCCTTGATTGCCCTCTAGGAAAGATGAATATCACCCACTTTGCTGATGGTGAATTTGCTGTTTCTTATGAAGAGTCTATCCGCGGCGCAAACGTATTCCTGGTTCAATCCACTTTCCCTAATTCCGACAATTTAATGGAACTTCTGCTGATGGTTGATGCAGCCAAAAGAGCATCTGCCAAAAGTGTGATTGCAGTTATCCCTTACTTTGGTTGGGCACGTCAAGACCGAAAAGACAAACCACGTGTATCTATCGGCGCCAAGCTGGTGGCCGACTTACTTTCGGTTGCAGGTATCGACCGTTTGATTACTATGGATCTTCATGCCGATCAAATTCAGGGTTTTTTCAATATTCCTGTTGATCATTTGTACGCATCGGCTGTATTCCTTCCATATATTGAATCATTGAAGTTGGATGATCTTGTCATTGCAACTCCCGATGTAGGTGGGTCAAAACGCGCCAGCACATTCTCCAAATACCTCGGTGTACCTTTGGTGTTGTGTAACAAAACACGCGAAAAAGCAAACGTAGTTGCCACCATGCAGATTATCGGTGATGTGCAAGGCAAGAATGTTGTATTGGTGGATGACATCGTAGATACGGCAGGTACTATTACCAAAGCCGCTAATATTATGATGGAAGCCGGAGCTAAATCCGTACGTGCGATTGCCAGCCACTGTGTGATGTCCGATCCGGCATCTTTCCGCGTGCAGGAGTCGGGCTTGACTGAGATGGTATTTACAGACAGTATTCCTTATGCAAAGAAATGTGCCAAGGTTAAGCAATTAAGCATTGCCGATATGTTTGCCGAAACTATCAGAAGAGTGATGACAAATGAATCTATCAGTTCTCAATACATTATCTAAAACTTATAGATAATAAAAGACTAAAAATAAAGGCTGCGCAATGTCCGTTTGAACTGCGCAGCCTTTATTATTTCCTTTTGACTTTATTCTTTAATTACTCAGTCTTCCCATTTTGTAAGTACCTTTCCGTACCAGTTTCCCATTCTTGTCTGTTTCCACAAACGGACCGTCCTTTTTACCTTGTTTGAAGAAACCTTCGTAGCGGTTTCCATTCTTATCTTCCTGTACACCGCTTCCCTCTTCCAGCCCGTTTACAAAACCTCCTTTATACTTTGTGCCGTCAGTAAGGATTAATGTTCCCTGACCGTTGAATTTATTATCCTTCCACTCGCCTTCGTAGGAGTCACCGACATTCCATTTGTAAACACCATAGCCGTTACGTTGGTTATCTTTCCATTCTCCGTCATATACAGCACCGCTGGCCCACGTAAACGTACCACGCCCTTCCTGCATACCGTTCTTGAAATTTCCTACATACTTATTGCCACTGGCATGATAGTAGATGCCTTCACCCGTACGTTCACCTTGTACATAAGAACCCTCGTAGCGGTCACCCGTATGGAAAAAGTAAATGCCCTTACCATGCTGCATGTCTTCTTTCCAGTCACCCACATACTTGTCTCCATTGGCATATTCAAATGTGCCTTTACCATCGCGGACATCGTTCTTCCAATGACCTTCATATTTGCAGCCGTCATTCCATACCAAGGAGCCTTTTCCGTTTTTCTTGTCATCTTTCCAAGAACCGACGTATTTAGAACCGTTTTTCCAAGTATAAGTGCCCTGACCTTCACGTTTATCGTTCACCCAGTCACCTTCATAAAGGTCTCCGTTATAATAGTACATGGTACCTTTTCCATGTTGATAATCTTGATACCACATACCGTCGTAACGGTTATTATTCATAAAATAATAGATACCCTTGCCATGCTGCTGGTCCTGAAACCACTGGCCGTCGTATCTTTCACCGTCGGGAAAGGTATATACACCGTATCCTTCACGTTTTCCTTTGACGTACTCGCCTTCATAAACATCACCATTTTTGAATACCGTCTTTCCTTTACCGTTGGGTTTACGTCCTTTTATCTCGCCGGTGTATACGGAACCGTCCTTAAACGTATAGGTTCCTATTTTTATTTCCGACGAGAAAGTCCCTTTTATTTTATCGAAGAAGCCGCTTTTCTCCTGGGCTGCGGCATTGCCCTGTGATAAGAATAACAGAAAGACTGCAGTATATAGATATTTCATCTTGGGTTACAAATTACTTTATTAGGATTCGGACAAAGATACGATTAATCTACTAAAACCACGAGACGCTTCCTGCTTTTTATGACATTTTTTTGCCGGATATGACTTCTTTTAATTTCTCTTTGCACAAATACCGTCCGGCAAGTTCGCGTATTTCTTCCGGTGTAATATTCTTAATTGTATTCAAAACATCCTCAAAATGTGTATCTCCAAAACCTGAAACTTGAACGAACATCCATGCATCTGCCAGCGAGAATGCCGATTCATAGCTGCGGCACATCTCGCCCAGCATATAATTCTTTACCATAAAGAGTTCATCTTCCGGTACCGGATCATTTTGTAAACGGTCTATTTCATGATAAACCTCCCGGACAAGAGGTTCTACAAACTCATTTGCAGTTTCCGTATTGATAACCAGTATACCTTGCCCCGGATATGGAGCGATACCGGCAGAAATTCCATAAGTGTATCCTTTTTCTTCACGAATATTAGACATCAGGCGACTTCCAAAATATCCACCGAACAACGTCACCATTACCCGCGCCTTTAAATAGTCCGGATGACAGCGTTCCAAAGAAAGCATACCCATACGGACTGCGCTTTGCATGACATCTGCATATTCCACAAAGATTCGTTTGTCTACGGAAGAAACCGGAACGAAATCTGTCTTTTCAGGTTTTTGGAAACCCTTTCCAAAAGCTTCTCTCCCAAATAAATCTTCAATCCGCCGTACACAATCATCGCCAACTTTTCCGGAAACATAAATTGTACAGTTCCGGGAGTGATAGTACCGGTCGTAGAACTTACGTAACACATCAGGAGTTATCCGTTTGTAATCTTCTTTCTGTACCAATCGTCCGCAGGGATGCTGTCCGCCATACACAGCTTTCATCAAAGCCCGGTGCGCCAAGAAATCCACTTTAGATGAATTGACAATGAATTGCTGAATGTTATTTTCTGCTACAACCCCCAACTCCTTTTCGGGAAACGTAGGTTCTTTTACAATAGACTCTAACACATCCAAAGTCTGTGGCAGGTATTTATTCAACGAGTAAAGAGTAATGTATGCATATTCCGATGCACTTGACAGTTCCAGCCAGGCGCCGTAATAATCCAATTTCTCTGCAATCTCCAGCGTGCTGTATCGAAGCGTTCCCTCACGCAACATACGGTTGGTGAACAAAGCCTGTAAAGGTTGCGACTGATGCCAACGTCCGCCCTCTATCAGCAAATCAATACGGACAACTTCATTATCACCAGAATTAAGTATATTCAAAGGTACACCATTGGGCATGATGAAACGTTGGGGCATTTGTACGGCCAGATGTTCAATATCTCTGACTTTGGGTTGAATAGTTCTGTCCAAAAGCATCATTAATCAAACATTCATTTAGCAGCCCGGTCCAGCAAGAAACGTTCCGCACGTTCCAAATCTTGCGGTGTATCAATCCCGATCGTCTCAACTTCTGTGATGCCGGCTTTAATGGTATAGCCATTCTCCAACCAGCGCAGTTGCTCTAACGATTCCGCCAGTTCAAGTGAAGATTGGGGAAGCGCGGTTATCTCTTTCAGTACTTCTAAACGGTAGGCATATAGCCCGATATGCTTGTAGTAAATATGATTTTTCAGCCATTCACATTTTTCGGCGTTTCGCTGGTATGGGATGATAGAACGGCTGAAATAAAGAGCATTCATATTCTTGTTGAGCACCACTTTAGGAGAGTTGACATTCTCCAATGCTTCAAAACCGTTGTCTGCTGTAAAAGGTTTTACTAATGTGGCAATCTGCGTAGCCGGATCGTTGAAACAAGCCTTTACGGTTTCCAACTGGGACGGTTGGATAAAAGGCTCATCACCTTGTATGTTTACTATCACATCAAAGCCATCTCCTACTTTGGTGCAGGCTTCATAACAACGGTCTGTGCCGCTTTTATGGTGTACAGACGTCATTACAACTTTTCCGCCAAATGCCTTTACGGCTGCCTCAATACGCACATCATCAGTAGCTACGTAGGCATCGTCCAACACGCCGGCAACTTGCTCGTACACCCGCTGGATAACGGCTTTTCCTCCCAATAAGGCCAAAGGCTTAGCCGGAAAACGCGTAGATGCATAACGGGCAGGTATTATTCCCAAAAATTTCATATTATAAAAGCTTTATTAATGCAGTTTAACTATATTTTCTCATCCAATTCTTCCAGTCCGCGTACAATATAATCCCGTTTCAAATCTTCGGGCTTATATACCCTATTATCACAGGAGAGCAAGTCTATATCAAGGCGTACGATCTCCTGTTTTTTTTCTTCGGAAGTTCTTCCGGCTTCCCGTTCTATACTCTTCAAATAAAGTGTAATTTCGTGGACATCGCAATCGGACATGAAACGCGCCACCTGGTTGGCAAATAATGCTTGCCGGCGGAAGAAAAGCGGTTGAGTATCTGTCTCTGCAGAAAAACGGATATCCGGAAAAAGCTCGGACAACCTTTTTCGCGCTAACGCCAGATTATCTTTCCGACGTTCGTTACTGCCGATGCAGATTGTATAAACCATTCCTAATCTCCGATTCTCATTCTTTAATTAAAGAGGTCATCCAACCCTATTTCTGATGCCGGTTCCTCATTTTCATACTCATTGTCCTTACAGGGGTCAAAACCTTCGGGCAATTGGAACGTTTCGTTCTCATCATACCCCAAAGACTTATCACCAAATACTTTCACCATATATTTGGCCCAAATAGGCAATGCCATAGAAGCGCCCTGTCCATGAAGCATCGTATCGAAGTGAATGTCGCGATCTTCACCGCCTACCCAGCAGCCGGACACCAGCGAAGGCGTAAAGCCCATAAACCAGCCATCGGCATTGAAGTTGGTAGTGCCGGTCTTACCACCCATATCAGCCTTTACACCCAAACGACGAACGCGCCCGCCCGTACCTTCATTGATTACAGCACGCAGCATTACCAGCATTTTATAAGCACTGGACGCGCTGATTACCTCCTGCATTTCCGGTGAGAACGTAGCCAGTACATTACCGTCATTATCCTCGATACGGGTCACAAACAGCGGTGCAACACGAATTCCCTTATTCGGGAATGCTGTATAGGCACTTACCATTTCACCTACGGAAATCTCGCATGGACCAAGACAGAGGGAGACAGAAGGTACAATCTCACGATTACGCACGCCGAAACTATGCACCAGGCGTTTCAGTTCGTACGGATTCAGTTTACTCATCAGATATGCCGTAATCCAGTTGTCCGAATTTGCCAGTCCCCACTTCACCGTCACCATTTCGCCGTAGCGTTTATTGTTGGCATTACGCGGTGTCCAGGGCTTTCCATTTTCATCTATCAGGGTATATTCCACATGGCGCGCCTGGTCGCAGGGTGAAAATCCGTTTTCCATAGCCAGCGAATACACGTAGGGTTTCATGGTAGAACCAATTTGGCGGCGTCCCACCATTGCCATATCGTATTTGAAGTAATGATGATTCGGTCCCCCTACATAGGCTTTTACATGACCGTTTCTCGGATCCATTGACATGAACCCGGCACGCAGGAAGAATTTGTAATAGCGTATCGAATCCATTGGAGTCATAACAGTGTCTTTCTCGCCATTCCAACTGAAAACAGACATTTCTTCCGGCGTATTAAACGCCTTTTTGATTTCAGCTTCAGATGCTCCGGCATTCTTCATAATGCGGTAACGGTCGGACAATCTCATGGCGCGTCCCAGAATATCGTCCACCTGCTCTTGAGTCAAACGGAAAGTGTAAGGCGCTTTCTTTGCGCCTTTCTTCTCTTTGAAGAAGTAACCCTGCAACTCTTTTAAGTGTTCAACCACAGCATCTTCCGCATATTTTTGCATGCGGGAGTCAATCGTTGTATAGATTTTCAGTCCGTCCGTATAAAGATTATACTTGCTGCCGTCTTTCTTCGTATTCTTTTCGCACCAGCCATATAGAGGATTGGTTTCCCAATCGAGCGAATCTTCATAGTACTTCTGCATCTGCCAGCCGCGGTAATCCGATTTATCGGGTTTCTTGGCATTCAACACACCACGTAGATATTCACGAAAATAAGTTGCAAGACCTTCATTATGGTCTACGCGATGATACGATAGTTTCAAAGGCAGCGCCTGCAATGAATCACGTTCTGCGGCAGTGATGAATCCGGCCTTTTCTATTTGGCCGAGTACTACGTTTCGGCGTCCCAAGGCATTTTTGCGTATCTTTTCGTTCCGGGATACCGGATTGTATAGAGACGGATTCTGGCACATGCCTACCAGCATGGCGGCTTCTTCGATTTTCAGGTCTTTCGGTTCGCAGCCAAAGTAGGTCTGGGAGGCCGTCTTGATGCCGACCGCATTATTCAGAAAGTCGAACTTGTTGAGATACATGGTCAGGATTTCCTCTTTGGTGTAGTAACGTTCCAGCTTTACGGCAATCACCCATTCGATCGGTTTTTGAAGCAGGCGCTGGAGGGTGTTGCTCGCCACTTTTTCCGTGAAGAGCTGTTTGGCAAGCTGCTGCGAGAGCGTGCTGCCGCCACCGGCGCTTTTCTGCAACAAGATGCCGCGTTTCACCAGCGCGCGGAAAAGTGCTTTGGCATCGATGCCCGAATGCTCGGTGAAGCGCACGTCTTCGGTAGCGATCAGCGCATGGATGATGGCAGGTGACAGATCGGCATAACTGCTGTAAACGCGATTGTTCTTTTGCAATGAGAATGTGCCGAGCACCTTCCCGTCTTCCGAAAATATCTCGGCGGCAAATTTATAATCCGGATTCTCAAGTTCTTCCACGGGAGGCATATAGCCGATCCAGCCGTTGGAGATAGAGGTGAAAATACCCACACAGAGCAAAACTATTATTACAAGAAAAATCCAGAGGAATTTTATTATTTTTTTTATCATTATGTCTGATTACGAATTATCTGGTTATTGAATGTGCAAAGTTAGTCATAATTTAGCGAATGCGCAAAAAAAAGTGATGCTTCCGCACGGAGAAATATACAGGATGGCAGGATACCTTTCGGACGGGAAAACGCAAGGACGGTGCATACTGCTTTCAAGGATGATGCATCGAAGCTCCGGGTACGGTGCATATCGGTTTTAAGGACGGTGCATGATTACTTTAAGCGCTGTGTCCGGAGAGTGCGAATAATGTGCTTATGGAAATACGGCGGATTGCCAAACCGGATGTTGAAGTATGCAAATTTGAGAAGAAAAAAACGATAAATTCCCTAAGATTATCAAGCGGAATTCCGGTTGTTTTTACAGTGTTTCTCCTCGCAAGTTCGAGGCATTTGCGAGGAGAAACGCGATCAACGAGGGGGTAGTCTCTAAGGATTTGCCCTCGAGCTGTTTGCATAACTTGCTGACACTCAATGTTGTTTTGGTTCACTAACGCGCTCGCGCGAAACGCGCGTAAAGAAGAGAAGAGAAGAATATAAATAACTCTCTCTCAAGAAAGAGTGCGTGCGAGCCGTTTTTTATTTGTTATCGAAATCAATAACAGCATCGATGAAAAAGCACCCTATATTTGCCGCATCAATCAATGCAGCCAAAAAACAGAAAAGTCATGAAAAGAAGCACGTCGGTCCGGCATGGATCATTACCAATTCCTTGTGGCACGGCCAAGAGACCGTCGCCGGCAGAAAAAAAGCATAACTTTGCTTTTTATTTTGTTGTGGATGCCGCATTTTATCTCTATCTTTACAGTCTGAAAACAAGTTCTATCAATATTAAAGATAACAGAATGGAAAACAGAAGTTTAGTAACCATTGCCGAACATTCGAAAGAGAAAATTCTCTATATGCTCGAAATGGCGAAACAATTTGAACAACATCCCAACCGCCGGCTGCTCGAAG
>OHQH01000900.1_pt1 | contig 15321 bp, 9 predicted proteins | sample 1577891 | NCBI WGS metagenome assembly OHQH01 (sample SAMEA3879601, study PRJEB24766) | human gut metagenome | biome: human-associated habitat; feature: feces | place: USA | collected 1985/1987
ACGAACGACCTGAAAGACAAGTTTACGGGATGGGCCTGCCGCCTGGGGAAATACATCGACCGGAGCCGCAGTCAGGCAACGGAAAGCCCTGCCGTGGAAGTGGCAGGACAGTTGCTCGAACAACTGGAGAAAGCCGTTCCCCGGAATACGGAACCCCGCCCAAAATCTTTCTTCACCCCGCTGAACGACATGAACCGGCCCTACTACGGAATGCTCGGCACGGTGGCGGACATACAGAAGAAAGGCGGCGAATACATTACACGTATTGAACAAAGCGGCGATTTGGATGCCTCGCTCGCCCTGCTGCTCACCTTCGTCAGAAATTATTGCGGTATCGCGGAACGCTTCAACGCCCGCTTCTGCAGTTGGGCGGAGTTCTACCGCCGGAATATCCTGCACGACACCCCGAAAACGGCGGTGCAGGACAGCACGCTCATCGTCATCGACCCGGACAGGAAGAAAATCACGGAAACCTTCCCGCTGCCGAAAGGCACGAAGTTCACCGCCGGCAAAAAGGCGGACGGCTCCGACCTGTGCTATGCCACCGCGGAAAAGGCATACATCATCCCGGCACGCATCCTTGCAGCATACGCCCTGTCGGCCAAAGGCAATCGCCTGCACATCACACCTCTTCTGAACAAGGAGCAGGAAAGCGCCTGCCCCTTGTTCGATGCCGCCAATCCCGCAGCCAGGGCATTGGAATACGGCTGGCTGCTTACTTCGCGCAGCCTCGTTCTGTCGGAGGGCAGACGCACCGTAACCGTCAGTTTCCGTCTGGCTACCCCCAAAGATACCCCGATGCCCGACCTTCCGGCATGCACGCCATTTATCCTGCAAATCAGCGGCAGCGAGGGCTGGGTGCAGACGACATATACACCGGACTACGGGCAAGAGACCCGTTCACTCCGGCTCACATTCACCTTGAGCGAGGGCGACGAGGCCCCGGCTGCCTGCACGGACGAACTGCACGGCATTACCACCGGACATCCGTCCCTGCGCATCCTGTTCGCCGACAGAGAACTGCCGCAGACACTGCGTATCGAAAGCATAACCGTTGCCACCGAAGTGACGGGCATCCACAACTTCACCCTTATCGGGGAGTCGGGGCAGCTTGACCCCTCGCAACCGTTCTACCCGTTCGGTTCGACGGGCGAACGGGACAACCGGCTGATTTTCGGCCACGAAGAAGCCGCCTTGAAAGAGATAACCGCCGTAACTCTGAACGGAGCCTGGACGAAGCTGCCCGAGAACGGTTTCGGCACGATATACAGGAACTACGACACCGGGCAACACGTCGATGAAAAGAGCTTTCTCGTGCGCTGCCAGTGGCAGGAGAACAGCCACTGGTACGAATGCTCCGGCTCTCCGCAACCGCTTTTCCACAAGGACAAAGAAGGCAAGCTCTCCGAGGAAGCCTCCTTTGAGCTTACGCTGAGGGGGAACACGGAGGCCAACAGCCTGACGCCCTACCGCCGTGACAGCAACGGCTTCTACCGCCTGACACTGGACGCTCCCGATATGGGCTTCGGCATGAACGCCTACTACCGCCTGTTCTCCGAAGTGATGATGCACAACGGACGGGAGAAAAAGAAGAATTGGAAACCCGTACCCGAACAGCCGCAAGTACCGATGCTTAGCGACGTGACTTTCGGCTACAAGTCCGAGGAAACGATTTGGCCGGGCGACGGCTGCCTGTACCGTTTCACGGGAATAAACGGTTATGAGCAATGCTTGTCCTCTTATGAACCGGCTCCGACATTCCAGCCCGAAATGGAATATCCCTCCCTGCTGGTGGGACTGGATGACATGGGCGACACGAACCGTGTACGGCTCTATCTCGACCTGCGCTATGCCGTGCAGGACTGGAAACCGGTCAGGGAACAGTCCGGTTGCGCCTTGACCATCGGCAGGTACATGGGAAACGGCATCTGGAAAAGAGTGCCGGAGGAGGAGGTGCTGTGCGAGGAAACGGACGGTTTGACCCGCAGCGGCTTCATTGAGGTAAGTGCTTCGGGAAAGGAGAAAGGGAACGGGCTGTGGCTGCGGTTCGCTTTCAAGGACGGAAAAGTTCCGGAAAGCACGATTGTGAACGGCATCTATCTGAACTGCTTCCGGGTAACGGCTGAAGACGGCGACGGCAACGCCCTGCCTGCCGGGACGATACAGGCTCCGGCAATGGCGGACAGCCGCATCCTCACCGTGACCCAGCCCATGCCGGGCAGCGGAGGCAAGCCTGCCGAGACGGAAGCGGACACGGGTGTCAGGCAGCGCATCCGCATCTCCTCACGCAACCGCGCCGTATGTGGCGGCAACTACGAGGAAATGATACTGGAACGCTTCCCCGAAATAGAAAAGGCATGCTGCATCCCGGATGCGGGAGAGGACGGCGGCGTACATGTCGTGGTATTCCCCAAACCTGAGAAGCGGAAATACCCGTCCCTGCCTGGATGGAAACTGTCGGAAATAGAGCGGTTCATTCGGAAATACGCCCCGCCGTTCGCGGCGATACATGCGTTCAACCCCGTGTACGAGCCGCTGAAAATAAGTTTCAAGGCGGTACTAAAACCGGACACATGCGACCCCGGCAGCGTGAAACGGCGCACGGAAAGGCGTATCCGCGTATTCTTCATGGCGTGGTATATGGACGGCAGGCTGCCGGATCTGGGTGTGCGGTATTCATGCGACGCGCTTCTGTCCCGCATCGTCAACGACGAGTGCATCGGCGATTTCATCTCGCTGGATATCACCACAGGAGACAGGACGTATCGCATAACCGGAGAAGGCGGCAGGGACGACCTGATGCTTTCCGCCGCGGGCGACTGCGGGGTGCTCTATGTGGAGGAACTCGACGTGAAACTGGTCAATGGCCGTTCCGGCGTGGGCGAAGCGGGAATCGGGACTGGGTTCGTGATAAGATAGGACTATTAAAAACAAGATACGATGGACAGCAGATACAGGGACAGGAAAACATTGAAATCGTACTTCCAGCGGGGAGACAGCCCCACGGAAGACCAGTTCGCCGAACTGATAGACTCCGTAACCAACATACACGAGGACGGGAAGGTGACAGCCACAGCCTCCGACGGCGTGCGCCTGTTTCCCGCGGGCAAGAGCGGCGTGGCAGCCACCGTCTTTACCGACGACCCCGACCAGGGCGGATCGGAACCGTTGTGGCGGATTGCTCTCGACGGCGAAAACGGCCTGAGAATACAGGATGACAAAGGCAAAACGGTGCTGACGATAGACCGCGACCGTAACGTCACCGTGGAGGGCACGCTGAAAGCGGCCGGATACCTCTCGGGGAAAGACGGGGAGGAAGAGAGTCCCGGCTCCGGCATCCTGAAGATAAAAGCCGACGGGTTGTGGCACGACCTGCCCGTGGAAGATGCGGCAGGACAACCGGCTGACAGATGCAGGATGTACCGCCTGTCCGTCTGTTACCTGAACAGGCATAGCCGCACGTACTCCGCATGTGAAGCCGTCGCCTCGCATTCACAAGGCCGGAAACGGCGTGTCCGTTCTTCCCGGAAACACTGGTGGGGCTGGTCTGGCCGTGTCAGGATACGCTGGCAACGCACGGGCGGGAAAATCCGTCTCCAGATAAGAAGCCGGTGGACAGAGAGCGGTGCGGAGGCCATCTACTGCCGTATCGAAACCCTCTGGGAATTATAGGAGACCGCGCCTATGGATAAAAGACAACTATACATCACCCGTCCGCCCGAAGGGGAGGAACTCTACACGGAACTGCAACGGCAGACACTTACCGAACTGCAACGCCTCTCAGGAGAAGTGTGGACGGACTATAACTCGGGCGATCCAGGCGTGACCATCGCCGATGCGGCGAACTACGCCCTAACGGAAATCGACTACAAGCTGAACTTCGCGCCAGAGGATTACCTTGCCGGTAGAGACGGCACATGGATGGGAGAAAGGTACGGCCTCTTTCCCGCAGGAGTGGTGTATCCTTCTGCGCCGGTCACGGCAGAGGACTACCGCCGGGCGATACTGACCCGTTTCCCGATGGTGGAGAATGTAAAGGTCATACCTGACAGGCATGGATGGTATGATGTCAGCCTGCGCCTCTCCCCGTTCTTCCGGAACGACCGTACCGTGGAGGACAAGGTACGCGGTTTCCTGAACCGTCACCGCAACCTTTGCGAGCAGTTCGGGGAGATAAGGAGGGAACAGCCCGTGGAACTTTTCCTGCATGCCGACCTTGAAATAGAGACCGGTCAGGATGCCACGGAGATACTCGTGCAGGTGTACCGGACGGTGATGCAGTACCTTTCCGGCTCCGTGGAAATCATGCGCTCCACATCCGACAGCCTGCAGCCCGTGAGGGAGGACGAATGGTACGACGGGCCCGTGAAGGACATCCGGGCGGAGATTCCCGGACAGAAGGACACCGAAAACGAACTGTACTGGAAGCTCAAGGGCATACCGGGCATCGTATCGTTCAAGACCCTCTACCTGAAGGACAGGATCGGGCATCCCGTAACAGACTTCAGGGAAGGCTATTCGCTCCACATACCCGAAGACTTCGGGGACGTAACCGTAAGGATGGGGCGGGAAAAGGCGGGCACGGACATCAAAGGCTTTCTGGAACGGATGCAGGCTGTATATTTCATGCGCGGCACGTTCCGTATGCGCCAGATTATGCAGAAAATGGAGGGGCCCGGCACCGAAATGACCGGAGACGGCAAACGCCGTGAAGCAGGGGAAAAGCAAGGAACCCCATACAAATCCACCTATCGTGACGTGTACGGCCACAGCCCGCTGGCAGGCGACCTGCCGTCGTGCTACGGCACGTCCGAAGGGGATTTCATGCGCGACACCCCAGCCGGACAGAAGGCGGAGGCGCGTAATTTCGGCAGCTACCTGAAACTTTTCGACCTGCTGATGCAGCGCGGACTGAACGAACTGAACGGACTGAAAAGGCTGCTTTCAATAGACGATGCGGACAGTACTCCCTCCCGTATGGAAACCCTGCCGGAGAAAGTACTTGGCCTGTCCAAGCCCAACGATAGGTACCGCCGCATCGAGGAATTACGGAACCTTTACATGGATTTCCTCGACAATCTGTACGGAGTGGACAGCGCCCCGGAGTGGCTGACGGAATTCTACTGCTACGGGCAGACGGCGGACGACCGCCTGCGCCGCAGGATGCGTTTTCTGAAAGCCCTTCCCGTCCTGATACGCGACCGTGCCCGCTCATTCGACCTGACGGGAACATTCGGCGGCGAAAACGTCCCGGTCGTGAAGAAGTACCTCTCCCTGCTGCTGGATTTCGACATCGACGAAGAAACGACCGTGGGCAATATCCTTCCGGGACATAATCTGATACTGATGGGCGACGGGGAGAAAGGGGAACGGCTGCGCGGACTGATGAGCTCGCAGATGATAAACGATGACGTGTTCATTTCCGAATCGGTGGAAGCCATAAAGGAGGACAATCCACCTCAGACGAAAGGGGAGAAACTGAAACGGGACGAGAACCTGAGGCGCAACCTGCCGATATTCAACTCGAACTGGATAAACGGCTCGCTGTTCCGTGAGGGAATCGCATTGGGCAACTACAATCTCGTGGGACTGGGCAACAGCGAATGGCTGCTGGTCTTCCGTGGCAGGGAGGAGGAGAAACGCATGAACCTCGGCCGGTCGGACAGCAGGGAGCAACTCACCGAATGGGCGAACACGCTGTGCCGCTACCTGCGTGAGCTGAACAGGCAGTGCGAGGCGGTGTATGTGGTGGAAAAGAGCCTGTTCACTCCGGCAGAGCCGTTCACGGTGCTGCTGGCGTTTACGGGCTGGACGGCAAGGACACATTCCCCACGGTTCCGCGAAGAGTGCACGCGGTTGGCACGTTCGGTAATTCCGGCACACCTGAAAATGGAGACCTGCTGGCTCGGCGCCTTGCAGATGCAGTATTTCGAGGACGGATATAAGAGGTGGCGAGAGAGCATAAGGGAGAATGCCCCGGCGGACATCCGTGCCAGATACCTGAAGAAGATGACGGATGCCCTCTCGATGGATTTCATCCCGGGACACAAAGGAGAGGGAAAAGACCAGGAAGACGGAACAGCACATAAGGAGGACAGCGTATGACCCTGATTGACAACATATCGTTCCGGTTCAGGATGACGGACGAGCTGTTCGCCAGGGAACTTTATGCGGACTGGGACGGCTTTTGTCAGCGTTGTGTCACCGATGTATTGGAAGAGTTCTTCTATCGGTACGACAAGAAAGATATTTATATGGAGATAGGCCGTCTGGACTTGGATTTGGGCGGCATACCGCAGGAGGAGTTCTACGGCAGCTTCCCCGTGCGGTTGCGCGAGGCACTGGAACGGGAGTTCCTGCGGCAGATTAAAGAGACGAAAGTCTTGCAGCCTTCATTCCCGGACGGTGCGGACAACAGGACATCTCTCGAAACGGACAAATCCCGTCTATATTCCCGTGAAAAACGGTTCGAAAATCTACTGCATTATCTGGAATACGGCTTCTGCATGCCCGAATGGGATGTGCGGGATTTCGACCTGCATGAGGAACTGCGGTATTTCAGGGATAAGGATCATGCGCAGAGGCTGTTGTTCGTGATTGCCTCCAAGCCCTATATCATGGAACGGCTGTACCTGCAAACGGATAGGGAACGTCTGGCGGAGATCCTGCCGCTTGGCGTATGGCTCCTGTCCCCGACACTCGGTCAATACGAGAAGCAGCGGTATCTGTCGATGGCGGTGGAAAGAGCCCCGCAATCCGTCATCCGCCTCATCCATGAGACAAAGGAGACATGCAGCACGGAAGCAATGGCGGAACTTCTTGAAAATCCCGCTGTCAGGCGTATCATGGCGGCCGAGACGGAAAACCATGCGGAGATCGACGTACCGGAATACTGGTACAGGCTCTACGGCTGGTTGTTGGAATACTACCCGTTCAACGGTGTGCCGATGTTCGGCGACAAACGGCATTTCCGGCTTCACCTGAACCGGCGGCTGCTGTCATTCATCCGGAAAAGGGACTACCACACCTATCTTTCCAAAGCGGAACTGACGGTGCAGTTCCTGCTGGAAGTATTCGGAACAGACTACTACCTGACGGTGCTGGACATCATCTACCACAACCAGCGGCTGAACGCCGACGGCTCGCCCGTTACCGGGGACAGTTACGCATGGGAACTCTACCATATGCTGCTGCAACTGTCGCTGATTAAGACAAGACAGGGAAAGGACGAAAATGCAGACCGCCAATCCGCAGGTGAGAAAGAAGATGAAATATCCCCGTATTCAGCCGCATCGGCCGTCCTAAGGAAGCATATCGCCTCTTTCGGGGAGTGGCTGGAGAATACGGAACTGCCCGAAAGTGCCAAGAGGACATTTCTCAGACGGCTTGTCAAAGAGGAACCGGAACTGTTGGTACGGTGGCTGGAAGCACAACCTAAACGACGATATATATCGCTGTTGGCGGATTTAATGGACGAACCGTCCGTGCTGCTACTCAACGGGCATGTCTCGCTGCAACTGTCGGAGGCGGTTTCTGCCGTGTCCCAAGTACTCTACGGGGCTTCCACGTCCGTCTCCTGGCTGAAAGGTACGGACAGTGCCCGGTTGACAGAGGCATTGCATATTGCGGTATTGGAGGGCATAGGTGCCGGAATGTTCCATACATCGGAATCCATTCCAATGCAGGTTGTACGGATTGCAGGACTGTTACACCAGGAAATCACGGGAAGGACGGTTGCATTTGCGGCAGCTTCATCCGGTGCGGTAGCAGCAGACGGCATTGATATTCCGGCATCGCTGCGGGAGTTTGTCTGTGCGGTTGCAAAGGGAACACCCCTGTTGATGAAGAATGAAAAAAACACCGATACGCGACGGCTCTCTGTTTTGCACACCGTTTTGTCGAAAGGAGATATTCCCGAAGAAGTCCAAAGGATGCTTGTCCTGCAATGGTTCGATATGTATCATGGCAAGGAAAGCGAACTGGTTCTCGCTTTGCAGTCGGAAAAGTTGCTGGAAAAGGTTATCGGCTTGCTTGATGACATCGTGCTTCGGCATATCGCAATGCGGTTAGCCGGATACGCATTCGGGACAGGCGGCCAGAATGCGGCAACTTCCGCAATGCAGTTCGCAGGTTTGCTTGTGGAGAATATCGGGAAGGTTGCGGGACTTGTCTCCCGTCCGGCAAAGGAACTGTGGCAGGCATTGTTTGTGTCACTTTCCTACGGGAATAATGATTCCGTTACCGTAGCGGCGGCTAACAATGTAGAGTTTGCCATACGGTTACTTTCCGCTATAGCAGGCAACGACAAGGTTAAAGTTGTCGTCGAGCTGTTTATCAGACAGTCGTCACAGACTTCATTATTTGCCGGAACGGCTTTGCTGATTCGGATACGGGAATATATACGTTCGAAAAAACTGAATACTTGCATATCGGAACCGACATACGGGGAACGGAATATTTCCGGAACAGCGTCAGAAAAGGTAATTTCTGAAATTACTACCGACAATCCGGAAGATGTAACAACGGCTTGCAGTGCAACAGCAGAGAAAGATTTGCCAATACAAACAAACGATATGGACTTGAACGAAGTCCGAACGGCATTTGAACAGCATTTGGATGACATTTCCGGAATTACCGAATGGCTGCGGAACAGAGCATTTTCTTCCGCACAGAAACGGGATGTGTTCCGCCGTTATATGAATGAGAATCCGGAAAATGCGATGCGTTTAGTGAAAGCGACTGTCACATCGGAAGAAAATACAGTTACCCTATGGGCGGAGATCACCGACAGAGAACTGTTTTCGGACTTTATCCGGTACACGGATAATACCCTTTCGGGAACCTTGATGCTGGTCATTAGGATTGTGGCACACACACCCATAGGGACGAATCTGTTTACGGGCAGCAGCGCGGAACGGGACAATTCCATAACAAAAGCCCTGCTGCTTCTGGTGGCTACGGGGCAGCGTATTGGTGATATGGATACGGAGGAAATTATCCGGCAGTTTCTTTCTCATTGGCACTATGTCCTTACCGGAAGCAAGGAATATACGGCTGCCGGCCAGGGGCAATGGAGAACGGCTGAAAGGCAAGTTATCAATACGGTCGCATCGGGTTCCCCGATAACAACCGGTGATGCCGAAACCGGTGCTTTCACAGAAACCGGCATGTCTTCAGTAACGAACCGGGAAGATAATCCCGATGAAGAAACATTCGATGATTGGGCGGCCTGGCTCATCTCCCCGTCTGTCAGCGACACGGCAAAGTCGCAGGTGTTGCGGCACTATGCCCGTTGGCAGCCGAAGCAGCTGTGGTCGCTTGTCCGTTATTCAACTGACGGTGCAACCGGGAAAAACATTCCGTTCCGGCAATGGAGCGGTTGGCTCGACAAGGAGGAATGGCTGGAGATGATCGGGGGTGTATCGTTCTCTTTGGGCGGGACATTGCTCCGAATCACAGAAGCCGTTTCGGATAAATATGAAGTTCCGGAATCCGTACTGTCGGAAGGATTGATCCGGTTTATTGCCGGTTATCCGGACGAACAGGTATCTTATGCAGATAACCGGATCATTGTCAGAAAGTATATTTCCACACTGGCTCCACTTGCATGGAAAGGTGGAATACCGGCACTTGTGCAGGAACAGGCAGGAATAACAGATAGTAACCACTCTGAACATAGGGAATCCGACAGAATTTTACCAACAAATAATCAATACACACAAGGCGATATGAAGAATAAAATTACCGGGACAGGCGATCCCGAATCCGGAAAACGGCCATCCGGGGCAGACCATAATACTGCTGAACGGCAACTTGCATTGGATAATATCATTAAAGAAGTGGAAACACGGCTGCACATTGCCGACAGCGAGCAATCATTGGAGGACGCGGTACAGCCGCAGTACATCGAAGTTCCGAATGCCGGGCTTTGCCTTCTGATAATATGGCTCCCCCGTCTGTTCAATATGCTCAGCCTGCTGACGGAAGACGGGAGCGATTTGAAAGATACCGAGGCACGTGTCAAGGCGATATTCATCCTGCAACGGTTGGTGACGGACGAGCCACAGGAATACAAGGAGCAGGAGCTTGCGTTCAACCGCATCCTGACAGGTTGTCCTTTTCAGGTACCGTTACCCAAGACATTGAAGCTGGCCGACTATGAGATAATGACCATCGAGTCAATGATTATCGGAATCAAGAATAACTGTGAGAAGTTTAAAAATATTTCGGCAAAAGGATTTCAGCTCAACTTCATAGAGCGTCCGGGCAGACTGGAACAACGGGAGGACAAATGGGTGCTGTATGTGGAAGGGCGCTCTTACGATATGCTGCTCGACTTCCTGCCGTGGTCGTACCGGCTTGTCCAGTTGCCGTGGCTGGAAAAGAGGATAAACGTCGTATGGCGCGACAAGGGAGAATTCGATTTTTGATCATATATAAATAAACTAAAAATTTATAATCATGGAAGCGGAAAAAACGTATCGGAACAAAGTGGCACGCATCATCCAGCAAAAGCGCGGTGGCAAGAGCGCATTGGAGTTTGCGGACAACCGTCAGAACAGGATGCTTCAGGCCTTAGCCGAACCGGTGCAGCGCCTCGAAGACGAGGATGAAATGTTACAAGGGAAGTTCGAAAATCCTGTACAAAGGGAGGAGGACGAAGCCGAACTTCTGCAAGGCAAGTTCGAGCAACCGGCACAACGCTTGGGCGATGAAGAAGATGATGAACTTATGCAGGGAAAATTTGAAACTCCCGAACAGAAAAGGAACGAGACCGGTATGTCCGACAACCTGAAAGCCGGTATCGAAGACCTTTCCGGATTTGCAATGGACGATGTTCGGGTGCATTACAACTCTCCGGAACCGGCTACGGTACAGGCATTAGCCTACACACAAGGAACGGATATTTATGTCGCTCCCGGACAGGAACAGCACCTGCCGCACGAGGCATGGCATGTTGCGCAGCAGATGGCAGGGCGTGTAGAGCCTACCACCGAAGTGAGCGGATTGCCGGTGAACGACTGTATCGAACTCGAACACGAGGCCGATGTGATGGGTGCGAGAGCGAACAACTACTAAAATTCAGAGGTTATGAAAGAGTCTGTTTTGATGCATAAATCAAGCAGAACCATAGATGCTGGGAAAAGGAAAAATCATTTTTCACACGCTAATATTAGTTTAATTCAGCGGCATGTCAATATGCGAGGACATATATACGATTACTTTACGGATTTCACGGAGGCATTTGCCAAGCATTTCAGAATAAGAAACTGGGAGATTCCTCAATTGATATGGAATTATCTTGTTCTTGCATTTTACAATGACTTTTACTTTGCATCCTATAATGACATTATTGCTAATGTAATTCCGCAACAGAACAGACATTTGCCTATTAATCTATTTTATATGATTAATAACAGCAGATGTACTATAAATATGACTGGGAGCAGAAATGCAGATTATCAGCAAGCTAATTTGTTTTACCAAAATCCAGGCAACCTTATCTGGCATCATATTGAAGGAGTCCGTTATAACAGAGGCAACTATAACTGCGATATGATTCTCACTATTCCTATGTATCATGCACAGCAACATATTGGAGCAGTAAAAGAATATGAAATATTAACAGGTAATCATTATAATCCATGACTGAGCATATCGAGTGGTTTGAAGCGGTGCTTAATGTGACGGTCGGGGTATATTTTCGGCAGCAGGGCTTTGAGAATGCCTCCGTAAGTCAGTTGGGACTGCCTTCCGGAAAATGGTTGGAAGAGTTGACCGACCGTAAAGATATTTCATTTGATGAGAGGGTCGTTGTGATGCTTGCCTTGATGCCGCACATCAAGCCCCAGGCTCTCGATACTTTCTTTCTTCAAAATGGGACTCTCGACAGGCAGTTTACTCAGTTCGGCGGCTGGAAAGGTCTGTCGCACGGAGGCTTTCTGCCAACAGGAGAAACTGCGGCATTCATCATTGCAGGCGATGACACGATAAAGCGTTGCGATGTTGTGCGTATGTTCCAGCGCAACCATTGGTTCTATACCTCAAATATTTTGCGATTGGAGGGAGCAAACGAAGGAGAACCATTTCTTAGTGGACAACTGCGAGTGTCGGAAGAGTTCCTGAGTCATGTGCTGCTTGACAGAGAGTACAAGCCCGATTACAGCATCGGTTTCCCTGCCAAGCGTATTACCACGCCTTTGGAGTGGGAAGACATAATACTGGATTACAATACGCATGAGGCGCTGGAAGAAATCAATACATGGATGGAACACCAGCATACCATCATGGAGGATTGGGGCTTGAAAAGAATCCTCAAACCCGGCTACCGAGCCTTGTTCTACGGCCCTCCGGGAACAGGTAAGACCCTTGCCGCCACCTTGCTCGGCAAGAAGAACAACATGGATGTGTATCGCGTGGACTTGTCTATGATTGTATCAAAGTATATCGGCGAAACGGAAAAGAACCTCGCCAAGGTATTCGATATGGCGGAGAACCGCAACTGGATTCTCTTCTTCGACGAGGCGGATGCCCTTTTCGGCAAACGCACCTCGACCAACACGTCCAACGACCGCCATGCCAACCAGGAAGTAGCCTACCTGTTACAGCGCATTGAAGATTTTCCCGGCACGGTTATCCTTGCCACCAACTTGAAATCCAATATCGACGAAGCCTTTTCCCGCCGGTTCCAGTCCATCATCTACTTTCCGATGCCTGATGAGGAACTTCGTGCCGTCCTCTGGCGCAATATGCTCCCGAAACAATGGCTCGGCGATGATGCCGAAGAACTCATCGCCACCGCCGCCCAGGCCGAACTATCCGGAGGCTCGATTGCAAACGTGGTACGAAGGTGTGCTATCAGGATAATTTATTATAAAAAATTAAATAATCTGATGCTGCAAGATTGTATCAATATGGAAAAAGAGTGATAATTATAGAGTTGTCTGTTAATTTCCATAAAGAATTTACGGATTACATTGCCGGCTCAATTAAACATGTCTATTACAACGATAAAATTATTGTGGCGCAGCAAGACTCCTTGGGACAGCCTACATGGTATATTATCCAACCCCGGGAATACGATTATTTGAACGGCGCATGGGATGACAGGATCATAGGCCCAGTCAGCACCGAACAACGCGACAGCGTGCCGAGAAAGGCCAACATCCGCATGCAAGACCTGCGGCATAACGATTACACGACCTGGCGCTTCCCAAAGGATTAAAATGGGTTCCGAATAACGGAAATGCATCCGGCCTTAAATATTTTGAGCATTCCCCTATTACGATACTACGACACACCCGGACTCGCAAGACGAACCCGGGGGTGTCTATGATATGGATATCCCCTACCGGGTGCTGAACTTGTAGACACAGACATGGCGGTAGCGCTGGCCGGGGCCGAGCACCGTCGAGGGGAAGCCGGGATGGTTGGGGCTGTCGGGGAAGTGCTGGGTTTCGAGCGCCAGCGAAGCGCGGCGGCCGTAGGATTTGCCGCCCTTGCCGACCAGGGAGCCGTCGAAGAAATTACCGCCGTAGAACTGGATGCCCGGTTCGGTCGTCCAAACCTCCATATAACGCCCCGCAGCGGGTTCATAGACCGTAGCCGCCAGCTCCAGGTCATGGGTGCTCCTGCGCGACAGCACCCAATTGTGGTCGTAGCCGTGGCCGTGGCGGAGCTGTTCGAAATCGGCATCGAGGCGCGACCCGATCGGTGCCGGACGGCGGAAATCCATCGGCGTGCCTGCCACGGGCAGGATATTGCCGGTGGGGCAGGTCTCGTTGTTGCCCTCCAGATAGCGGGACGCATAGATGCGCAGCTTCTGGCCCAGCACATCGCCGCCGCCATCCAGATTGAAGTAGGTGTGGTTGGTCAGGTTGATGATGGTGTCGGCATCAGAGGAGACACGGTAATCCATCCGCAGGGCGTTGTCCTCGGTGAGGATATACCGCACCGAGATCTTCAGATTTCCCGGGAAACCATCCTCTCCATCGGGGCTTTCGGCCTCCAGAAGCAGGGTATCGCCAAAGGTCTTTACCTCATACAGCTTGCGCGGGAAGGTGCCGTGCAGGTGGTTTTTGCCGTTGTTGGCTTCCAGCTGGTAGGTCTTGCCGCCCACATTGAACACGGCATTCTCGATGCGGTTGGCGTACCGGCCCACGAACGCGCCGCAGCAGGTACTGCCGGACGATTCAAAGTCCTTGACGTAGTCGGCGTAGGTGTCGTGGCCCAGCACCACATCCACCGGCCCGCTCTTGGTGGGCACCCAGATATTCTTGATGATACAGCCGTAGTTCAGCACACTGACCGCCAGCCCGCCGGGGTTCGAGATGATGTATTCATTGATCTTTTCGCCGTTTGGAGTCATGCCAAAGGGCTTGGAGAGAAACTGTGCCATAGGGCTCGCCTCCTTTTGTGTTTTTTCAGGATAGCACACTCTCTGTTTTATCCTTTATTGTTTTGATTATATCACAATTTTCCCCTTCTGTGTTGGCATTTTTTAAGGGAATCTATCCAATATTTCGAGAGATTTTTTGTAAATTCTGCCCCATAGGCAGAAAAAAGCCCCGGAGGGCCAGGGGTAGGCGCTCCGGGGCTTGTATGGTCAGATTAGATATTACTGCTGGGTATACTCTTTATAACCCTTCAGGTCAATCTTATTCTGAATTTCTTCAGGAATCTCATTGATCCATTTATTAACTTTCAGGGTTGTAGTCTTACCAGAAACAGTTTCCACAATGTATGCCAGTTTATCGCCGTTGAAGCAATAAACAACCTGCTGTCCATCAACTACAACAGACTCAGCATACATGGTTTCACCAGTTGCTTCAATCTTATATTCAGGAATAACCTTGATGCTCTTTACAATGTCTGCAGAAGGAACTGTGACTTTACCTGCACTCACAACATCTGCCGGTGCCTCCATCTTCCGATATTGTCCCTGGCTTAAAATATAGCATGCGTTATCTTTAATAACGATATCATATGCTGTGCCAGTGTTAACGAACATCTTCTCACCATCAACAGCAAACTTCACAGTTGCAGGAGTTGCTCCCGTGTCATATACGACAACTTCGGAATAAACCTTTCCGGTCTTCTGATTTGCTTCCACAATCTTCTGCAGACGGTAAGAAGGTGCGCTGTCCTCGCCGCAAGCGGTCAGCATCAGAGTTGCCATTGCCACAGCCATGATAGCTGCTGCGATTTTCTTGAGCATTTTCATTTGTAGAACCTCCAATGTAAAATGATATTTTACCACACAGAAAGCATACCCCTACACCTTCTGCATTGTGACCTCATTTTACATCTACCCCCCCCCCC
>OHQH01000930.1_pt1 | contig 14940 bp, 6 predicted proteins | sample 1577891 | NCBI WGS metagenome assembly OHQH01 (sample SAMEA3879601, study PRJEB24766) | human gut metagenome | biome: human-associated habitat; feature: feces | place: USA | collected 1985/1987
CTCCTGTAGGGTTGCCTTTATCATCAGTTACATCCATATACCACAGTGGGTCTCCATTAACGGGGTCTACACCAGCCCATTCTTGCATATAGAATTCATAGATACTATAGCCTACAGTCCGAATTTTGGTGCCAACCACTTCTTCTTTTTGAGGATAAGATGTTATTTTATTATTGTTAAAAGCAATATTAAAGTCCGTTGTCCAAGTGAAATCTTTCGTATTGATATTTGTTGAATGCAAATCAATTTCTATACCTTGATTACGCATACCACCTAGGTTTGATATAGCATTTTCAAATCCGGTTGAGGGCGCCAATGGTTTTTCAAGTAATAAGGCATCTGAAGTTTTATTGTAATATTCAATACTACCATTCAAACATCCAAATATTCCAAAATCAATACCTACATTAAAATTTTTAGACTTTTCCCATGATAATTCATCATTAGGAATTTGCAGGTGTGTAATGCCGTTTTGACCATTGTAATTGTTTCCTGTATCATATAAGCCTTGGAAGCCATACAAATAATCAGATTGTTTGTTACCTGAAGTTCCATAACTGGCACGTAATTTTAAATCATCAACCCATTCAATACCTTTAAAAAAATTCTCTTCACTGATACGCCAGTTGCCACCGATAGACCAGAACGTCCCCCAACGATGTCCAGGTGCAAACCGTGAGGAGCCATCGGTACGAATACTGAATGAAAGAAAGTATTTGTTTAAATAATCATAGTTTATGCGCCCGAAAAATGATTGCATACGCTCGTGATCTTTCTTTGATTTAGTTTCATAAGGAGTAGAGGCCATACTTAATTCAATCATTTCACTATTAGAAAAACCTGTAGCATGGGCATGAAGCATGGAATAAGTGTTCTTATATGCTTCATAACCGGCCAGCAAACCAATATGATGATCATTAAACAAAGAAAAAGCATAATTCAACGTACTGGTAAATGTGGATGTGATGTCACTAATAGCATATTTGCTTAATCGTCCATCTACTGCCGCACCATTACCATGTTCTGGATTATACCAACGCATTTCATCCATATTGGTATAGTCATAAGAGAAACTGTTACGCCAATGTACACCGAAAATATTCAAATCAATAAATGGACTAATTAATGCCCGATGCGTTTTAGTATTGTAGATATCCATTTTCGAAAAAGCCAGTGTGTTCATGTCATTGAACACAGGGTTCACATAGTTATAAACAGGATTGCCTTTTTCATCATAGATTTTATTAAAATCATTATCCAATTTATAGAGCGAGATAGCATTAGGGACAAAAAAAGCATTGGTTAAAGGTGATGAACCACCTCCACCGCCCGGAGGGGTGTTTTGCTCATTGACTGACATTGTGGATGTTACACCGATTTCTGCCCAAGGCTTAATTTTACTGCTGACATTAATGCGGGCAGAATAACGTGATAAATCCGAACCAACGGCCAAACCATCTTGGTCCATATATCCCAAAGATATAAAATATTTAGATTTGTCACTACCACCACTGATGCTTAAATCATATTGCTGGGTAGTTGCTGTCTTAAACAGTTCATCTAAATAGTCTGTATTTATCATAGCTTTTGCACCACTTGCCAAAATTCCCTCTCCAGTAAAAGGATTAGCCATATTAAAAGGATTGGCTTTATACATATCTTGTACAGATGCATTAGCTGCAATACTAGCTGCTTCGGAAGTCATTCCGTCGCTTATGTTTTGAGTATAGAATCCTTTGTAATAAGTCTTATAATGTTCTGTAGAACTCATTAAATCATAGCCATTGGAAGGTAAATGTGAAGAACTTACTTGAGCTTTAAATTCGATCTTTGCTTGTCCGGAAGCACCTTGCTTTGTAGTTATCATGACAACCCCGTTAGCAGCACGCGAACCATATAATGAAGCGGCAGACGCATCTTTCAGAACCGATATGGATTCTATATCATTAGGATTCAAATTGGATAATGGATTTACAGAAGTTCCATAACTATCTTCATCTGCGACTTTTGATATATTCTTTGATGAAACAGGAACGCCATCAATAACATACAAAGGCTGGCTGGATGCGGACATAGATCCAATACCGCGGATACGTACTTGGCTTACTGAACCAGGTTGACCTGATTGACTTTCTACTTGTACGCCTGCGGATAATCCTTGTAACGCTTTCTCAAAAGAAGCAGTTGGGACTTTCTCTAAAGCATCCGATTTCACAGTCGCTACCGAACCTGTTAATGAATTTTTCTTAGCAGCACCATACGCAACTACCACAACTTCATCAAGAGTTTCAGTATCGGGTTTCAAACTAATATGTAAATTAGACTTGACATCCAATTCTTGACTCTTCATCCCGATAAAAGAAACTACCAAAGTCTTTGCGGAACTAATTATTTATGTAAATAATTGATAACCAGTATATGTATTACTGAATCTCTTATTCGTTTTCCTTGATTTAAGCCGTTTAAAGAGTATGATAATAATAATTTTCTACCTTTCTTCTACTGAAAAAAGAATTGACTTGCAGCATTCCTGTTCGTTGTTACTCTGTTCATAAAATACCTGAAATACTAAGATTGATATTTCTCAACTTTTTAAATATTTCAAAACTTCCAAAGATTGTTTGCACTTTAGATTACAAAAGAAGATAGTAGGACATGAAGTAAATTAGCAAACTATTATTATCATTTTCTGATATAGAATTTTATATGCGCATATTATATGATATACATATATGAATTTTGCAGAAATTCAATAACCTTGATACTTATTTTCTACCCGGTTAGGCTGAGATGGAAATATTGTCACATTTTATTTCTTTTAGTTTATCGTATTGCAATCACAACAAAAAATTATCATGTTCACAAAACGATAAACTTTATTAAGAAGATAAGGCTATATTCACTTTTGAAAATGATTCTTCTTCATCTTTATAAGAGATAATGTATAGACAATAGAGTTAATTATCTTTTTTGACATTTTTTCAAGTCTCGTATAATTGTACTTCCCATAACTTCTCCATAAATTTGTGTTGTAGCAAGGTTTTTATGCCCTAATAATTTTTGCACGGTTGTTATATTAGCACCTTTATATATCAATAAAGTAGCATTAGTATGCCTTGCAGAATGGAATGAAAAGTGTTTGCTTATTTTTGCCAATTTGCCAATTCGTATCAGCTCTTTATTTACACTTGAGTTATTTTTAATTGAAAAAAATGAGCTCCATTTTCCCTGGTATTTTTGTAATAAAGTTAAAGCCTTGCCTTCAAACAGCAAGTTTAAAGGCAATTTCACTTCTGTACCTGTTTTGACAGAGTCAAAGATTAGCCATAATTTTCCATCCATTTTTACGATATTTTTCTCATTCAAATTCACAAAATCAGAATACCGCAATCCCGTATAGCAGCAAAATAAAAATGCATCAAGAGTATGTTCCAGACAACTATTTCTTCCTGTCAAAGACACTTCTTCCAATTTTTTCATTTCTTCCGGTAATAAAAAAACATGTTTTCCTTCCTTCATTTTAATTTTATATCTTCTGAAGGCATAGTTATTGGGATCAATGTATCCTTTATTAATTGCAGCATTAACAAAAGATTTCAAATGCTTCATATGCTTGGCTACTGTATTTGTTTGATATCCAGATTCATAAAGAAATTTTTCAAAATCCGTAACGAAATTATAGGTTAAGTCTTCAAACTCAATTGTCGGTTTGAACGATTGTAAAAGGGATATTGTTGTTAAATGGTTGCGCTTAGTGCTATCTTTTAGCTGAGAAGACATTATTTCTTTACGCGCAAACCCTAAGAATGAAGCATCTGTATTCGATTTGAACTCTTCTTTTATGAGGCTTAAGGTTATTGTCTTTCCTTGCCTCCACAAACTTAATTCTTTTTTCTCTAATTCAATAATAAATTCATTAAGCATGCCATTCAGCGCATCTTGGTTAGGATGATCTTTGATGATTTTCCTTTTTACATCCCATTGTTCTGGCCGTAAATAAACATGTGTGGAAAAATACACTTTCTTTTTATTCAAGTAGGCTTCAACTTGGACCAAAGCGGTCCCTCTGTCATTTAAACTTTTTTTTCGATTGTAAACGAAACGATAACTGATTTTCCTCATAATTTAATTCTTTAATTGAAATTCTATAATAAGACGCAATAAAGAAAAGTAGAAAAGCATTATCCTACTATTTTGTTCTCATCTTTATATTTATTAGACGATTCGTTAACATTTATAGGTTAATGTATGTTTACCTGATCAGTTATAAATTGAAAGTTTCTCTTTTTAACGACTTAAAAAAAAGAATAAATATGAGGTTTATTTTCGTCTTTTGTGAGTTTTAAATGCCTAAAAGCATAAAAATATAGCAGTTTAGTATGTTTTTTACAATAATTTGTTTGATATTACAATTTTATTCATACCTTTGTCATTTGTTAGAGTGAATGAATTTATATTAATGTAAAGTTAAACTTTAAGAGAGAATTTTATGAAAAGAAAATTAATGCTGTTATTGACCTGCCTTTTTGTAGGTATAGGTTTGGTAACCGCTCAGATCACGAAGGTAACAGGTACTGTTATTTCGGAGGAGGACGGATTACCCGTAGTTGGCGCCTCTATTTTAGTAAAAGGTACTACTGTAGGTACAGTTACTGACATGGATGGTAAATTTACATTATCAAATGTTCCAAGTTCCGCAAAGACTTTGGTAGTTTCCTTTATCGGAATGGCTAGTCAAGAGGTTTCTATTAAACAGAATGTTAGCATCATTTTAAAATCTGATACAGAGATGCTTGACGATGTAGTGGTTGTAGCTTATGGTACTGCGAAAAAGTCATCTTTTACAGGATCAGCGACTGCTGTTAGTGGAGAAAAAATAGCAAAAATGCAGGTTTCTTCAGTATCTAAAGCCTTGGAAGGTGCAGCAGCAGGTGTACAAGTAATCAATACCAGTGGGCAGCCTGGAGAAAATGCTAAAATAAGAATCCGTGGTATTGGCTCTTTTAGCGCATCATCGGCTCCTTTATACGTAGTTGATGGTATGCCTTATGACGAAGAGTCGGTTAATGCATTAAATCCTGCCGATATTGAAAGTATGTCTATATTAAAAGATGCTGCATCTGCAGCCCTTTATGGCTCACGTGCAGCAAATGGTGTTGTGATGATTACTACTAAAAAAGGTATGGTAGATAAATCCAAAGTTACTCTTGATGCACGCTGGGGAGTAAATACTCGTGGTGTTCCAGAATATGATATCATGAAAGATCAAAGAGAATACGTACTAACAGCCTGGAATACTTTAAAAAATCAATCTACAGGTGCAGAAGCTTCCGAAGAATTAATAGGTAGCATTGGATACAATCCATTCATCGGTGTAGCTAATAATGCCATGGTTTCAGCAGATGGCGTAGTTAGTTCTGCGGCTCTACGCCATAATGACGATTGGGCTGATGCCGCATTACATAATGGTATGCGTCAGGAATATAATTTGAGTCTGCAAGGTGGTAACGCTAAGACAACTCATTTTTTATCATTGGGATATTTGAAAGATGAAGGAATCTTAAGACATACTGACTTTGAACGTATTTCAGCACGTGCCAATATTAATCATACTGTAAATAAGTTTATTGATATCAATGGTAATTTGGCTTACGCAAGAGCGGAAAAAAATGCAGGCCAGTCACAAAATGCTAGTTTGTCTAATTACTCTAATGCTTTTATGTTCACTCAGCAAATCGCTCCTATTTATCCTGTATATGCGTATGACGAAAACGGAAATCGCATATATGACGAAGAAGGCAACACTGTTTATGATTTTGGTGATGGTACATACAGTACACGTATGGGCGGTTTCAGTAATCAAAATGTTGCAGCTAATTCTGGGTTGGATGTGCATCAGACTTTGAATGACAATTTTAATGGCCGTGGTACTATTAACATTAATATTATTGATGGTTTAAAAGCGACTGCTAACATTGGTTATGATTTAATGAATCAAATCCGTACAGATCACATGAATCAGTTATATGGGGATGCTGCTAATGTGAATGGTCGTACTTATAAATATAATCAACGTATTGAATCGTTTACAGCAAATCAACTTTTAACCTATAGTAAAGCATTTGGTCATCATAATATTGACATAATGGCTGGTCACGAATCTTATTCATATACACTGAAATATCAGTATACTCATAAATACAATTTTTATACTATTGGAAATCCTGAGTTCAACAATGCCATAACTATGAGTGATATGAATTCATATACACAAGAACATAGTATGGAAAGTTTCTTTGGTCGTGTAAACTATGATTTTGATAACAAATATTATCTATCTGCAAGTATTCGTTCAGATGAATCTTCCAAATTCCATCCTGATCACCGCCGTGGTACTTTTTGGTCTGTCGGAGGTTCTTGGAGATTAACACAGGAAGAGTTTTTGAAAGATGTGGAATGGTTGTCTAATCTTAAACTAAAAGCAAGTTATGGAACACAAGGTAATGATGGAATTCTTGATATAAATGGTTATGTAGTCTATCAACCATATCTGAAGCAATATTCTGTAACCAATAATAACGGAGATTTCTCTGTAGTCGAAACTTATCGTGGAAATAAAGATTTGACTTGGGAAAAAAGCAAAAATTTAAATATCGGTTTGGAAGCTGCTTTTCTTAATAACCGTTTGAAACTAGAAACTGAATATTTCTTGAAGAAGACTTCGGATATGTTGTACAATATGCCTTATCCTATTTCTTCTGGAATTTCTTACGTTCCAATGAACCTGTTGGATATGCAGAATAAGGGGATTGAATTTACTATTTCTGCCACCCCAATTCAAACAAAAGATTTTATATGGAATTTATCTTTTAACGGTACACATTATAGCAATAAGATTTTGAATCTTCCAGAAGACAAAAGAGAGAATGGAATTATTCATGGTACTGCTTCTTTGTTCCGCTTAATGGAAGGAGGGTCTATTTATGATCTTTATACCTATGAATACGCAGGTGTTAATCCAGAAACAGGAGCAGCACAATGGTATATGGATGAGAAAGATGCTAATGGCAAAGTGACTGGAAGGACCGTAACCGAAGACTATACTCAGGCAAGCAAATATGAATTAGGTTCTACTTTGCCCGATTTCCAAGGAGGTTTTTCAACTGATTTTGCATACAAAGGAATCGATCTTTCTATAGCTACAAACTTTCAAATTGGTGGAAAGATATATGACAGCATGTATTCTTCTTTCATGCATGCGGGAAGCAATATTGGCAGTAACTGGCACAAGGATATCTTGAATGCTTGGACTCCGGAAAATAAAAATACAAATGTGCCTATAATGGATGGTGCACAAAATAGTAATAGCCAATCTTCACGTTTCTTGATAAATGCATCATTCTTTAACATCCGTAACATTTCATTAGGATATACTTTTCCGAAAGAATGGATGAAAGCAATATCAGCAAGCAGTGCACGTATTTACGTATCTGCCGATAATGTAGCTTTATTCTCTAAACGTAAAGGTATGGACCCACGCCAATATGCTTATGGATATTCGGCTGCTAATTATTCTGCGATTCGTACTTTATCATTCGGCATTAATTTGAACTTTTAAAAGAATAGAATTATGAAATATACAAAATATTTAGCAATATTGGCTGCAGCGTTTATGATGGGATCTTGTAGCGATGACTTTTTGGACAAGGAACCTTCAGAAAATGCATCAGAAGACCAAATTAAAGATTTGCTTGATAAAGATCCTACAGCTATTCAAGCATATATTACAGGATATTACAAAAATATGTTTTCTCCGGAAGCACAGCAAAGTCATGATGATTTCGGATTAAAGGCATTTGAATTGGCTACAGACTTGATGGGAGATGATATGGCATATATGACTTCACACTTCTTCGTATATGATTATCTGCTTGACAACCGTGCTTCAAGTTATCGTCGTACGACCACTTATTGGCAAGAATTATATGCTGTAATCAGTGGTGCAAATGAAGTAATCAGCGGTCTGAAAGAACAAGCGGATAGCGGTGATGAGAGTGTTGAGAAGATGTTGGGACAAAGTTACACCATACGTGCTTACTGCTATTTTTGGTTAATAAACATGTACCAGCAACCTTATGAATGGAATAAAGATAAATTAGGTATTCCTATTTATACTGAATCTGAAACCAAATTGAATCGTGTTCCTGTAAGTGAGGTCTATGAACAGATATTAAGTGATATAGATAAAGGATATAATTATTTGAAAGGAAAAGGAATAGCCAAGAAAGATGAATTAAATGAATATGCAGCAGCTGCTATTTATGCAAACATTCTTTCATTTGTTAATGATTATCCCGATCAATGGAATGAAGTTGCTAAATACGCAAAATTGGCTATTGAAGGTGGCTCACTGATGAGTGAAAAAGAATTACTTTCCGGCTTTAATGACCTTTCTTTGAGTGAAGTGTTATGGGGGGCTGATATTAATGGTGAAACAAATACATTCTACGCTTCATTCATGAGTCAAGTTGATCCTTACGGCCCGGGATATGGTGGTAATTTAGGAAATTACAAAATGATTTCCAGTGATTTGTATGAAAAAATTTCAGATGATGACATTCGTAAAAAATGGTTTGGAGTTGATTTGGGAGAAACAAATACTCATTATAAAGTAAGACAATATGTGCAGCGCAAATTTATTGATATAGGTTCTACCGCGCCTGGTTTTACTCCTACAGGTGATACTTTTTGCTCTGACTATATTTATTTGCGTACTGGTGAAATGTATTTTGTAGCTGCAGAAGCATTATATAGGGCAGGGAAAGAAAATGAAGCCAAAACAATGCTGACTACGATTATGAAAACTCGTAATCCAAAATATGAAACATCCGCAACAAGTGATGCACTTTTACAAGAAATTGAACTTCAAAAGCGTATTGAAATGTGGGGTGAAGGTCGTCGTTTATTTGACATGAAACGTCGTAATGAAAGTTTGGATAGAACACATGCAATTAATCATAGTGCGATTGCTCCAAAGGAAGTCCCTGCAGGTAGTAAATTATTCATTTATCAAATCCCTGATAAGGAGTTAAATGCCAATAGTGAGATTACTGATAAAAACGAATAGCTAATAATAGGTCTATAATAAAAAAGATGCTTAGATTACTAGGCATCTTTTTTATGTTTAAGGTAGAATAAAAGTAGACATAAAATCAAATTATTTTTTTTATGTTATAATATATAGTTGATTTATAGTTTGTTATAATAGATGTAATATTGTATATCTACAAGAGAGCAGAATGCTAAACATTTGATTACTAGATGTTTTTTTGTATATTTTAGTTCCGCAAAGACTTTGGTAGTTTCCTTTATCGGAATGGCTAGTCAAGAGGTTTCTATTAAACAGAATGTTAGCATCATTTTAAAATCTGATACAGAGATGCTTGACGATGTAGTGGTTGTAGCTTATGGTACTGCGAAAAAGTCATCTTTTACAGGATCAGCGACTGCTGTTAGTGGAGAAAAAATAGCAAAAATGCAGGTTTCTTCAGTATCTAAAGCCTTGGAAGGTGCAGCAGCAGGTGTACAAGTAATCAATACCAGTGGGCAGCCTGGAGAAAATGCTAAAATAAGAATCCGTGGTATTGGCTCTTTTAGCGCATCATCGGCTCCTTTATACGTAGTTGATGGTATGCCTTATGACGAAGAGTCGGTTAATGCATTAAATCCTGCCGATATTGAAAGTATGTCTATATTAAAAGATGCTGCATCTGCAGCCCTTTATGGCTCACGTGCAGCAAATGGTGTTGTGATGATTACTACTAAAAAAGGTATGGTAGATAAATCCAAAGTTACTCTTGATGCACGCTGGGGAGTAAATACTCGTGGTGTTCCAGAATATGATATCATGAAAGATCAAAGAGAATACGTACTAACAGCCTGGAATACTTTAAAAAATCAATCTACAGGTGCAGAAGCTTCCGAAGAATTAATAGGTAGCATTGGATACAATCCATTCATCGGTGTAGCTAATAATGCCATGGTTTCAGCAGATGGCGTAGTTAGTTCTGCGGCTCTACGCCATAATGACGATTGGGCTGATGCCGCATTACATAATGGTATGCGTCAGGAATATAATTTGAGTCTGCAAGGTGGTAACGCTAAGACAACTCATTTTTTATCATTGGGATATTTGAAAGATGAAGGAATCTTAAGACATACTGACTTTGAACGTATTTCAGCACGTGCCAATATTAATCATACTGTAAATAAGTTTATTGATATCAATGGTAATTTGGCTTACGCAAGAGCGGAAAAAAATGCAGGCCAGTCACAAAATGCTAGTTTGTCTAATTACTCTAATGCTTTTATGTTCACTCAGCAAATCGCTCCTATTTATCCTGTATATGCGTATGACGAAAACGGAAATCGCATATATGACGAAGAAGGCAACACTGTTTATGATTTTGGTGATGGTACATACAGTACACGTATGGGCGGTTTCAGTAATCAAAATGTTGCAGCTAATTCTGGGTTGGATGTGCATCAGACTTTGAATGACAATTTTAATGGCCGTGGTACTATTAACATTAATATTATTGATGGTTTAAAAGCGACTGCTAACATTGGTTATGATTTAATGAATCAAATCCGTACAGATCACATGAATCAGTTATATGGGGATGCTGCTAATGTGAATGGTCGTACTTATAAATATAATCAACGTATTGAATCGTTTACAGCAAATCAACTTTTAACATTAAGTTAAAATAAGCCCATTTTTATTTATTTTCCACCATTTTACCTACATACGCAAATCACTGTATTATAGCGTATTTTAGCAAATTTTCTCTCCAAATAATTTGCATCGTTTTCCGATAATCTCTATTTTTGTATGCAAATCGTATGCACATATATTTGCATACAGACCAAGTAAAGAACCATCAAAAACGGCAGATTATGTACAAGTATTCAAAGGACGGAATTTCGGTGCTGTCGGTACTGGACGCACGCAGGGCGAAGAAAAGCGGCTTGTTCCCCGTGAAGATACAAGTCATACACAACCGCAGGCAGAAATACTATTCCACGGGGCAGGAGCTGTCAAAGGAGGATTGGGCGAACCTTGCGGAAAGCAAGAGCCGCAGGCTCACGGAGGCACGCTCGAACATAGAGAACAGCTTCTCAATCATCAAGGGGCAGGTGGAGGCACTCGCCGAACGTGGAGATTTCGCGTTTGACCTTTTGAGTGTCCGGCTGGGCAGATGCTCCACCGCGACAGTGAACGCCGCGATAAAGGCGAAGACGGAAGAGTTGAAACATAACGGGCAGGCGGGTACGTACCGCAGCTATCATGCACTGCTGACGGCGGTGGAGGAGTTTGCAGGGAAAGACATTCCGTTTTCTGCCGTCACGGTGGACTGGCTGAACCGCTGCGGAAGATTCTGGACGGGCCAAAAGAAAAGCAAGTCCACGCTCAGCGTCTATTTCAAGATGCTCAAGGCGATAATGAACCGGGCAAAGGCGGACGGCATAATAAAGGAGGCGCACTTCCCGTTCGGCAGGAACAGGTTCGAGATACCCTCAGCCGAGGGCAGGAAGCTGGCACTCACGCTGGAACAGATAAAGAGGCTCGTCACCTATACCGACGGGAGGGAGGAAACCGAGCTTTACCGGGACATGTGGTTCTTCTCCTACCTCTGCAACGGCATCAACTTCCGGGACATGCTCTATCTTACTTACGGGAACATCGTGGGCGGTGAAATCTGTTTTGTCAGGGCAAAGACGATGAACACTTCCAAGCAAGTGCGTACCATACGTGCGGTGCTCACTCCCGAGATGCGGAAAATCATGGACCGCTGGGGCAACCCCGATGACGGAAACCCCGGCACGCTCATCTTCAAGTTCGCCACGGGGAAGGAAGACGGCTTCGCCACCAAGCACCTTGTCGATACGGTCATACAGAAATGCAACAAGGTATTGGGCAGGATAGCCGAGGCGGTGGGGCTGCCCCCCGTGACCACGTATTCGGCCCGGCACTCGTTCGCCACCGTGCTCAAGCGCAGCGGGACGAACATCTCCTACATATCCGAAAGTCTGGGGCACTCCAACCTTGCCATAACGGAGAACTACCTTGCCAGTTTCGAGCGGGACGAACGGATGAAGAACGCGCAGTTACTTACCAAATTCGACTGACCATGCCAAGAAAGAAGACCAGAGAGATAAAGATACGGCACCTCAAATGTTTCGGTGCCATATGGGAGGAGCTTTCCGGACATCCCGGGCTTGCCGGATATGAGATAACGGAGGCCGTGATACGCGTGCAGGAGCGGGTACGGCCCACCATAAACAATGTGGAGGCGGTCATCGAACGCATAAGGTTCAGCCACGCCACCCGCAAGTACAGGTATCCCGCCATCCTCGGCAGGGAGATGATAGGCCAGAGCGTACTGGCAAAAATGGCGGGCGTGAGCCGCCAGACCATAGCCCGGTGGGAGGAGCTGGGCTTCATATCGCGCTCCGACATCGGGATACCGGGAGAGAAATATTTCGTAATAGAAGAAGTCATTTCCCAACTCGGAAAGTTAAAGGGTGTGAAATAATAGTACATTCCGAATCACTTGACATATGTGTGCAAAACGGTGCCATTGGAGGATTATGTCCGCCTATTGCACCGTTTCTCTTTTTACCCGCCCCACGCAGTGTCACCCAAAGTCATGAAACGTCCATAAAAGTCATATCCGTGTTAAGTTATTTGCGGTTTGATATTCGCTTTCCTTTATTCTTCCTTTGCGCCACAACCGGTTGGAACGGCTGTGACGACAGCCATAGTAAAACACCCAAAAAGAAAGGAAGGACATGAACCAGATTATTCTTACCACGCCCGAGGAACTCCGGGCAATCGTGAGCGAGAGCGTCTCGCAGACACTGGCGGGGCTGACCCTGCCGAAAAACGAACCCGACAACCTCACGCCGGATGCGGCTGTGGGGGTGCTCGAACAGCACGGGTTCCTGATTTCAAAGGCCCGCCTCTACAAGCTGACCGCCAAGGGGGATGTGCCGTTCCGCAAGTACGGGAACAAGCTGCTGTTCTCCCGCAGGGAGCTGCTGTCATGGGCTGAAAGCCTCGCAAGACGTGTGAACGACAAGGGCGAAGCGGCACTCGCCATCGCCAGAAGCGCAAATCGAAAACTCCGCAGCCATGGAAAGTAACGAGCGTATAGAAGAAGTGACCCGTGAGAACGCCATCATCATCTGGCAGGCCTCACGGCTGAGCATCGGCATGAAATGTGAGAAGGCCCCCGAGATACTGAAGGCGAACGGCACTGTCGTCGGCACACTGGGCAATTTCAGCGCGTCCATCGGCAAGGCGAAAAGCAAGAAGACGTTCAACGTCTCCGCCATCGTCGCGGCGGCGTTGAAGAACGGCACGGTACTGCTGTACTCGGCGGAACTGCCCAAGGACAAGCGGAAAATCCTCTATGTCGATACCGAACAAAGCCCCTATCATTGTCTCAAGGTGATGGAACGCATCCTGCGCATGGCGGGACTGCCGACCGACCGGGACAGCGAGCACCTCGAATTTCTCGCCCTTCGCAAGTACACCCCGAAAGAACGCATCGCAGCTGTGGAGCAGGCCATCTACAACACCCCGGAACTGGGGCTTGTCGTGATAGACGGCATCCGCGACATGGTGTACGACATCAACAGCCCCGGCGAATCCACACGCATCATCTCCAAGCTGATGCAGTGGACGGACGACCGCCAGATACACATCCACACGATACTGCACCAGAACAAGGGCGACGAGAACGCAAGAGGGCATATCGGCACGGAGCTGAACAACAAGGCCGAGACGGTGCTGCTGGTGGAGAAGGACAAGAACAACAGCGACATCAGCCGGGTGTCGGCCATGCACATCCGGGCGATGGACTTCGAGCCGTTCGCCTTCCGCATCAATGACAGGGCACTTCCCGAACTGGTGGAGAACTATGCCCCGCAGGAGAGGAAGGCCGGAAGACCGCAGCAGGAGCCGTTTGACGCGTACAGGCACATCACGGAGCAACAGCACCGCATCGCTCTGGAGGCGGCATTCGCACTGAAAAGCGAATACGGCTACAAGGAACTGGAGGACGCGCTGATAAATGCCTATGCCGCCGTCGGCGTGAAGCTGAACCACCACAAGGCGGTATCACTCATCACCACGCTACGGAGCAAGCGGATGATAGTGCAGGAGAACGGCAGGAAATACACCTTCATGCCCGATTTCCATTATTAACCCGGCTGCGGAAAAACGCTTCACTTTATTCACGGTGCCTATATATAAGGGAAAAGCGAAGCGGTACGCGGACATCACGCAACCGCTTCACTTAATACCCGTATCCTATATATACGAGCATTTAAGTGAAGCCATGTATATGCCGTACCTTATATAAGAAGGTGCGGGCGAAAAAACAAAAACAGTCATTCATTCAAACACTTACACGTATGGACATTCAGACAGCGAAACAAATCAGCATAGCCGAATACCTGCACAGTCTGGGGTACTCACCCGTAAGACGGCAGGGCGACAACCTATGGTACAAGTCACCGCTGAGGGAGGAAACCGAGGCCTCGTTCAAGGTGAACACCGAACGTAATCTCTGGTACGACTTTGCCACCGGGAAAGGCGGCAACATCATCGCACTGGCGGCGGAACTCTACGCATCCGACCATGTGCCCTACCTTCTGGAAATGATAGCAAGGCAGGCACCGCACGTGCGCCCCGTCTCCTTCTCTTTTGGCGGGCAGACATTATCACAACCAAGCTTCCGGCAGTTGGAAGTAATGCCGCTTTCTTCCCCCGCCTTATTCTCCTATCTGCGGGAAAGGGGGATAAATACGGAACTGGCAAAAAGAGAATGCAGGGAGGTGCACTATCTGACCGACGGCAAACCCTACTTT
>OHQH01000963.1_pt1 | contig 14443 bp, 10 predicted proteins | sample 1577891 | NCBI WGS metagenome assembly OHQH01 (sample SAMEA3879601, study PRJEB24766) | human gut metagenome | biome: human-associated habitat; feature: feces | place: USA | collected 1985/1987
GGCACGCCAGCCGATACAGCACAGGACTCACGGATCCGCGCGGAGCGTTTATTATCGTATGGAAACGAAGTTTCCTATACAATAATAAGAAAAGACTCCGGCGCACGCCGAAGTCTTTTTTCCAGTTCTCTTGATAACAGAATTTTTACGCAGCGCGCATTCTGTTGTTTCCATATGATATTTGATGGGATTGGATTACATGACATTCAGGTCATCGCCCACGTTTCCTGCTGCATCCATCTCTTCTGTGCCGAGCTCTTCATTCTGCGCATGGAACTCTGCACGGTTTGTCTGTACCACGTCATTGATCCGGTTTAAGTCGCTGACCAGGTTGCTGTAATGGGTCTGGGAAACTTCTACCGCATGCGCAATGATATCCTCCACCTCGGCGAGCTTCTGGTCGGTATACTGCATGATAGAATCCAGCGTTGCATTGTCCACGATCTCCTGTGCCTGGCGAGTTGCAAGCTGTACAACCTCATTTGCCTGCGCATAAGCCTGCTGCATGATTTCATGCTCATTGATCAGCTCGGTCGTATGCTCGGTCGCCTCGTTGATCAGCGCCTGCGCCTTTTCGCGCGCATCGTTTAAGATCGCTTCCTTATTGCTGATAATTTTCTGATACCGCTTAATCTCTTCCGGCGTCTTCTGGCGCAGCTCGCGTAAAAGATCGTCGATCTCGTCCTTGTTTACGATGATCTTCGAATTGGAAAGCGGCTGGTACTTACAATTATCAATATACTCTTCAATTTCATCAATCAGCTGTTCGATTCTGCTGCTCATCTTTTCCTCATTTCCGCATATGCTCAGTTTTCTCTGGCATGTCCGAACTTCTCATAGACAAGCCGTGCGACAAAAGGCGGCACGCACTGTGAAATATCTCCGTTGAAGCTGGCAATTTCCTTGACGCTGGAAGAACTGAGATAAGCGTATTCCAGACTGGTCGTAAGAAACATCGTATCCAGCTTGTCTCCTGAAAGCTTCCGGTTGGTTTGAGCATTCTGCAATTCATACTCGAAATCCGTAATCGCGCGCAGACCGCGCACAACAACCGTCACGTCCTTACTGGCGGCATAGTCAACCAACAGACCGCTGAAAGATTCCACCTTGACGTTCGGCAGATCTTTTGTCGCTTCTTTTAATATTTTAACACGTTCCTCAACAGAAAACAATGGAGTCTTTACTTTATTATTCAGCACGCTGACCGTCAATTCGTCAAAAACGGACGCGGCGCGGCGGATAATATCCAAATGTCCATAGGTTACGGGGTCAAAGCTGCCCGGATAAATTGCTGCTTTCATTTTTTTCTTCCTTTACCAGAAATACATGCTTATTTGTCTTATAGCATTTTTCTTTTTTGATTGAAAATCCGTATTCTTCGGCGAACGAAAAGTCGCGGTCAAGTGTCGCTTCGATCACGATCAATGTCTCATCCGTCACATACGGCATTCTGGAAAGCGCCGCCAGCACGGGCTCTTCTAACCCGGACTGATACGGCGGATCCATGAAAATCACGTCCGCTTCCTTTTCGTGAATCGAGGACAGTGCACTGACAACGTCCTGTTTTAACAGGGTCGCACGGTCTTCGAACTTTGTAAAGTGAAGATTTTCCGCGATACATTTGGCAGGCTCCCTGCCGTTTTCCACAAAATAGGCATGCCTTGCACCCCTGCTGATCGCTTCGATTCCGATGCCGCCGCTGCCGCTGCACAGATCGATAAATACGCTGCAGGGCAGATAAGGCTGGAGCATATTAAACAGAGTTTCCTTGATCCGATCCGTCGTCGGCCGCGTATCTAAACCCTGAGGGGTTTTCAAAGGAAGACTTCTGGCTTCTCCCGCAATTACTCTCATAAATTTCCAATTCCTCCAAAATCAGGTCAAAAAATGTTACTGTTCACACGCGCCATTCGCAAAAGCGCATCTTCGATACTTTCCGCTGCTTCGCAGCTCTTTTTGCTCATAAAATGGCGCTCCCTTCGTACCCTTCTGAGTTCAGATTTTCGTGCAAGCACGGAATCTGGACTCAGAAGGGTACGAGTGAACTGTAGTTTAAAACATTGACAGCGAACAAAAGTTAGTCTATTCTACTTCTGAAAAATGAATTTTTGAACCCGATGGATATGGCGTCAGGGCAAAAGGTCTCTCACCCACCTATGAGTAAGCTCATGTGGGCTTAGCCCTTTTGCCCCTGATATCATGAAGATTACGATATTGAGGAGGGAAAATTATGTTTGACTTTCAGGATAAAAAGAATCGGTATAAAATGACCGTGGCAGCGCTTTTTACCGCTGCTGCAATGTGTGTCGGTGGCTGCGGTGACGCGGCAGCGGCGACCAGCGGCGCAGACTCCCTGTATCAGGGACTGTCCCAGGTCAATGCAGCACTCGCACAGGCGGCACAGGCTGACCCATCGCTGGCAGGACTTGCAGCATCGGTTTCTCAGCTGACGGATGGAAGTAAACAGCTGGCAGATGGCGTCAGCACCTACACAAAGGGTGTGGAAAAAGCGTGTGACAGCATAGACGACAGTTCCGCTTCCAACACCGATGATACGGAAAAGAAACAGGAGCTGCAGTCCCTTACAGAAAAGTTAAAGTCGCTGAAAAAAAACGATGGCGCATATAATAATTTCAGCGGGCTGGAAGACGGAAAGACAGGCAGTGTGTCCTTTATCATTGAAACGGATGAGATAAAAAAATAAGACTAAAAAGGGCGGCAGGGATAAAGGGAAATCCCTGCCGCTCTTTTTTTGACAAGAATTCTATGCTACAATGAGCGAAAGTGAGCACAAACAGGCGAAGCCTGCTCAGAAAGGGGGCAAATCAGATGTGGAAAAATCCGGACATTGACCCGTCGGCGTTTATTGCGCCCAGTGCAGACATATATGGGGACGTCTCGATCGCGGAAAACTGCAGTATCTGGTTCCACGCAACCGTGCGTGCCGGAGCAGGCAGCGTATCGATCGGCACGGGTACGAACGTGCAGGATAACTGCGTCATTCATGTGGACAAGGGCTACAGCGTGACTGTGGGAAAAAATGTCACGATCGGGCACAGCGCGATTGTACACGGCTGCAGCGTTGGGGACAATACACTGATTGGAATGGGTGCAATTATCTTAAACGGCGCGTCTGTCGGCAAAAATTGTATCGTTGGAGCAGGAGCGCTGGTGACGCAGAATATGCAGATTCCGGAGGGCTCACTGGTTTATGGAAGCCCTGCCAAAATCATCCGCAGTGTAACGGAAGCGGAAATCACCTCCAATCTGGAAAATGCAGCCCATTATGTCCGGGAAGGGCAGGAATATGCAAAACATCTGGGGAAAGGAAATGAGAGCCATGAAGGATGACCGTTTTTTGAAATTTACCCTTTCTCTTTCCAGGATGAATAAAAAAGTACAGGCAGTCAAAACAGCTGGAATGGGGATGGTAGGATTAAAGGCTGCACACACGGCGGTGCTGTACGCGCTGAGCGGACATCCGGAGGGACTTCAGTTTGCAGAGGTGGCAGCGGCCTGTGACCTTGACCCGGCGCTGATTTCCCGGACATTTTCGGAGCTGATCGCAGCCGGAATGGTGGAAAAACAAGGAGAACCGGGACGTTACCGCGCCCGCTATGTTCTGACAGAGCAGGGCAGCCTGCAGACCGCTAAAATCCGTCAGGTCATCGGGCTGGTACAGGAAAATGCGGACAAAAATATCGCGCCGGAGGATTTGCAGACGTTTTACCGGGTACTGGAACAGCTGCTGAATAACTTTGAAGAAATGTCGGAGCATTACGACACAGTGTTTGAATCGCTGCGGAGAGAAAGCTGAGGCAGCAGTGCCGCCTGAATTGAATAAAAGAGACAAAAGCGCAGGCATCACGGCATGCTGCGGGCAGCTGGACCATATGTGGAAAATGCTGCAGAGCCACTGCCATGCGCTTACAGAATGGAGACGAAAAATGGATGCTATGCAGAAATTTCTGGAATATACGTCTGCCTATGACGACGGAAGTGATACCAGGATCAAACTAAAAATTATTCATACGCAAAGGGTGACGGAGGTGATGGAACAGCTTACAGCGGAGCTCCCACTTTCGGAAAGTGACAGAGAGCTGGCGTATCTGTGTGCGGTATATCACGATATCGGAAGATTTGAGCAGCTGAAGCGCTATCACACGTTTCTGGATTATAAAAGCATCGACCACGCGCAGTTAGGGTGCGAAATCCTGCGGCAGGGCGATTTTCTGGGTGAGCTTTCTGACAGGGAAAGAGAGCAGGTTTTGACGGCCATTGGAAACCATAACCGCCTTGCGATTGAGGATGGCCTGGATGAAAAGACGCTGCTTTTTGCGAAGTTAATCCGGGATGCGGATAAATGCGATATTTTCCGGGTGTTTGCCCAGGAGGATCCTGTAGATACCACCGGTTTTTCCGCAGAGCAGGTGGGACAGGAAGCAATTTCAGATGTGGTATATGAGAGCATTTTGGGTCATTACTGCATCAAAAAACAGGAACGAAAAACCGGGCTGGATGTCTGGGTCAGCTTTCTTGGCTTTTTCTTTGATCTGAATTTTGCAGAAAGCCTGCGAATTGCGCTGAAACAGGGCTATTATAAAAAGCGTTTTTTAGAGCTGAATTTTGAAGATCCTGCGACAGAAGAAAGGGTGCGGCGCTGTATTGCAGAAACAGAGCAGTATGCTTATGCACGTCTTAGAATGGAGGAATTACAATGAAATTATACATGCCAACAAAGGTTTATAACGAGAAAGGCTGTGTCCGGCAGCACAGCCAGGAGCTGGCGGAGCTGGGAACAAAAGCACTGCTTGTAACGGGAAAGCATTCTTCCCGTGTAAACGGTTCCCTGCAGGACGTGGAGGATGCGCTGAACCGCGAGCAAGTGCCCTATGTGATTTTTGACGGAATCGAGGAAAATCCTTCGGTGGAAACTGTGATGCGGGCGACTGCCCTGGGGCTTTCGGAAAAGGTCGATTTTGTGATCGGAATCGGCGGCGGTTCTCCCATGGACGCTTCTAAGGCAATTGCGCTGATGATCGCCAACCCGGAGAAAAAAGCAGACTTTTTATATGAAACAGATGCAGCGGTCAAACAGGCGGCAAATAAAGCCCTGACGGTCGCGGCAGTACCGACGACAGCAGGAACCGGCTCAGAGGTTACACCGTATGCGATTTTGACGAGAATCGTGATGCCGAAAATAGAACTGACTACGGCGGCAGCTTCGGAGACTTCCACAGAAGCCAAGGCGGGTGAGCTGGTAAAACAGAGCATCAGCCACCATATTTTCCCAGAGCTTGCATTGGTGGATTCTACGTATCTGCAGACTGCTTCCAAAACCGGCTGTATCAACACGGCGGTGGATACGTTAGCACATCTGGTGGAGAGCCATTTAAACACGAACGCTACGCCCTACAGCCGTGTCTACAGCGAGATGGGCCTGCGGACCTTTGTAAAGGTAAAAGACGCGCTCGCTTCCTATGAAATCGGCGAAGCACAGAGGGAGCTTCTTATGCAGGCATGCACCCTCGGAGGTATGGCGATTTCTCATACCGGTACGAGTCTGCCCCACGGATTGAGCTATCGCGTAACCTGCGAACTGGGAACGCCCCACGGCAAAGCGGTTGGCATGTTTCTGCCGGGCTTTCTGCGCTGCTACGGTGACCAGGAAGAGGCGATGCGCGTTCTGACTTTGCTTGGTTTTGGCAGCCATCAGAGCTTCGAGGCCTACATTTACAGTCTGATCGGAGAAGAAAAAATTTCTCGTGAGCTCTGGGAGCGCACCATGAATGATCTGCTTTCCAACCCCGCGAAGCTCAAAAACTATCCGTTTCAGATGGATCGGGAAAAGCTCAATGGACTGAGATAAAACACGCCGCTGCACACAGCATTATTTGATTTTCCGAAACTCTAACGGTGTCCGTCCGGTATTTTTGCGGAACATGGCGATAAAGTGACTCGGATCGGAAAAACCGGTCTGCGCAGCGATTTCCTGCACCTCCATCCGCGGTGCTGTCAGCAGAAGCTCTTTGGCACGGTTGATGCGGCAGGTCATCAGATATTCGTAGACCGAGCAGCCCAGAAAACGCTGAAACAGCCGTGATAGATATTGGGGCGTGACAAATACCTGACGACTCAGCTGGGCCACTGTGAGGGGCAGACTGTAGCAGGTTTCTATTTCTTCGATGACCGGAGCAACATAGCGCAGATACAGCGGATCAGAAAGAAGCTTCTGACCGTCCGGGACATCCGAAAACTGTAAAAGCACCTGATAACAGTTGACAGAGAGTACCGGGATATTGACCGGGGGATGTTCGAAAAGCTGTATAGCATCCTGAAGCAGCGCGCGTATATTCCGACATTGCTCTTTTGTGGTAAAAAGAATCGGCCGGTTGTTCAGGATTTTGGAAATACTGCCTTCGACTGTTCCGGAAAAGGTACAAAAGCAGGTGTACCACTCCGGAGTCTGGGCCAGATAAGAGTGTCGGATGGAGGGAGCGATCAGGACGCCTTCCTGTTCATGAAGCAGATAAGATTTTCCCTGAATGGTAATCCGCCCGCAGCCGGATTCGGTCTGTAAATAGTGATAGAAAGGGTAGCCGTTTGGACGCGAGGTCGCATCCTGCAGCCAGTGGTTTCCGATGGAATCGTAGATAAAGGGTTCACGCACCGGGGCGTTGCGAAAATAAATCGGCATAGGAGTCCTTTCTTTTAGTTTCAAAATGTTATATTTTTCGGACAGACTTATTATACATCCGAATAGAATTTCATACTATAATAAAATTGCCGAGCCGGTGGAGCGCTGCAAAAAAGTCTGTGCAGCGCGTCAGCGTTTTCGGAGCCGCCATGCGGCAGATTGTGAGGAAATATGTACGCAGAAGCCATTCTGAAGAAGGGCGAAGGACGCACGCTCAAAAGCGGCGGCGCCTGGGTTTACGACAACGAGATTGATCGCGTTGAGGGAGACTATGAAAACGGAGATATTCTTGCGGTAAAGGATTTTGATGGTTTCTTTTTGGGATGGGGCTTTATCAATACCCGTTCAAAAATTACAATCCGGGTGATGAGCCGCAGAAAAGAACATGAGATCACAGAAGAATTTCTGGAAAAGCGGGTGCGCAACGCATGGGAATATCGTAAAGCGACCGTAGACACCGGATGCTGCCGTCTGATCTTCGGTGAAGCGGACTGGCTGCCGGGGCTGGTAGTGGACAAGTTCTCCGACGTGCTGGTGGTGGAATCCCTGGCGCTTGGGATCGACCGTTTGAAGCCGACGATCCTTTCTCTTGTGAAAAAGGTGCTGGCAGAGGACGGTATCATGATCCGTGGTATCTATGAGCGCAGCGATGCAAAGGTACGCCTGCAGGAAGGCATGGAACGCTTCAAAGGCTTCATCGGCGACCCGTTCCCCACAAAGGTTGAAATCACAGAAAATGGTGTCCGTTACATCGTGGATGTGGAAGACGGACAAAAGACCGGATTTTTCCTGGACCAGAAATACAACAGACAGGCAATTCACAGACTCTGCCCTGACAAAAAGGTACTGGACTGCTTTACCCATACCGGTTCTTTTGCACTGAACGCGGGGATTGCGGGCGCGCGAGAGGTGCTTGGCGTGGATGCATCCATGACCGGCGTAAAGCAGGCGGAAGAAAATGCGGCATTAAACGGACTTTCCGACCGCGTAAAATTTACCTGTGCAGATGTCTTTGAACTGCTTCCCGAGCTGGAGAAAAAGGGCGAGCAGTATGATGTCGTAATCCTGGATCCTCCCGCATTTACCAAATCCAGAAGCTCCATCAAAAATGCGGTAAAAGGGTATCGTGAAATCAATCTGCGGGGCATGAAGCTGGTAAAAGACAACGGATTTTTAGTGACCTGCTCCTGTTCCCACTTTATGGATCCGGAGCTGTTCGCAAAGACCATCCGCGAAGCAGCCCACGGAGCGCATAAGAGACTGCGTCAGGTGGAATTTAAAACACAGGCGCCGGATCATCCGATCCTCTGGGCGGCGGAGGAATCCTACTACCTGAAATTCTATATTTTCCAGGTGTGTGAGGAGCTGTAAAAAAGAAAGCCGGAACAAAATCCCGGTATCAACCAAAGTATACAAAAAGGAGACAACCAAATGAAAGTGCAGAATTTTTATGAAAATCTCTCCACTTTGCATGTCGGCACAATGGACAACCGCTGCTGGTATGTGCCGAAACAGGATGGAAGGGAGAGCCAGATCCTGTTGAGCGGGGACGACTGGAAATTTGCCTGGTATCCCAGTGTGGAAGAAGTACCGGAGCATTTCTGGGAAAAGGATCTCGAAAAAGAGGGTTTTATCAACATGGAAGTGCCCTCCTGCTGGCAGATGAAGGGATTTGGACAGAAGCAGTACACCAATGTCCGCTATCCCATCCCCTATGACCCGCCGTATGTGCCCAATGAAAATCCCAGCGGCGCTTATGTAAAGGATTTTACTCTGACAGAAAAAGAAGTCGGCGAACGTCAGTTCTTATATTTTGAGGGCGTAGATTCCTGCTTCTATGTCTGGATCAACGGCGAATTTGTCGGTTACAGCCAGGTTTCCCACAGTCCCAGCGAATTTGAAATCACCGGCAAAACCAAAGCAGGCAGCAACCGTATGGCGGTTCTGGTTTTGAAATGGTGTGACGGAACCTATCTGGAGGATCAGGATAAGCTGCGTTTTTCCGGAATTTTCCGGGATGTTGAGCTGGTGCTTCGCCCGCAGAAATTCGTACATGACTTTACGGTTCAGACTCCTGTTGCAGAGGATGGCAGAGCAGAGGTTACGGTTCGTTTTGACCGGGTGGAGGGAGATCTGGAAATCAACTGTACGCTGACGGATGCAGAGGGCAAAGAAATCGGCAGGGCAGTTTCCAACGGAGAGAACATAGCGATTCCTGTAGCTGCTCCGGTGCTCTGGAACGCAGAGCAGCCCTATCTGTACACCCTGACGCTCCAGGCAGGCGCTGAAACCATCGAGCAGAAGGTCGGCATCCGCACAATCTCCGTTGAAGATGGAAAGATTTTAATCAATGGAAAACAGGTGAAATTCCGGGGTGTCAACCGTCACGATTCCAACCCTTATACCGGTGCAGCCGTGACCAGGGAGGATGTGATCCGCGATCTGCAGCTGATGAAGGAAAGCAATGTCAATGCGATTCGTACCAGCCACTATCCCAATGCGCCTTATTTCCCGGAGCTGTGCAGTGAATACGGATTTTACATGATCGCGGAAGCGGATCTGGAAAGCCATGGCGTAGGAACTTTGTATACAAATGACGGACACGACTGCATGGGCTACATCGCGCAGGATGATGCCTGGGCGGAGTCGATCCTCGACCGTCAGAAGAGAAATGTGATCCGGGACAAAAACCAGAGCGCGGTTATTTTCTGGTCCCTGGGCAATGAGAGCGGCTACGGCGGCAACTTTGAGGACGCCGGAAGATGGGTAAAGGCTTATGATCCGACCCGTCTGCTGCACTATGAAGCAAGCATCTACAATTCCGCAGGTTATCACAACGATGTTTCCATGCTGGATGTGATGAGCCGGATGTATGCGGATACCGAGTGGGTAAAGGAATACTGTGAAGACCGCAGAATGAGAAAGCCCTTTATTCAGTGTGAATTTATCCATGCAATGGGCAACGGCCCCGGGGATATCCATGATTACATGGAGCTGATGTACAAATATGACAAGTTCTGCGGCGGCTTCGTATGGGAATGGTGTGATCATGCGACCTGGGAAGGCAAGGCTGCAGACGGAAGAGATATTTTCCATTACGGCGGCGATGCAGGTGAGTTCCCTCATGACGGCAACTTCTGTATGGATGGCCTGGTGTATCCGGACCGCAGACCCCATACCGGGCTTCTGGAATGGAAAAACGAAATCCGTCCGGTACATGCAGCAGGAAAAGATCTGGCAGCAGGCACCGTAGAGCTGTGGAACGTGCAGGATTTTGCAGACCTTGCAGATACCGTACAGATCCGTTATGAAATCAAAAAAGAGGGCACCCTGTTGGCAGAGGGCGAGATCCGGGAGATTACCTGCCCTGCACATGAAAAAGTGTGCATCACGATCCCTCAGCTGGGAGAGCTTTCCGGAGATCAGACCTATCTGAAGCTGACCTATGTGCAGAAAGCAGATCAGGCGCTGACCAGACAGGGCAGAGTCATGGGCTTTGACCAGATTGCGCTGTTTGAGGAAAGGGAAAAGGTTCTGGAAATTGCAGAAGCCGGAGCAGTTGCACTGGAGGAAAACGATACTTCCTGGATCATTACCTCCGACAGAATCCGCTATGTATTCGGCAAGAAGAAAGGTGCATTTACAGAGCTTGTCAGAGATGGTAAGGCGCTGATCGAAGCACCGATGACCTTTGAGACCTGGCGTGCGCCGGTTGACAATGACAGAAATGTCCGTCAGGTCTGGGAAGAAGCCGGATATGACAGACCGTGGATCCGGGTTTATGACTGCACCGCAGAGAACGCCGGTGAAAAAGTACGCATTCAATGCGATTTCTCCATCGCCAGTGTATACAGACAGCCGTTTTTACGTGCGAAAGCGCTTTGGGAAGTCAATGCAGACGGTCAGATCAAGCTGACGCTGGATGCCGACAAGGATATGACCTTCCCTTATATGCCTCGGTTTGGCTTGCAGCTGGTACTGCCGGAAAATCAGGATCAGGTGGAATACATCGGATACGGTCCGACAGAAAGCTATCAGGACAAGCACAGAGCCTGCTGGGTAGATCGCTTTACGACAACAGTGGACGAGCTTCTTGAGGACTATGTAAAACCTCAGGAAAATGGCAGCCATTATCACTGTGCGTTTGTAAAAGTAGGTGAACTGAAGGCGGAAGGCACAAAGCCGATCTCCTTTAACGCTTCTTACTACACTGCCCAGGAGCTGACGGAAAAGATGCACAACTACGAGCTGGAAAAATCCGGACATGTGATCTGGCATCTGGACTACGGCATGAGTGGTGTTGGTTCTAACTCTTGCGGACCGGAGCTGTTAAAGCAGTATCGCCTGAATGAAGAAAAGATGCACTGGGAGCTGGTAATTGGCTGATCGCGCAGCGACGCATGAAATGGTGTAAAGTTCTCTGCTCCGCAGGCGCTTCGCACCGAAAGATGTCCCTTATATAATCCGCCGCAGGCAAAGAGTCCTGCAGCGCAGAATAAAAAGAACCTCCGGGCTGCCGTCGAAAAGACGACAGACCCGGAGGTTTTTCATTCAGGCACTATAGTCCTGATTCAGATAAGCCTTTAACAGCCGGAACGTATTCTCCATTCCCTTTACATGGCTGCGCTCATAGCCGTGAGAAGCGTATACACCGGAGCCGATCAGCCCGTGGCGGCAATCGATACCGGAACGAAGCCCTGCTTCTGCGTCGGAGCCGTAGTGGGGATATACGTCAACTGCAAAGTCAACCTTGGCGGTGCGCGCTGCCTCGATCAGAGCAGAAACAACATCGTAATGATAAGGACCGCCGGAATCCTTTGCGCAGATGGAAACCTGGGTTTCTTTGCAGGAAAGGCCATCTCCGACGCAGCCCATATCGACTGCGAGAATTTCTGCGACATCAGCAGGAATCGAAGCGGAGCCGCCGTGACCGACTTCTTCAAAAACGGTGATATGCTGATAGATTTTGCGGGCGGGCTTTTTGTTGGTTTCCTTTAAATATTTTGCAAAGCCGAGCAGGATGCCGACACTCAGCTTATCGTCGAGAAAACGACTCTTAATGTAGCCGGATTCCGTTACGGTCGTGCGGGGATCGAAGCAGACGATGTCGCCGGTCATAATGCCGAGGGCTTCGGTATCCGCCTTGCTTTCCACAGGCTCGTCCAATACGACCTCCATTGCATCATAGGAACGGGCAGTGTCATTGTAGCTGCCGTTTACATGGATCGAGGCGTTTTTTAATTGGAACGTGCCGGAATAAACCTTGCCGCTTCTGGTGTAAACGCGGCAGTTTTCCGCCTCTGCATTGTTTGGATTCATGCCGCCGAGAGCACTCAGCATCAGACGTCCTTTTTCGTTGATGCTGCAAACCATACCGCCCAGGGTATCCATGTGCGCTTCCAGCAAAATCGGTGCGTCCGCAGGATCGTCCGCCTGGTCGGGACCGTCATTGACACATACAAAAATGCCGCCCTTGTTGGTCAGCTTTGCATCGTAGCCCAGCTTTTTATATGCTCCGAGGACATACTCCGCCGCGTGTGCGGTAAAGCCGGTCGGACTGTCGATGGAAAGAATTTTTTTGGTCTGTTCTAACATATAAGACGTTATATCGTTCATCTCTTCCTCTCATTTCTGCGCACGTTTTTTGCGCATGTCGAGTTTGTGTCAAGTGCGCGCAGACACAAATCTCGGGATTGAAAAATATTATTTTTCAATCTTCGTACCCCTTTTCGAAATTGTTTTGCGGTCGGGTTGTTGTGGGGGGGGTGCCCTCTTCAATCCGATACTAACAGGATACAAAAGCACACCGCGTCTGTCAATTGGAAAGCGTGCGCGCGCGTACTGCCTGCCAGTTGTCAGAGCGCGTGCCGCGCCGACCCGCTGCACTAAAGCAGTGCAGCGTGCCGTGTCCGTGTTGCCTTGCCAGTCAGTCAGAGCGTGCGCTGCGCTTACGCTCTGCTGCCTGTCAGGGCACCACGTCCACGCTCTGTCGCCTGTCAGGGCATCACATCCATGCTCTGTCGCGCATCCCGTCCGCGCCCACATGGGACAAAATGTTGCTTTGTGGGAAAATATGCCACAAAAACGGGAATTTGGGCAATGAAAAGAATCAAAAGCCGTCGTAAGATGGGGACAAATGAAAGAGAAATAAATTTAGGCAGAGTGAGAAAGGAGTCAGAACGACATGGCTGAAAACAAAGTAGTACATGCAGCGCAGCGTGCCGCTTTCAGTGTTGCGATCGACGCAGCGATTAAAGTAGTAAGAGGAAAAGGAACAGAACATATGACAGAAGAGGCGGTCAAGCTGATCAATCTGGCAGAGCCGCTGCTGAGCAAGAGATATAAGGCGAGTGCATTTGATGCTGCCCGCAAATTTGTGCAGGATCCAAATGGAAAATGGATGGAGTATGCGTACCGTGCCATCAACGAGATCGATCCTCATATTTTAAAAATGAACGTGCTGAATCTGGGGTATGAAGGCATGTTTTCCGGTTACAATTATGTGATGGAGCTGAGAAAAAAATACGACTGCAACATGCCCTGGATCCTGTTGTTTGATCCTACCGCATCCTGCAACCTGCATTGTAAAGGCTGCTGGGCTGCAGAATATGGCAAGACCCTGAACCTGACCTATGAAGAAATGGATAAGCTGGTAACGGAGGGCGAAGAGCTTGGGATTCACTGGTATATGTGTACCGGCGGTGAACCGATGTGCCGTAAAAACGACCTGCTGAAGCTGGCAGCAGCACATCAGAGTTCAGTATTCCATCTGTTCACCAACGGAACCCTGATCGATGAGGAGTTCTGTAAGGAGGTACAGAAGGTCGGAAATATGGCATTCTTTATTTCCATCGAAGGCATCGGGGATGCAACAGATGACCGTCGTGGGAAGGGCGTATTCGACAAGGTGATGCATGCAATGGATCTGATGCAGAAGTATGGACTGCTTTATGGTACTTCCATTTGTTATACGAGTCAGAACTACAAGGCTGTTACAAGCGACGAGTTCATCGACATGCTGATCAGCCACGGCGTCCGCTTCAACTGGTATTTCCATTACATGCCGATCGGTGATGGCGCAAACGTGGATCTGATGCTGAACGCAGAACAGAGAGAGTATATGATCCACAGAGTTCGCGAGATCCGTGGCCTGACCGGTGGTAAGCAGATTTTCTGCATTGACTTCCAGAATGACGGCGAATATATCGACGGATGTATTGCAGGAGGACGGCAGTACGCACATATCAATCCTGCCGGAGATGTGGAGCCCTGCGTATTCATCCATTATTCCAACGCAAATATCCATGAAAAGAGTCTGCTGGAATGTCTGCAGCAGCCTCTGTTTAAGGAATATCATAAGGGACAGCCCTTCAACCACAACCATTTAAGACCCTGTCCGATGCTGGAAAATCCGGAGCTTCTGGGAGAAATGGTAAAACGCAGCGGCGCCCATAGCACCGATATGCAGCAGCCGGAATCCACACAGGACGTATTCAATCGCTGCAGACCCTATGCACAGCAGTGGGCGCCTGCCGCAGAGAGAATCTGGGCAGAAGAGCATCCTGACTGTGGTTCTTGCACAGCCTGTTCCAAATAAATCAGGATAAGTCGGAATTTTCCAAAGCACCGCAGCGTGCAGAGCTTTTATAAAAGATAAATGAGCCTCGTTGGTTCTGTAAAATATTCATCACGATATTTTGCAGGATTGGCGGGGCGTTTTTATCGTATAGGAAACTTCGTTTCCAT
>OHQH01000965.1_pt1 | contig 14374 bp, 8 predicted proteins | sample 1577891 | NCBI WGS metagenome assembly OHQH01 (sample SAMEA3879601, study PRJEB24766) | human gut metagenome | biome: human-associated habitat; feature: feces | place: USA | collected 1985/1987
TGGATGGCGAGGAAATTTCTGCCGATCGCCTTTCGCAACTGGATCCCTCCCGAATCGACGCGATGACGGTATTGAAAGGAGAGCAGGCGGTCGAACATTATGGCGAGAAGGGAGCGAAAGGGGTGATCGAGATCACGACGAAAAAAAATCGGAGCGGCGTGGCCGGCGAATGAATATAGAGAAGTTCCAATTCATAAGTGTTATTGTTCCGTCAGGGAAGCATCCTGCAGCCGCACTTAGTTGCGGGATGTTTTTTATAAAAATAGGAGCGTCCTATCTGGGACGCTCCTATTTTTATCTCCGGTCGTGGCGAACGGATTCTTTTCATACCATACGAAAAGAACATTCGTTCGGAGGGTGAATCCTTTAGTGAATCCGTCCTTCTTTGGCCTCGATGCACTCGGTTGCATGAGGCACTTTCATCAGCCGCTCCTTGGGGATCAGCTTGCCGGTGGTTTTGCAGATGCCGTATGTCTTGTTCTCGATGCGTACGAGTGCCATTTCGAGGTTGCGGATGAATTTCATTTGATGGGCCGCCAGGCGGCCGCTCTCCTCTTTGGAGAGCGTAGTGGCTCCCTCCTCCAGCACCTTGAACGTCGGCGAGGTATCCTCCGTATCGTTCGATGCGGTGTGGGTTATCGTGGCGCGCAGGAGTTCGTAATCCGCACGTGCTGTTTCCAGTTTTTTGAGAATGAGCTGTTTGAACTCTTCCAATTCGGCGTCACTGTATCGGGTTTTTTCTGCTTCTGCCATAGTTTCAATATTTTATTTGTAATAATGTTATACTAAATTAAACAATATTCCCGTTACTTCCAAATTTTTTGCCGGAAACGTGCAGGTTCTCCTATTTTCGGTCAGATTTTGGTCACCGCGATACGAACCGGTTGCTCATCTACCTCCGACTCCACGACGAATTCGCCGCTGGGAGAAGGCACTCCTTCGATTTCGACAGCCAGCGTCTGCGAGGCGATGTAGTCGGCGAAGGATTTGAGCGCGGGAAGGACGAACTCCTGCTGTTCGATCTCCACACGGATTTTGTCCGTCACCTCTAAACCCGAATCCTTGCGGATGTTCTGGATACGGTTGATCAGCTCGCGGGCGATACCTTCGGCACGCAGGTCGTCGGTGATCGTGATATCGAGGGCTACGGTCAGCTTGCCCTCCGTAGCTACGAGCCAGCCCGGCATATCTTCCGAGGTGATTTCGAAATCGGCAGGGGTGACGGTGATTTTTTCGCCGTCCATGTCCAGCAGGGTTTCCGCCGATGCTTCGATCGCGGCTATCTGATCCTGTGAGAACCCGGCTACGAGAGCTGCGATCTGCTTCATCTGTTTGCCGTATTTGGGACCGAGGGTCTTGAAGTTGGGCTTGATGCGCTTGGTGATGAGTCCCGTCGTATTTTCGATCAGTTCTATTTCCTTGACATTCACTTCGCTCATAATGAGCCCCTTGACGGCTTCGATGCGGCGTGCGGTGTCGGCGTCGAGGACCGGAATGAGTATCTTCGTGAGCGGCTGGCGGACTTTGATGTTCACCTTGCGGCGCAGGGCCAGTACCATCGACGAAACCTGTTGGGCCATAGACATCATCTGCTCCAATTCACCGTCGATGAGCGAGGAGTCGCAGACGGGGAAGGTCGAAAGATGTACCGACTCGTCCGTGTGGCGACCGCTTACGGCGTTTAGATCGCGGAAGATACGGTCGGAGATGAACGGCGCGAACGGTGCGGAGAGCATCGAAACGGTTTCCAGACAGGTGTAGAGCGTCTGGTAGGCTGCCAGTTTGTCGCGTGTCAGACCGCCGCCCCAGAACCGCTTGCGGTTGAGGCGCACGTACCAGTTCGACAGGTTTTCGCATACGAATTCCTGGATCATACGGGCCGCCGGCGTCGGATCGTAATTCTCGAGCGATTCGGTGACGTTCCGGACCAGCGTATTGAGCAGGGAGATGATCCAGCGGTCGATCTCCGGGCGTTCGCTCATCGGAACTTCCGGCTCCTGTCCCGTAAAACCGTCCACATTGGCGTAGAGGGCGAAGAACGAGTAGGTATTGTAGAGCGTGCCGAAGAACTTGCGGCGCACTTCGTCCACGCCGTCCCGGTCGAACTTGAGGTTGTCCCAGGGCTGCGAGTTGGAGATCATGTACCAACGCGTCGCGTCGGCGCCGTAGGTCGAAAGTATTTCGAAGGGATCCACGGCATTGCCCAGGCGCTTGGACATTTTGTTGCCGTTCTTGTCGAGCACCAGGCCGTTCGAAATGATGTTCTTGAAAGCTACCGAGTCGAAGAGCATCGTGGCGATGGCATGCAGCGTGAAGAACCATCCGCGCGTCTGATCGACGCCTTCGGCGATGAAATCAGCCGGATAGACGCTCTTGAAGTAGTCGCCGCCGTGCTCGAAGGGGTAGTGCAGCTGGGCATACGGCATGGCGCCCGAGTCGAACCATACGTCGATCAGATCCGGTTCGCGCCGCATCGGTTCTCCTTTGGAGGAAACCAGCACGATATTGTCCACGTAAGGACGGTGCAGGTCGATCCGGTCGGTCGAGTAGTTCTCTTTGGAGAGGTCGCCCGGCTTGAAGTTCTTGTAGGGATTCTCCTTCATCAGACTTGCCGCGACGGATTTTTCGATTTCGGCGACGAGCTCTTCGACCGAGCCGATGCACTTCATTTCCGAGTAATCCTCCGTAGCCCAGATCGGCAGCGGCGTGCCCCAGAAGCGCGAGCGCGAGAGGTTCCAGTCCACCAGACCTTCGAGCCACTTGCCGAAGCGTCCCGTTCCGGTCGATTCCGGCTTCCAGCGGATCGTCTTGTTGAGTTCGATCATCCGGTCGCGCAGTGCAGTAGTCCGGATGAACCAGGAGTCGAGCGGATAGTAGAGCACCGGTTTGTCCGTACGCCAGCAGTGGGGGTAGGAGTGGGTGTGCTTTTCGATCTTGAAAACCTTGTTCTCGGCCTTGAGCATCACTGAGAGATCGACGTCGAGCGTCGGCGCGTCGGCGGCGAGCGAATCGTCGTAGGCGTTTTTCACGTAACGGCCCGCCCATTGGGAATAGGCCGCTGTATCGACGTTGTCGCGTATGAAGGTCGGGTCGAGCTCTTCGAGCAGGAAGAACCGTCCCTTGCGATCGACCATCGGCTGATTCTTGCCCGCCTTATCGACCATAAACAGCGGGGCGATGCCTGCGGCGCGGGCCACGCGGTCGTCGTCCGCACCGAACGTCGGGGCGATATGTACGATACCCGTACCGTCGGAGGTGGTCACGTAGTCGCCCAGGATGACGCGGAACGCATCGCCCGCAGGCTTCACCCAGGGGATGAGCTGTTCGTAGCGGATGCCTTCGAAGTCCGGACCCTTGTAGGTGACCGGAGAGATTTCGAACTTGCCCTCCATCTTGGGGGTAAAATACGACCCCAGCAGTTCTTTGGCCAGGATGACAGTCTGGGGGGCATCCGTATAGGGATTGCGGCATTTGACGCGCACGTATTCGATTTCGGGGCCTACGGCCAGCGCGGTATTCGACGGCAGTGTCCAGGGCGTGGTGGTCCAAGCCAGGAAGTAGAGATCGCCTTCGGCTCCGTCGAAGAGTTTTTCGCTCCGCTCGTCGCGGATGATTTTGAACTGCGCCGTGCAGGTGGTATCCTTCACGTCGCGGTAGCAGCCCGGCTGGTTCAGCTCGTGGGTCGAAAGTCCCGTGCCGGCGGCCGGCGAGTAGGGCTGGATGGTGTAACCTTTGTAGAGTAGCCCCTTGTCGAAGAGCTGTTTCAGAAGCCACCAGAGGGTTTCGATGTATTTGTTGTCGTAAGTGATGTAGGGGTCGTCCATATTGACCCAATAACCCATTTTGCGCGTGAGTTCTTCCCACAGGCCCGTGTACTCCATCACCGCCTCGCGGCAGGCGCGGTTGTACTCCTCTATGGAGATTGTGCGCCCGATGTCCTCCTTGGTGATGCCGAGTTTCTTTTCGACGCCTAACTCTACAGGCAGTCCGTGCGTGTCCCATCCGGCCTTGCGGTGAACGAGGTAACCTTGCTGCGTCTTGTAACGGCAGAAGATATCCTTGATCGTGCGGGCCATGACGTGATGGATGCCCGGCGTGCCGTTGGCTGAGGGAGGTCCTTCGTAAAAGACGAAGGTGGGATGACCCTCGCGGGTGGAGATGCTTTTGTGGAACGTGTCCTGTGCGTCCCACTCTTTCAGTACGTCGGCGGCCAACCCCGGCAGATCGAGGCCTTTATATTCTTTGAACTTCATATCCTGTTGTTTTCAATCGTCGTTTTCATGGGCTGGCAGAATCCGATCCGGCCCGATTCCGCCGGACAGCCCCGAATGCGGAGCTGTTACCTGTCTTTGTCGTATTCGGCAGCGCCGGAATTCGCTGTGTGCCGCCTGTTTCGTGCGGGAAGCCGGCGGCGGATTTTACCAACATGCAAAGTTACGAAAAAATATGAATAAATAAATCCCCGGAAACAGTTTTTTATCGAGGGGCAACGAGTTGTGGAGGAAGCCGTTGCACGATTTCCTCGAAAGATTTTTGGAAGTAGTGGATTTATTCGTCGGTTGCGGTGCGGATAACGCGGGCCGGATTGCCTGCAGCGACCGAATTGTCGGGAATGTCGTGCGTGACCACGCTGCCGGCGCCGATGACGCAGCGGCAGCCTATCTTGACGCCCGGACAGACGATCACGCCGCCGCCCAGCCAGCAGTCGTCGCCGATTTCGATGCCCGCTCCCTTTTCTTTGCCCGTAGCCCGTTCCGCAGCGTTCATCGGATGCACGGCCGTCAGAAGTTGTACGCCGGGACCTATCAGGCAGCGTTGTCCCAGGCGAATCGGCCCGAGGTCGAGAAAAACGCAGTTGAAATTGACGTAGGACCCTTTGCCGATGGAGATATTGTATCCGTAATCGCAGTGGAAAGGGGCGCGGATCATGGCTTCGACCCTCGGACAGAGTTCCCGGAGCGTCGCCAGATAGGTCGCGTCCTTGTCTTTGAGCGCGACGTTGAGCCGATGGGTGAGGTGGCGGGCCCTGGCACGATCGCGTACGAGTTCCTCGTCATTTGGGGAAAACCACTCCCCGGCCTGCATTTTCTCCTTTTCGGTCATGGGAATCGGCTTTTAGTCGAAGCTCTGCATCTCGATCAACTTGGCGTAGATGCCGTTTTTGGCCATCAACTCCGAGTGTGTGCCCTGTTCCGCGATCCGACCCCGTTCGATGACGATGATTTTGTCGGCGTTGTGGATGGTCGAGAGGCGGTGGGCGATCACGATCGATGTGCGGCCTTGCAACAGGGAGTTAAGGGCGTCCTGCACAAGTTTTTCGCTCTCGGTGTCGAGGGCCGAAGTCGCTTCGTCGAGGATCAGGATTTCGGGATTCTTGAGTACGGCTCGGGCGATGCTCAGGCGCTGGCGCTGACCGCCCGAGAGTTTGGCGCCCCGGTCGCCGATGTTGGTGTCGTAGCCCGACGGACACTCCATGATGAAGTCGTGGGCGTTGGCGATTTTGGCCGCAGCGACGATCTCTTCGTGCGTCGCTCCCCGGCGTCCCATGGCGATGTTGTTTTCGATGGTGTCGTTGAACAGCACGGTATCTTGCGCAACGATGCTCATGTGGGCACGCAGGCTCTCCTGCGTGTAGTCGCGGATCGAAACCCCGTCGATCAGGATGTCGCCGCCCGTAGTGTCGTAGAAGCGGGGGATCAGCTCGCTGAGGGTCGATTTGCCGCCGCCCGAAGGACCGACCAGAGCCACTGTTTCTCCTCGCCGGATGTCGAACGAGATGCCGTCGATCACCTCCCGGCTGCCGTCGTAGGAGAAGTGTACATTGCGGAATTCGATCTTCTCGTGCAGGCCGTCCAACGTCTTGGCGTCGGGTTTGTCCTGGATTTCCGGTTCGGAATCGAGCACGTCGAAGATGCGCTCGCCTGCGGCGATACCCTGATTGATGTTGGCGAACTGGTCGATGAACGAGCGCACGGGGCGGGTGATCTGCGAGAATACGGCGATGAAGCCGACGAATCCGCCGGCCGAAAGCGATCCGTTCATGACGAGCGAACCGCCGAAGACGATCAGTACCGCGACGGCCGTCAGGCCGAGGAATTCGCTCATCGGCGAGGCTAGTTGCTGGCGGCGGGCCATCGAGAGCATCAGGCGCGAAAATTCGGCGTTGAACTCGGAGAATTTGCGGCGGATATAGTCGGTGGCGTTGTAACTTTTGATGACCTTGATGCCTGAAAGCGATTCGTCGAGCACGCTTACCATGTCGCCCATGCGTTCCTGCCCTTTGAGGGCCGGGTGGCGCAGTTTTTTGACGATCCGTCCGATAATGAGCGCCACTACGGGCAGGAACAGGATGGCGAACAGGGACAACTGCCACGATACGAGGAGCATGTAGATCACGTAACCGATAATAAGCAGCGGATCGCGGAAGGCGACTTGCAGCGTATTGGTGATGCAGTACTGGACCACCATGACGTCCTGTGTGATGCGCGACATGAGATCGCCCTTGCGCTGATCGCTGAAATATCCGGCGTTCATCCCCATGATTTTGTTGAACAGATCGTTGCGCATGCGTTGCAGCGACCTGACACGCATGTTTTCGACCGTCCAGGCGCTCATGTAGCGGAAGAAATTGCTCAACAGGTTCATTACGATCGTACCGCAGGCGAGCAGGAGGAGCATTTTCGACATCGTGAAATTCGTCCCGAACAGTTGCGTATAGACGTAGCTCAACATCTGCGAGGCGTCGATGTCCGAGAACGAGAGCCCGTGCATGGGAAAGTCGTAAACGGGTTGGAAAACGTAGGAGTTCTTGTCGTCGAACAGCGTGTTCATGATCGGGAGGATCATGGCGTAGGTGAGCGTGTTGAACAGGGCGTACAGCAGCGCGTAAAAGAAGTAGGGGACGGCGTATTTGGAGATCGGGCTGACGAATCCCAGCAGCCGCATGTATGTTTTGAACATAAATTCCGGATCGGTTATTGTTTCGGAGTAAAGTAGGGGCAAATATAGCAATTTAATCAGGATATGCAATCCGGTTGTCCGATTTTGGGGAAAGAATGTTATTTTTGTAACAGGATAGAGTCATAAAAAGGAACAATAGACCATGGAAAATTTCAAACAGATCGATCCGGCTGAAATTACCGATAATTTTATCCGGGCCATCGGCCGGGAGTGGATGCTCGTCACGGCCGGGAACAGAGAAAGTTGCAATACGATGACCGCCAGTTGGGGTTTGATCGGGTTCATCTGGGGACGCCCCGTGGCGCAGTTCGTGATACGTCCGCAGCGTTATACGCGGGAGTTCGTCGATCGGGAGGAGAGGGCGACCCTCTCGTTTTTCTCGCCCGAATATCGTGCGGCTCTCGAATACTGCGGCAGTCGTACCGGCCGTACGGAGGATAAGATCCGCAATGCCGGACTGACGGTCGCCTGTACGGACGACGGAGTGCCCGCGCCGGCCGAAGCACGCCTGATCCTGCAATGCCGCAAGCTCTATGTCGGAAGAATCCGGCCCGAAGGGTTCGTCGATCGCAGTTGCGATACGAAATGGTATCCCCAGCACGATTATCACGAGGTCTATATTGCCGAAATCGAGCGAGCTTACGTGCGGAAGTAAGTTAAGTAGAGATAGGAGCAGGAGGTGAGTAGGGCAATGCCGTCCCGAGTTCGGGCGGCCGTGTGACCGGATAGTTTTTTAAAAAGTCTCGGGACATTTCGTCGTGTTTCGGGGCTTTTTATTCTCTTTATATGGCTTACTCTCCACTGCCCGGAACATACCCGGTATCTTCCAGCAGGTGCGCCCTGTCGTTGGCTGCGGCTACGGCCAGTTGGTCGCAGCGGTTGTTTTCGACCGTATCGGCATGACCCTTGACCCAGACGAAACGGACCTTGTGACGGCGGTAGGAGCGCAGGAAGCGAGTCCAGAGATCGGGGTTCTTCTTGCCGGCGAACCCTTTCTTCTCCCAGCCGAATACCCAGCGTTTCTCCACGGCATCGACCACGTATTTCGAATCGGAGTAGATCGTCACGTCGCTGCCCTCGAACTTCAGCATTTCGAGGGCTACGCAGACGGCCAGCAGCTCCATGCGGTTGTTGGTCGTCAGGCGGTAACCCTGCGACACCTCCTTGCGGAACCGTCCCGATATCAGGACCGCTCCGTAACCACCCGGACCGGGATTGCCCAGGGCCGAGCCGTCGGTATAGATGGTGATTTCCGGCATAGTCGGGTATAAACTCCTCTCTCTGCTGTTGTAAGCCGGAGAGAGGAGTTGAATGTTTCGTGATGAGTTATTTCAAGGCCGCCAGTTGTTCCCGAAGCGCGGCGATCTTGGCTTCGGCGTCGGCCTGTTTGGCCCGTTCGTTGGCCACGACTTTCTCGGGAGCCGACGAAACGAATCTTTCGTTCGAGAGCTTTTTTTGCACGCTGGCGAGGAATCCTTCGAGGTATTCCAGTTCGCCTGCGAGTTTTTTGCGTTCGGCCTCGATGTCGATCATGCCTTCCATCGGTACGAAGTATTGCGTGGTCTTGACGAGGAATCCGACGGCCGAAGGATCTTTCTCCCGGGTGGTTTCGATCTGCGAGAGGTTGCCCATTTTCTGCAGGACGGGAGCGTATTCCGCCGGGTAGTTCTCGTCGGCGATCACCCGGAGCGTCAGGGGGTCTTTCTGCGGAATGTTTTTCTGCTTGCGGACGTTGCGGACGGCCGTTACGACCTCTTTCGTCAGTTCGAACCGGCCCAGCAGCGCCTCGTCTATCTCCCGTGCTTCGGGCATGCGCTGGACCATGATCGACTCGCCTGCCTTGCGGGGTGCCAGGTCCTGCCAGATCTCTTCGGTGACGAACGGCATGAAGGGGTGCAGCAGACGCAGCAGGTCGTCGAAGAAACCGCACGTGGCTTCCAGCGTCGGCCGGTCGATCGGGCATTGGTAGGCCGGTTTGATCATTTCGAGGTACCAGCCGCTGAAGTCGTCCCAGAAGAGTTTATACAGATTCATGAAGGCTTCCGAGATACGATAGGAGGCGAAGTCCGATTCGACCTGACGCAGCGTCTTGGCGAGCGCTTGACGGAACCATTCGATTGCCAGGCGGTTGTTTTCGCTTTGTGCCAGGGTGTCGTCGATCGTCCAGCCGTTGACCAGTCGGTAGGCATTCCAGATTTTGTTGCCGAAATTGCGTCCCTGTTCGCAGAGAGCCTCGTCGAACATTACGTCGTTGCCCGCTGAGGAGCTCAACAGCATCGCTACGCGCATGCCGTCGGCGCCGAACTGGGCGATCAGGTCGAGCGGATCGGGCGAGTTGCCGAGCTGTTTGGACATCTTGCGGCCGATTTTATCGCGCACGATCCCCGTGAAATAGACGTGACCGAAAGGCTTCTCACCCCGGTATTCGTAACCGGCCATGATCATGCGGGCCACCCAGAAGAAGATGATGTCGGGACCGGTTACCAGATCGTTGGTCGGATAGTAGTATTCGATGTCTTTGTTATTCGGGCGGCGGATGCCGTCGAATACCGAGATGGGCCACAGCCACGACGAGAACCAGGTGTCGAGCACGTCCTCGTCCTGCCGCAGATCGGCGAGCGTCAGCGAGGCGTCGCCGCTCTTGGCCCGGGCTTTCTCCAGTGCCTCGTCTGCGTTGAGGGCCACTACGTAGCCGCCTTGGGGCAGATACCAGGCCGGAATGCGCTGGCCCCACCAGAGCTGGCGCGAGATGCACCAGTCCTTGATATTCTCCATCCAGTGACGGTAGGTGTTCTTGTATTTTTCGGGAACGAGCTTGATTTCGTCCTCCAGAACGGCCCGCGTCGCCGGTCCGGCGAGCTTCTCCATCGAGAGGAACCACTGCATCGAGAGCTTGGGTTCGATCGCTACGCCGGTACGTTCGGAATAACCCACGTTATTGGTGTAGTCTTCGGTTTTCTCCAGCAGGCCGACCGCGTCGAGATCCTTTTCGATCTGTTTGCGCAGGGCGAAGCGCTCCATACCGGCATAAAGCCCTACCTTGTCGTTGATCGTGCCGTCGTCGTTGAAGATGTCTATCGATTCGAGCCCGTATTTTTCACCGAGCATATAGTCGTTCACGTCGTGCGCCGGAGTAACCTTCAGGGCACCCGTGCCGAAAGCGATGTCCACGTACGTATCGCGGATCACGGGCACCGACCGGCCCACCAGCGGGACGATGACCCGGGCGTCTTCGGGCAGCCAGGCGTAGCGTTCGTCGTCGGGATTGACGCAGAGGGCCGTATCGCCGAGGATCGTTTCGGGCCGGGTCGTGGCGACGATGATCGTGCGGTCGGTGCCTTCGACCCGGTAGCGCAGGTAGTAGAGCTTGCCGTGCGACTCTTTGAACACTACCTCTTCGTCCGAAAGGGCGGTCTGGGCCGACGGGTCCCAATTGACCATGCGTACGCCCCGGTAAATCAGCCCCTTTTCATAGAGGTCGCAGAAGACCCGCAGGACGCTTTCGGTACGGGCTTCGTCCATCGTGAAGCAGGTGCGCTCCCAGTCGCACGAGGCGCCCAGCTTGCGCAGCTGTTGCAGGATCACGCCGCCGTATTTCTCTTTCCAGTCCCAGGCATGACGCAGGAACTCTTCGCGCGAGAGCGACGATTTCTCGATCCCCTCGGCCTTGAGTTTGGCCACCACCTTGGCTTCCGTGGCGATCGAGGCGTGGTCGGTGCCCGGGACCCAGCAGGCGTTCTTGCCCTGCATGCGGGCGCGGCGCACCAGTACGTCCTGCAACGTGTTGTTGAGCATATGTCCCATGTGGAGCATACCCGTGACGTTGGGTGGCGGGATGACGATCGTATAGGGTTCCCGTTCATCGGGTTCGGAATGGAAAAGGCGGTGCTCCATCCAGTAGTCGTACCATTTGGATTCGATCTCCTGCGGGGAGTATTTGTCGGCGATTTGCATGATATTGTATGCGGTATTTATAATAATTTGTACAGGATTTGCAAAGTTATGAACATTCTGCTAATATGAAATAAAATTAGGAGGAAAATCGTTATCTTTGCAAAATCTGTAATTTTTTAAAAAAAGTAGATGTTTTTCGTACTCAAAACTTTCCCGGTCAAGGAAAGGAGGAGCGAGGGGAAAGCGGTCGGGGTCGGGAGTTTCCGAAGGGAGAATTTATCCGACGATACGGAAAACACTTCGATTTTTAGCCACATAATAAAAAGAATATGAGTAAGAAGGATAAAATAAAGAATATCGACATGGACGATCTGAAGGCACTGCCCGATGTCCTGGACGGACGCCATCACGTCATTCCCATCGTAACGGGCGGGGACGAGGTGTTGGAAGAGGTCAACGTGCCCGAAATATTGCCGATATTGACCTTGCGCAGTTCGGTGCTGTTTCCCGGAGCGATCACGCCGATTACGGTCGGCCGAGAGAAGAGCATCCGGCTGGTGCGCGAAGTGAACGAGCGCAACGGATTGCTGGGGGCCGTGCTGCAACGCGAAAGCGAAGTCGAAGATCCGGCGCCGGACGATATGTACAAGGTCGGCACTGCGGCTCGTATTATCAAGATTCTGGAGATGCCCAACGGCAACCTGACGGTGATTCTAAACGGACTGGAGAAAATCGAGGTGAAGGAGTATGTCTCCACGGAACCTTATTTCCAGGCCAGCGTGACGCCGTTGCGCGACTCTTCTCCCGATGTAAAGAGCCTGGAGTTCGAGGCTCTCGTGGATTCGATCCGCGACATTGCGCTGGGTATCATCGCTATTTCGCCGGACATGCCCAAGGAGGCGGCGTTCGCCATCAAGAATATCGACTCCAAGCGGGGAATCATCAACTTCATCTGTTCGAACCTCGAGCTTTCGGACGAAGACCGCCAGTCGCTGCTGGAGTCTCCCGGTCTGCTGGCCCGTGCCCGCAAGTTGTTGGAGATTCTGGTGCGCGAGCAGCAGCTCGTCGAGCTGAAGAACGAGATCCAGAGCCGTGTCAAGCAGGAGATCGACAAGCAGCAGCGCGATTACTACCTGCAGCAGCAGATGCGCACGATTCAGGACGAGCTGGGCGAAGGTGCCGACAGCGAGCTGGAGGGATTGCGCGAGAAGGCGTCCAAGAAGAACTGGCCCAAGGAGGTGGCCGAACTTTTCGAGAAGGAGATCACCAAGCTCGAACGGCTCAATCCCGCCGTGGCCGAATATTCGGTGCAAGTTACCTATCTGCAACTGATGCTCGAGCTGCCCTGGAACGATGTGACGCAGGATAATCTCGATCTGAAATGCGCACGCGAGCAGCTCGACCACGACCATTTCGGGCTGGACGAAGTGAAAGAGCGTCTGTTGGAGCATTTGGCCGTCATCAAGCTGAAAGGCGACTTGAAATCCCCGATCCTCTGTCTGTACGGCCCTCCGGGCGTAGGCAAGACCTCGCTGGGCAAGTCCGTGGCGGCGGCGCTGGGACGTAAGTTCGGCCGTATTTCGCTGGGCGGTCTGCACGACGAGGCCGAGATACGCGGTCACCGCCGCACCTACATCGGGGCGATGCCGGGCCGGATCATCCAGACCATCAAACGCTGCGGGTCGTCCAATCCGGTCATCATCCTCGACGAGGTGGACAAGGTGACCGTAAGCAATCACGGCGACCCGTCGAGCGCACTGCTCGAAGTGCTCGATCCTGAACAGAATACGACATTCCACGACAACTACCTCGATACGGAGTACGACCTTTCGAAAGTGCTTTTCATCGCCACGGCCAACAACATCGGCAACATCAATCCGGCGCTGCGCGACCGTATGGAGATGATTAACATTCCGGGCTACATTCTCGAAGAGAAGGTGCGGATCGGCCTCGACCACCTGCTGCCCAAGCAGATGACGGCGCACGGCATTCCCGAGGGGCAACTGGTGCTGACTCCCGAGGTCGTCGAGCAGGTCATTGCGGGCTATACCCGCGAGTCGGGTGTCCGTTCGCTGGACAAGCACTTGGCGAAGATCGCCCGCTACCGGGCCAAGCAGATCGCTTTCGAGGAGGCTTATACGCCGGAGCTTACGCAGGCCGATGTCGAGAAGATTCTCGGCATCCCGAAATTCCTGCGCGAAGAGTACGAGGTCGGGGATATGGTCGGCGTAGTCACCGGCCTGGCTTGGACCGAGGTCGGCGGCGATATCCTCTACATCGAGTCGGTGCTGACCCCCGGCAAGGGCAAAGTGAGCCTGACGGGTAACCTGGGTGAGGTGATGAAGGAGTCGGCGACGATCGCCCACGAGTGGGTGATGGCGCACCACAAGGAGTTGGGTATCGATCCCGAAATGTTCGAGAAGAACGACATCAACATCCACGTACCGGAGGGAGCCATTCCCAAGGACGGTCCTTCGGCGGGTATCACGATGGTCACCTCGATCGTTTCGACCTATACGGGGCGCAAGGTGCGCGAGCGTATCGCCATGACCGGAGAGACGACCCTGCGGGGACGTGTAATGCCGGTAGGCGGTATCAAGGAGAAGATCCTGGCGGCCAAGCGTGCCGGTATCAAGGAGCTGATCCTTTCGGAAGACAACCGCAAGGACATCTCGGAGATCAAGGCGGAGTACATCGACGGTCTGACGTTCCACTACGTGCGGACGAACGAGGATGTGTTGCGTTTGGCTCTCGAGGAGAAGAAATAATCCGTGTTAATTTGAAAAGCGGGACGCAATGTCCCGCTTTTTTCGTATTTTAGCGACTTGAAACAGATAGAGTCACGAGTTATGGAGTTTGTTGCGATCATTCCCGCCCGCTATGCATCGACCCGCTTCCCGGGCAAGCCGCTGGCGATGCTCGGGGGAAAGCCCGTCATCCGCCGGGTGTATGAACAGGTGACCGGCGTGCTGCCCGATGCGGTCGTGGCGACCGACGACGAGCGGATCCTGCGTGCCGTCGAGGAGTTCGGCGGTCGTGCCGTGATGACTTCGTCCGAGCACCGCAGCGGCACCGACCGTTGCTGGGAGGCTTATGGAAAGCTCGGCCGGGAGTACGACGCCGTGATCAACGTGCAGGGCGACGAGCCTTTCATCCGTCCGGAACAGCTTCGGGCGATCATGCGCTGCTTCGACGTGCCGGGTACGGACATCGCTACCCTGGTGCGTCCCTTCGCCGAGTCAGACGGACTGGCGGCGCTCGAAAATCCCAATTCGCCGAAAGTGGTGCTCGACGGCGAGTCGCGGGCGATCTACTTTTCGCGTTCGGTGATTCCCTACCTGCGGGGGGTGGAGCGGTCGGAGTGGCTGGCGAAACATACTTTCTATAAACATATCGGTATGTATGCCTTTCGTACGAAGGTGCTCGCCGAGGTGACGGCCTTGCCGCCATCTTCGCTGGAGAAGGCCGAGTCGCTCGAACAGTTGCGCTGGCTGGAGAACGGCTACAGGATCGGCGTGGG
>OHQH01000978.1_pt1 | contig 14229 bp, 10 predicted proteins | sample 1577891 | NCBI WGS metagenome assembly OHQH01 (sample SAMEA3879601, study PRJEB24766) | human gut metagenome | biome: human-associated habitat; feature: feces | place: USA | collected 1985/1987
CCGGCGGCTGATTTCCGCCATGATCGCCCCGACGAAAGCTATGAGCTCCGCCGGGGCGATTTTCAGTTGGAGGCCGCGGACGCCGGCGCTGATGTAAATGGCCGGAAGCGACGCGGCCGAGGAGTGGATGTAGGTCGGAAACTGTTTTTTCATGCCGATCGGCGAGCAGCCGCCACGGATGTAACCCGTCACGGGCAGCAGCTCCTTCATCGGAATCAGGTCGGCCTTCTTGTTGCCCGATACGCGTGCGGCGGCCTTGAGGTCGACCTCGTGGTCGGCGGGCACCACGCATACGAAATGCCCCGTGCGGTCGCCCCGCAGCACGAGGGTCTTGAATACGCTTCCGACATCTTCTCCCAGCTCTTCGGCCACGTGTGTCGCCGCAAGGTGTTCTTCGTCGACCCGGTAAGGGACGAGTTCATAGGTTATCTTAGCGCGGTCGAGCAAGCGGGCCGCATTGGTCTTTTCGACTTTTCCGTGTGCCATTTCTGCTTTTGGTGTTCGATTTTTCGACTTAAATTATGCAAAAGTAATTTATTTTGACCAAACAGGTTCTTTTTAATTATTTTTGCAAAATGCTCCGTGGCAAAATTACATACAGGCTGCTCGCCTCGCTGATCGCAGCTTTGTCCGTGTGCACGACCCTGTCGGCACAGAGCACCCGTGTCCGCGGCCGTGTGACGGATGCCGCCAGCGGTGCCCCGATGCAGTTCGTGAGCGTCGTGTTCCCCGGCACCACGACCGGCATCACGACCGATGAGGAGGGTATCTATACGCTCGAGACCCGCGATACGGTGGGACGCGTACAGGCCTCGATGGTCGGCTACGCCACACAGACCAAGCCGCTCACGCGGGGCGGCTTCAACCAGGTAGACTTCGCCCTGGAAGCGGTCGAATTCGGCATCGGCAGCGTCGTCATCACCCCGGGCGAGAACCCCGCACACCCGATCCTGAAAGGGGTCGTGCGCCGCAAGCCGCAGAACAACCCCGACGAGTACGAACGCTACCACTGCGCCACGTACACCAAGATGGAGCTCGACCTGACGAACATCAAGCCGCGCTTCCGCAACAAAAGGCTGCAACGCAACTTCGGCTTCATATTCGAATACGTCGACACGTCGGCCCTCACCGGGCAGGCTTACCTGCCGGCCATGATCTCCGAAACCACGGCCGACTTTTACCACAGCAAGCGCAACCCCTCGCTGTCGCGCGAGATCATCCGCGCCAACCGCGTATCGGGAGTGGAGGACAGCTTCGCCATCGCCCAGTTCACGGGACAGATGCACGGCAACGTCAACTTCTACGCCAACTTCATCGACATTTTCAACGTCCGTTTTGCCAGCCCGCTCTCCGACGGGGGACTCTTCTATTACGACTATTTCCTGGTGGACAGCATGCAGGTCGACGGCCGCAAGACCTACAAAATCCGGTTCCACCCCAAACGGCTCACCTCCCCGGTGCTCGACGGCGAGGTGAACATCGACTCGGCGTCGTATGCCCTGCAATCGGCCTCGGCGCGCATGCCCAAGGGCGTCAACGTAAACTGGATCAAGCACCTGCGGCTCGAAAACGAGAACCGCATCGTGCGCGACAGCACGTGGTTCCGAAGCCGCGACCGCGTATCGGCCGAATTCTCGGTCACCACGGCCGACTCATCGAAACTGACCTCGTTCATCGGCACGCGCGAGGTGGTCTACACCGACGTGCGGATCGGCGAACCGATCCCCGCCGAGGTCATACGCATGGACAACAACGTCGTGATCGGCGACCAGGGGCCGGAGAGCAGCAAGGACGAAGCCTTCTGGGAGAGCGTCCGCCCCTACCGGCTGAGCGACAAGGAGAAAGGCATCTATTCGATGGTCGACTCGGTGCAGAACGTCCCGCTGTACCGCAATATCTACACCCTGATCAACACGGTCATCGTCGGTTACTGGAACACCAAATACATCGGCATCGGCCCCTACTATAAACTGGCGAGCTTCAACAAGCTCGAAGGGTTCCGCATGCAGCCGGGATTCCGCACGACCACGGCTGTCAGCCGCCGCATACGCCTCTCGGGGTATGCGGCATACGGTACGCGCGACGGGATGTTCAAAGGCGGCGGCAGCGTCGAGCTGGCTTTCAACCGCCGGCTGACGCGCAAGCTGACCGTCTCGGGCCGCCACGACGTGATGCAGCTGGGCGCGGGGCAGAACGCCCTCACGGAGAGCAACATCCTCAGCTCGCTCCTCTCGCGCGGCGACTCGCGGCTCTCGATGGTCAACCGCGGCGAGGCCGTCTACGAGCACGAATGGCGGCACGGGATCAGCAACTTCCTCGGCGCCCGCATCCAGAAGATCTACGGCAACCGGTACGTCCCGCTGGTGCGCCCCGACGGCACGGTCATGAACTCGGTAGCGGACGCCGCCGTACACGTCGGGATGCGCATCTCGAAGAACGAAAGCATCTACCGCATGCCGTTCGACAAGCAGTACATGGGGACGAAATACCCCGTCCTGACCCTTGGGTTCACGGCCGGGATCCCCCGGGTGCTGAGCGGCAGCTATGAATATTACCGCCTCGAAGGCGGCATCCACTACAAGCCCGAGCTGCCGCCGCTAGGCTACTCGGACATCACCGTGCAGGGCGGCAAGATCTTCGGCAAGGTACCCTACCCGCTGCTGAAGCTCCACGAGGGGAACGGCACCTATTTCTACGACCCGATGGCGTTCTCGTGCATGAACTTCTACGAGTTCGCTTCGGACACCTGGGTGGCGCTGTTTTTCGAACACCACTTCAACGGTATCCTGCTGGGGCGCATCCCGCTCATCAAAAAACTCAAATGGCGCGAGGTGCTGGTATGCAAGGGCGTGTGGGGCACGCTGTCGAAGGAGAACGACGGCAGCCTCGCCGCAACGCAGGCACCGCTGCTCTTCCCGCCTGGCATGACATCGGTGTCCGACCCTTATGTCGAGGTGGGATTCGGCGTCGAAAACATCTTCCGGCTGCTGCGCGTGGACTTCATCTGGCGCGTCACGCACCGCGACCCGAAACCCGGGCAGGAGATCCAGAATTTCGCCGTCAACCTGGGCATAAAACTCAAATTCTGATGCACGGAGGCCGGGAACCCGGGGATTTTGACTACCTTTGGGCTGGAAAAAAGGGGACAACTATGATAAAAGGTGCAATATTCGACATGGACGGGACACTCGTGGACAACACGCCCGTCCACATCCGTGCGTTCGAAATCTTCTGCGAACGATACGGCATCCGCGACTGGAAGGAGAAACTCGGCCAGGCATACGGCATGGGCAACGACGACATCATGAGGCTCATCATGCCCGCGGAGGTGATCCGCGAAAAGGGGCTCGCAGCACTCGCCGAAGAGAAGGAATCCATCTACCGGGAGATCTACGCCCCCGAGATCGTGCCGATGCCCGGGCTCACCGACCTTTTGCAAAGGCTCCGCGACGCAGGCATACGCTGCGCCGTAGGTTCGTCGGGCTACAAGCCCAATGTGGATTTCGTGCTGGAAAAATGCCGCATCGAGCCTTATTTCGACGCCAGGATCAGCGGCGACATGGTCTCGCGCTGCAAACCCGACCCGGAGATTTACCTTACGGCCGCCGCGGCCCTGGGGCTGACTGCGGCGGAATGCGTCGTCTTCGAAGACGCCCCGGCGGGGATCGAAGCAGCACGCAGAGCCGGGGCCGGACATATCGTGGCGCTGGCCACGACGCTCGACCGCGCAGCGCTAGCGCAAACCGATGCGGACAGGGTCATCGACGATTTCCGCGACATCACCGACCTCGACGCTTTGCTGAAATAACCCGGGCACAGAAGCCGGACAGGCCGTCCGCAATTTCCGCGGCTCCTCCGCCCCGGCGCCCGGCAGTCGTCATCGACGGGTTCCGCGCCACCCCAGCCCGGCAACGATCGGGCCGCGGCGGATCGGCAGCATCGCCGATCGCAAGGCATACGGACGCTACCTGCCGCAGGCCTTACCCAAACGCACCGTACACCCGATACCCTACCGCCATCCCGATAAAAAAACGTCGCGGATGGCTTTTTTTTGCGGGGCGCGCATATCATACGGAAAAAATTGATACTTTTGCGCGGTTTTAATCCCCTACGGCCTATGTTCAAAGGAATCGCCACCGTCGCCCTGCTCATCATATCGAACGCCTTCATGACGCTCGCCTGGTACGGCCACATCGCATTCAAATCCAAGCTCGAACGCTTCGGCATGCTGGCTATCGTACTGCTCAGCTGGGGCATCGCCCTGTTCGAATACTGCTTCCAGGTTCCGGCCAACCGCATCGGGTCGTCGCAGTTCGGCGGGCCGTTCTCGATCTGGGAGCTGAAAGTCATCCAGGAAGTGGTCTCGCTCTCGGTCTTCACGCTGTTCGCGCTGGTTTTCATGAAGTCGGACTCCCTGCGCTGGAACCACCTCGCAGGTTTCCTCTGCCTGATACTGGCGGTCTACTTCATCTTCCGGAAATAGCCGCGCCCGCAGCCGGGCGTGCGGCAAAACCCGACAGGCGATACCTGCCGACAAAATCCATACGTATCCTCCCGGCCCGAGTTTCCCGGTTACGCCTGCTCTTCCCGCCGGTCATGGCGGTAAATCTGATACGAGTTCACGAAGTTCTGCCAGAAATTATTTACTCACACTTGTATTTATCTGTATATTAACAAGTAAAGCGATACACACTTTGCGACGGGTAACAAAATAGCAACAAAAATATGGATAAAATTGGTCGTCCGAAATATTCTAATTCTCGTCAATCTTTTTCTTCTTCTTGCCAATACACTCGTCGAATATCTCCTCCAAATACTCTTTGGGCATAAAGCCGGTTTCTACCCTTTTATGTACGAATAAATTATCTTCGTACACAACCTCTCCGAGCTGATAGTTCAATTCATCCTCGCTGAACTCGTCTTTACTGAGGTTTGTTATGGGGACAGCAATCGAGTCTCCGTCATCTTGATCTCGCCACACGTATGCGGATTTAGTCATTATAAATAGAGAATTTCGATCTTCCGAGAATCCATACTTGGCAACCACATACTCCCGATCTCCATTGTTATTACGCCAAAATACAGCGTTTTCGGTCAGATTGGCTGCATAAGCAGTTAAAGGATCACCGTTGTATTCCTGCGGGGTACATGGGTATTCATTGGGCTTATCATTATAAAAATAGATTTCTTGGGCTGCTCCGGGTGTTAACGATAGCATAATATTCCGCTTTCTATGTTCCTGCTCAACGGGACGTTCATTTGCAAGAGTTTGAATTTGCCCCCAACCATTTAGAGAATCGGATTGCAGCTTATCTATTTCGTCTGCACTCGACAACCGACCGTCATTTTGTGAAATCGGTTGCCGACCATATACCCATTCGCCCAAAGCACCTCCGGATGCTTGCTTGTCGCTTTCGGCCCATGCCAATAATCGCTCTTTGCTGACTTGAGCTTCGGCATCCGTAACGGTTCTCATCCAACTGAAATCGGGGGTAACATCGTTTTCTCGCAACAGAGACGGATTGGCCAAAAACGCTTCGATACTACCGCACCGCATTATGATACGTTTCCGGGTAATCGGGTTTTCGAGTGCGTTCTCCAGTCGAGTAACCCATCGAAGATTATTCGGGCGATTATTGCGGCGATTCGTGTCTATATGATCGACGACATATTCTTTCGTCGGTTTCGTGCCATGAAAGGCCGTAGCAACGATAATATGAACACGAACGGACGCAATCTCCATGTATCCATGTTTATCATTGGCCTTACCGAAAGTCCAAAAGTTATCATATTTACGAGGTCGCTTGCCATCACGAGGATGCCGGAAAATAGCTCCATTATCCCGAACGGAGTATTTTTCGTCTTTATAGATACACTCGACCTCTTGTTTAAAATCATTAACATCAATCATATAAGCTGACCAAATAATTTCAATACTCGAAAATTTTATGCACTTGCGATAACCCCCAACTCAATCATTCTTGTTTCCCATAAAAACACTTCGGTAAGACTAAGTAATTTTAATTGTTCTATTGAAGCCGCGGCTTTCGATAATCCGGGCTGAACTATATTAACTATATATTCAACTTCATACAAACTTTTTACTTTCTCTCTAATTATTGAAAGTTGTTCTTGTGTTCCTAATTCATATCTGTTTTTAGGTCCTGAAGCTCCTCGTTTTAACATTCGTCCGAGAATATGCTCTGGTTTGGTATGAAGCCAGCTTACACATTTTTGTGCTTGCCCATTAACAGCATATAAATCGTTGATTCGAGCCCCGGGACGATCTTCTTGAGAAAATTTCAAATGGAACAATTCCACTTTGACTTTTTTATTAACATCATCAACTTTGATCGCGATAACATCCGCTATTTCCCCTGCATTGTCATCATCGAATATTATGTCGAAATTTTGTTCTTTAAGTTTCTTTATCACACAATATTGAATACTCGTATTATCTTTCTCATTACCTTGTGATTCATTTTTAATATTTACACCTACCCAATCCCAAACTTGAATTTTTTCTCGATCAAATAATACATCCTCATTTCTATATTCGGCCATATATTGGCCTTGTAAAGTAGTTCCATCAACAAACCGGACAGTAGGGAAATAGCGGTCTTTACATAGGAATTCAGATAATGATAAGGTACTACGCCCTATGTTAATGCAAAGAGGTGTTGAAACATTATCTATTGATACATTTCCATCTATAACTTTATAGGTATAATGGGATTCAAAGGCATCGCTTCTAACGATAAAATTTAAAGCTCCATTTGCCTGATTTTCTGAAAGTAAAATATCTATACAAATCAAAGGTTTCATATTTTTTTCATTTGTTCCTATATAGATATTTTTTTCAAATTCACCGATTATATTTTCTGGCCATTCAATAGAAATTGCACGTTTGTTCGGTATGGCATCGACAGAGACATATTTCGTTGCATGTTGCATAACCATTTCATCATTGATAGATGAATTTAAAATTTTCGCACCGATTGAATCACACCATTTCGTAAATTCATTTATATTGTTTATTCTTCGAGACCACACTCGTCCTCTATATGAACATCCAACCGATGTTTCCTCGCCATTTTCATAGCCAGTAACAAAGATGTTCGACTTTATTTTATTTTTCTGTTGAGCTTCAGTTAATGCCTTTTCAATATCTGAACCTGCATACATTGTAAAACTTCGGAGGGTATTTAATGCGTCTTTTAAGCCTACATTGGTTACTTTTATACGATTAATATACCCCAGACATCTAAATATACTCGTTGCATCCACTATATTTGCTGTTTCGTCTGTAACCGCTTTGGCTAAATCTTCGAAAAGAGAACCATTATCCGAGCAATTAATAAATAATAACTTTTGTCGGACATTACGATATATGATATAGAGAGTCCAGTGCATTTCGAATAAGTCTTCAATTTTTCCGAAAGCAACCTTATCTTTTTTACCTGCAACTATTACAATTGTGTTTCCCTGCTGATTGGTGTCGTAATAAATTTTTTCATATTGCTCTATAGCTGTTAGCCCTTTGGCATATCTTTCAGGATGCCATTCTTGTTCATTAATCTTATAGATGACAGCACTCAAAGCGGGTAAAAGGTTTTGGATTGGTAATTCTTCCGGAAACTTCTCAAATCCTTGTATAAATTCTCGCAATGAAATTTGATTATCAATTCTTCCTTCGCTTAAATAAGGTAATAACCGATTCCAATCAGCATCGGATGCATATAGGTGCTCGATTTCTTTTTGTGCATCAATATCTGCTATATTCACAATTATTGAGGCACATCCTAAAGAATCATCCATACTTGTTCTTGTAAATCGTCCAATTAATTGCAAAGTTGTGGGCAAACTTTTTTTGATATCATGGAAAGCTGCAATTTTCAGTTTCGGCATATCGAAGCCTTCCCCAAACATATCAACGCATACAATGATCTTACATTCTCCAGTTATTATTTTTTCCTTTATCTCCGATATAGACCTTGTAGATAATTTTGAGTGTATAGACAATGGATTATATTCCGGGAACGAATCAGCATAGATTTTTTGAATAATCTCGGCTCTTGCAATACTATTCACTCTTGCCATGAGGACATGGTCATATCCATTTTCGATATCCAATCTTAATTGTTCGATAGCTTTGTTTGCTATTATTTGATCGGATTGCTTGGAATTCCACTCAATAATCGGAATATAATTTATTGGCTTGAAATATCCTTCATCTTGCGCTTTTCGTAAAGGATAATTGAATATTATTTTACCTCCTATAGGTTTGTCGTCATTTCGAAATGGCGTTGCAGTAAACTGGAGAACCTTGGTGTTTTTAAAAGAATTTTTTACAACCGACCATGATCTTGCTGGGGTGTGATGTGCTTCATCCACAAACAAATGAGAACATTGGTTTGCGATTGCCACTTGTATAGGTTTAGATAAACTACCAATGATGCTAATTGTCGTAACCACAACATTGCACTGCTCCATAAAAGCAATGGCTTCTTCTGCAGAACATGGACGATGTGACATTACTCCAACAATTGGTTTCAAGACGGTTTCTTTGATTAAGCCGAATTGAGGGTCGCCAAGCAGTCCCAACGATGCCACTTTATTGGATATTTGTGTACGTAATGCATCCGTAGGAACGACAATCATTGTCTTGTAACAAGACGCAGCTATTAACAACGATAACATAACCTCAGTTTTACCTGTTCCAGTAGGCATCACAACGGTCGCTGGATCTGCCGAGATCTCCCAATGTGATAGTGTTGCATAGATAGCACCGATTTGAGGCGACCGCAATCCTTTACTGTTTCTGGTTATATCTTCTTTTTTTAAGAATATTCCATCTTTCCACGTCTCCAAAATCTGACTGGTCGTTCTTTCTCCAACCAATTGATTGCAATCTAATATTCTACCTATGCCTGCCATATCCAAATGTTTTATCGAATGATCTACTTAATATTTTATGCAAACACCAAAGTACTGGTATCAAAATTAATGATTTTGAATCAAGTATCCATAAAAAAACGACACAAACTCACATATTTCTCAAAATTCAAGAATATTTAGCTACATTTGTAATCGGATAGAGGTCGCTCGTTCCAGACATATTGAAAAAGAAGCGTTATGCTCATCTTGTAACTTGAAAACGTAGGAAATTTTCAGTTAGATGCAAGGGTGGCATAGTGGTTCTCACGCGTTAGCGTGGGCTGCTATCACTACATCTGCATCTACGGGTTTCCTACGACCTTCAAGTTAAGACGTGGCATTGCAGTTCCACGCTTCGTGTTATTAATATATCCTTGTGGAAGCTGAAGGATGACTAATACAAAAATTGTTATGAAAAGATTAATTCTTTTATTTTCAGTCATTACTATCTTCTCCTCTTGCAGCGTAATAAAGAAAACTCATATTCGAGATTATAGTGAACGAATTGAATTAATAAAAACAAATTTCCCTGAAATATACGAACTGTATCGTCGTGGTGAGGTTGTCATTAATGACGTATATACTTATGAAAAAGACGGACATGAGAAAGTTCACATCAATTATTATTACAGATAACATAAATAAAGCAAACTATGACAATGAAACAGATTTACTTTGTCTTAATTATTTCCCCTCTTTTGTTTAGTTGTACACAAACAAAGGAAGAAAAGGCCGCAGAGATTGCCAAATCGGAAATGATTAAAATTCTCTATAATGTGGATAGCTATGAGCCTATCGAAACACAGGTAGATAGTGCATACACCTCTGTTTATACGGATTTTGATGTAGTCAGAGCCGCTCACGATTTGATCGAATTAAATGCAGACGAGAAAAAAGAAGGACTCCAATGGCAATACAAGCATGCCAAATCATCGGCAGCCATTTGGAGTGATTCAAGAGATGCCTATTCCAGAGAACAATATCGCCAAGCGAAAGAAGAAATGGATGATTACGCCAACCAGCTCAAAGAATTAGACGAAGAGGTCAAGACTAAAATAAACGAAATCCGAGATTCTGCAAAAGCGGTGATTGAGCATCAGTTCTGCGGATGGAACATATACCATAGATTCCGGTGCGCAAACGGTCTTGGCGTCCAACAGATCAGCGATATATTGATAATCGTAGATGAAAACTTGGAAATGGTTAAAGGACGGTTTATGTTGGACGATAATGACGATTACAGTTTGGACAAGCTAAAAAAGACCATAGATAAAGCAATCGGCAAAGATCGGAAATAACGATTAAGTTCCGATAACTGAGTTTATCGGGACTTGATATAATTTATAGTTTAAAACCTTTGGAACGCCTTGTTTGCTGCTCATGTCGGACGAAGTGTTGCAGCTTATCGAATCGTCCTTTGAACCAGTCGGCAATAGGGATTCGGTCTATCTTAAGTTGTAGTTTTTGATTGTCTGTCGAATCAGGCGTAATCTGCGCTACAACCCGTTCCGCTGCAAATTTTCGTCTGTGCTCACCAGAATAAAGTTCCCCGCTGTATTCGAGTTGCTTGCCGCCGATAAGAATTTCAATCTTTTCCTCACTGAATCCAACCTTGCGGCATAAGTCATCCATACGCAACATTTCGCGGAAATGAGGAAACCATGTCAACGCTTTGCAGACAATCGTTTGCAGGACGGACAATTCTTTTTCATGTTGTTTTTCCTTGTTTGTCAATTCTGTCGCATGCCGTGCCTGCATAGTCGTCAATTCTCGACTGTGATCGCTCTGCATGGTCGTTATCTTCTTTTGCAGGGATTCGATGCTCTCGTCCCGTGCGGCTACCTCGTGTTGCAGTCGGTCGATTTCTTGCTCCTGCCGCTTGACTTTCGACGTGCCTATCATTGCTCCGATACCGTCGATGATGGTCGTGCCGACCTCGGCGGCAGAGTTCTTCAGTCGCTCGGTTTTCAGTTCTCCTTTCACCGCTTTTAACTCGGCTTCGGTTTTGGTCAGTACATCGCGGGTTACCTGCTCTTGTTTGGAAGCACGTTCAATGGTTTCCCGTTTCTCCGCCTCGATACGGAGCAATTCACCGATATTGTCCTGCAACCCCTGTTGTTGGGCGATGGCGTTGCGGTAGAACTCTTGGGTGGTGACATGCCGGGCTTCCGAACCGTCGATACCGCGTTGCAATCCGTATTTCGCCATTGCTTTGGCATAGCTATCCTGATACCCCTTGAGCTTGACGCGTGTCATCAGGTCGTCGACGCACAGGCGAGGTCGCGCAGTTGATTTCTTGCGGTATTTTCGTTTGCCCGGCTCGTCGGTTTTCTTTTCACGGACTTTGCGCCGCTCACCCGTCACAATCGGCACGACGGATGCATGAATATGCGGGGTCGATTCGTCCAGATGCAATACGGCTGACACGACATTATCTTCGCCGTAGGTTTTTCGGAGCCAATCGAGATTATCGGCGCACCACTCCTTGATCCGTCCTTCGGCGGCAATCCGTTTCATATCGTCGTGCGATCCGGTCAGCATGATGCGGATGGCGCGGACTTGGTTCGTTCCGATCTTGCGGGTCAAACCCGCATGGTCGAGGCGGTAGTTGATCGCTTCCGTGCGGTCGGCCACGCCCTCCGGAAATTCGACCAGTTCTTCGTTCCGGTAGGTAAGCGACGGTATGGCATTCGAAGGCATCTGCGTCCGCTCGATATGCGCGGTCATCCTTACTTCATTGCCCGGTGCTTTATCCAAATGCAATACAGCATATCCCATATTCTGCGGTAGTTTTAACGGTTGATAATTGTGGTCGTCGGATCTTCGACCGCACACGCGGTCGGCGGCCGGAACGGTCGCAAGGGGTTTCCAAAGGGGAGTCCCCTTTGGCCTATTGGGGCTTTTTCAGCAGCACGAAGTGATGCGGCTCGGAAAAAGCCCTAATAGGTTATGGCTTTTTCGTGAGGAAAAGCCGCAGGCGCGGAGCGGCCGATCTGTGGGTGACTGTGCCGGCGACAATCCGGGCGACGTTATAACTTGCGACCGCGCGACCGTTTGTGTTCTTTCACGGGCCAGCGACTTCGCAGGTAATCGTTCAGATCGTTATGCGGACGATAGTGAACGGATTGGTCGGACAGATTCCGGCAAACCGGTTTCAGTCCGGCGGTCGCCTTACGCCCAGCATCGTCGTTGTCGAGGTAGGCATAGACCTGCTCGTGCGAGGCGATGAATGGCGCGGCTTTCGAGAGGTTCGTCACGGAGTTCAGCACGACAATATTGTGCGGAGGATTCGGGGCGCGTTTGAGCGTCAGGTACGACAAGAAGTCTACAAAACCCTCGAATACGAGGCATGTCGGATAACCGCCGTTTCGGGTCGACGGAGCCTTCGACGTACAGCCCTTGAAATAGCGGTTGCGCAGTTCCCATCCTCCAGTATCGTTGCGGAATCCGACGGCGAAATAGGGCTTATCCGCCACACGATAATGCAACTCCGAGCAATGCAACCGCACCGTATCGAGGTCGATACCTCGCCCCATGAGATAAGAGAGCAACGCTGGAATTTCCAGCGGCAGCACGTCTTCGACAATAATCGAGGGTATACGTTCCGGTAATGCCGGACAATCCCCTTGAAAAGAGAAAGTAGTTGCGCCACCGATCTGTTGCTCCAACAGCCGCATGGCCGTCCCTACATCGCACCGTTCCATGCGCATCACGAGGTCGATCAGTGTCCCGCCCTCGCCTGCACCATAGTCGATCCACAGATTTTTGTCATAATCCACTTTCATACTCGGATTGCGATCCTCCCGCAACGGAGAGTGATACAACCCGTAATAACCTCTGTCTTTTGCCGGATGGATGCCCCGTCCGGCAAGGTATTTCCTTATCGGAAACTTATTGATTGTTTTTGCGTCCATAATCTTTTTCTTTTCACTCGATTTAATCAGTACGGTTCGGGGTTTAACCCGCCGTACCGGTTTAGAATGGTTTAATAATATATACCCCCGTCCCGGACTAAACCGCCCGAAAGGGTCAATAGTGGAAATCGGGATTATAGCGGTAGAATTTCTCCTCTTTGAGGATCATCCGCTTGTTCTCCAGAAAGACTTTCAGTTGCTTCGCCTTGTTGATACCGAACGAATGGCCGATGGCGGCATAGCTGTTTTGGAGCTTCCCAATAAGCGATGAATAAGAAACCCGGTCAGCTTCGGAAAACAGAAGTTGCAACGCCTCGCGGTGCTTGGCCTCGCTTACTTCGGCATAATCGAAACTCTTGGTTGCTGTCGCCGGTCGGGGTTGGTAGTCCTCGACCAATTCCGGCAACGCATCGGCGTTGATCCGAAAAGCGAACGGCTCAAAGTCCCGATCCCGGATGTGCATGGCCGTGACGGAACTTGTATCCCGGTCGAAATCGTCTTTGGTGATTTGCAGCACGGTTTCGGCTTTGTTGTTCAACTCCGTTCCCAGATGCCCGCGCGTATTGTCGTCGCTCTTATTCAGGTGCAGGACGGTATGGATATGGATTTTACGCTCGTCCGTCCATTGCATCAGCTTCGTAATAAGGTCGGTCGATTCGCCGGGGCTGTTGATGTCGTGCACCAGATCGCGGATGCCGTCGATCACGACCAGTCCGAGGTCGTCGATTTCATAGATAGCCTCCTCGATCTTCTTCAGCCGATCTTTGGTTGCATAACCACGCAGGCACAAGAACTCCAACAGCGGCGGATGCACATCCGCAGGCAATCCCGCCAGCCGCAGAATCCGGCACAACACCCGTTTGCAATGGAAGCGGCTCTGCTCCGTATCGACGTAGAGGATGCGCCGCTTCTCCGGCGGCAAAGAGGCCGAATAGTTCAACACCGTGCTGCCCGTCATAGCTGCCGCCACGATCGCGCAAACGTTGAACGTCTTTTTGCTCTTCGCCTTTCCGGTCGATGCGCTGAAATTACCCAGCGTCCCCACAATCGAATCGCCCACGCGCAGGATCACGGGCGGAGCCTCGAATACGTCCGTCACAAGCAACCGGGCATCGCGCCATGAACCGGTCGGTTCCGCCAGAACTTTGTGCTGCGCTTCCATCGTTACTTCCTCGCAGGACGTGCGAGAACATATTTCTGCGCTTCCGCCTCCGTCTGCGCCTGTGTCCTTATGGGATTCTGACGCAACCATGCCTCCAATTCCGTTTTCTCGAAATAGAGCATCTTCCCCTGCGGCTTATAGTGAGGGATCAGGTTGCCCGATGTCAGTTTATACAGGTAGCTTTTAGAAAGATTCAGAAAACGGCTCGCCTCCTCG
>OHQH01000980.1_pt1 | contig 14216 bp, 12 predicted proteins | sample 1577891 | NCBI WGS metagenome assembly OHQH01 (sample SAMEA3879601, study PRJEB24766) | human gut metagenome | biome: human-associated habitat; feature: feces | place: USA | collected 1985/1987
GAGCAGAAAACTTTTTACATGTTTACTCGTCAAAAGAAACAGAGGAAAGCTACACAGTCCGTTGCTCAATTATCCAGCCAGGGCAGCAGTCCCTGTTTGATAATGAGCATACAGTGTACGAAACCGTAAAGGTCGGAGAAGCAGATGGTGTACTTGGAACCAGTACGGATGAACATGGAAAGAATGTTTATACTCTAAGTTGGGAACATCGGGGGATTACACATACCGTTATGGGAAACATTCCATACGATGAGATTATGAAAATTGCGGAAGGTATCCGTTAAGAAAGCCGGACACTTGTGAGCGTTCACAAATGTCCGGCTTTCTTTTTGTCTGAACTTACAAAGATGGAGAATTTGAAAAAATTTCTCCTAGAAATTGAAACGAAGCGAATGCGAATTGCGTTGATTGTACAAAGGCTCTTGATAGGAGCAAAAAAACGGAGGTGTATGTCTATGCGTGGAACTAAAAAATATAAGATTGTTAAATGTTTCAGACATTTCGGTGCTATTATAATATTGCTATGGCTAATTTCTATCGTAAGATTTCCGTATTCTTTTGATAAATTGCAAGTGTTATCAAATAAAAATTTTGAAAGCGTTTCAAATTCTGTGTTAACTCTTGTTGATTGTAAATCGACCGAATCGAAGTCTTCAATTGATTTTTTACTAACTGATGGAAAGCAATATTACATTATAACGGCAAAACGTTTCTTTATAGGGAATCGATATGATTTATCTCAGCTGATGCCTTTCTCAGAAGGAACAAGTTATAGCTATACAGACTGTTTCACCAAGGTGAATGTTATTCAATCAGGCAATAAATTGTGTTTAGATGAGGAAAGATATGTTCAACCTTATATCTTATCGTTTCTCTTTTTGTGCGTTGTGTTAATGCTCAATATTTTGGGAGATAAATCCACTCCAGAGAAATAGAGATAATGACGTGCATTTATAAAGCCCTTGAAATATGGTGGAAAAAGTGTGAATAGCAATTTGATTTCTCTTCCAAAAGCAACTCACACTCAATTTACTACATGGTGGGCGCAATATTAAAAAGGGGTAGCCTGGAATGAATGGTTTAGATAAAGTTATAGAGCGTCTGAATCATGCGCATGCCTATGTTGATGTCAATGATAAGAACATCTTTTATTATGTGGACTGTTCCGTAATTCAAGACTATGGACAAGTCGAAACTTTCGACAATGAGCATACGGTTTATGAGCGCATTAAAGTTGGAACAGCCGATGCCACACTCGGAACAAACAATAGCGGAGGACGTACAGGATATGTGCTAGTATGGGAGAAAGATGGCATTTCGCATACGATTATTGGAAAGATATCGCGTGAAGAGCTTCTAAGAATTGCGGAAAGCATTTCCTGATTTGTCAAGAACTTGCCGACACACTTGTGATTATTTACAAGTGTGTCGGCATTTTTTGTGCAAATATACAAAGCTAATAAGATTTCGAAATTTTTTCAAAAAAGCTGTCACAAACACAATGTGAACTACGTTGACTAAGTAAAAGCTCCTGTGGGAGTGTACAAAATGGAGGTTATGCCTTATGTCTAAAAAACGTCTGATTACTCTTATTCTGTCAATTGGTATTTTTCTGAGCCTTGCCGCAACGGTTTTTGCTGCTGGCCAACCTAGGCGGTATAAAGAAAACAGCACTGTCAAAGGGACGATTTCTCAAAGTTTTTATCAGGTTAATGCCAAAACTGATGTTACGGTAAAGCGCATCACCGTCACTGGAACGCTGTATGAAAAAGGAACATTCGGTACGTGGCAGAAGGTAAGCAGCTGTTCTAACACAAGTACATCTTCTTCCTGCTCAGCAAGCAGTAATTATAATACAAAGCCCGGAAGATCGTATCGCCTTGAATGTTCAGCAACATTCACTTATTCAAATGGGCAGAGCGAAACTATCACATCAACTGCCAGCCATTAAATGATTTTATAAAAGAGCGATTTTGTTAAAAAGAGGTGATGCTAATACAGCATCTACCGGCATCGATTAACACGATTGAACTAAACTAAAGGATTCATTAATCAAAATGACGAAAGAAGAAATCATTTCCATGCTATCAAAGGAATTGAACAGTGAATGGACGAATGGAGTCACATGTTTGATGGTGGAAAATTCCGATAGCTATATTCCAGTAATAGTTCATCACAATAAAAATGAACTTATTGTTGAAGTAGGAGAACAAGACAAGAAGATTTACCGCATCGGACGAAATGAGCTAAATAAAACATCTTAGTCATCACCAAAAAAATCATTGAAATCAGTCACAATTTGACGCATGGACAAAGTGAAACCATCACTTCAATATCCACTAAGACCTACATATGGATAGCCTTACCTATGAGGTGCTGTTCACTCATGATAATTCGTATTATACGCATTGCTATCATCAGACTATGTCGTACTATAATAGTGGAGCGTCCACACCTTTCCGGACGGATACTGATTATTACCAAGCTGTTGGTGGCTAACGCATACGGTTTTGCAGGTATAGACAATGAAGAAAACTTTATATACATTTTTGGGCTGGAATTTTCTGCTGTTTGTAGCCGGTTTAAGTGATATTGTTTTTTACAGAGATCTTACATCGGCAGAAGCTATGGCAATAAGTTGGACCCAGCCAGCACTCGTAAGCGTCACTTCATTTTTGATATTGCTTTCAATATATTATGGGATGCACCAGCTCCTTTTTGGAAAAAATTTCCATTTAAAACTGGAAGTCAATCAGGAAGATGTCGATAAAGCGCGAGATTCAATTTTCGCTTTTTTGAAAAAGGGAAAAATTGTCCCTGAAAAATTGCAGCAACACTTGAAGTATTTGATAATCGCTGAAGTTGTTTTGTGGTGCATTTTCATTATCTATCTTTTTGTATCAAGCTCTACAGCAATCTAATCCCATTACGGAAAAGTGAAAGCTCGCCAGATTTTATGTCTGGCGAGCTTTCATAATATTCTAATTTATAGCATTATAGCAACTCCAATTCAAATTCATCATATAAAGCCCTTGAAATATGGTGGGAAAAGTGTGAATAGCAATTTGATTCCCCTTCCAAAAGCAATTCACACTCAATTTACTACATGGTGGGCACAATATTAAAAAGAGGTAGACTGGAATGAATGGTTTAGATAAAGTTATAGAGCATCTGAATCATGCGCATTTAGATGCTCTATTAAATCCACCAACCGATGATATGATATTGGAACACTTAAAAAAAGAAATGGGACATATTCCAGCTGATTATATTGAATTTCTGAAGCGATGTAATGGACTGACGCTTTATCACAGCGGAGACTATTGCTTATTTGATGCTCAGGAAATTCTTTCGTTCCATTTTAGTAATGATAATTTATTATGTCGGTCGGCATGGAAAATTGGATATTGGATGGGATATGATATTGTCATTAACGTGGATGACATAGAAAAAGAGTATCTTTATGCGGGGGACTGTTGCTCAACAGATGAATTTGTATGTGTTGGAAATATACTAAATTTCATTGAAGAAATTGTTAAAAATGGAGGTGATCCTTACTGGACAATCAACGAAAATCAGTACAGAGATTTTTCAAAAAAATAATTTCAAAGTCAAATACTTTCGCCAGTTGATCCGATACCGGACGGAAGATGGTATTGCCCGGATTGTGGGAACTTAAATGATTCTTACGAACTTTTGCAAAAACTGTGGAAAAGTCCGATAAATGAATAAGGCAATATAAGAAGTTATTTGCCATCCGTTAAGTATTTTGAATTGGTAATGGTTATAAGATGATTCGCTAAAAAGCAAAAATCCGCCGAGGACTCCTCCCGAAAAAACGGGAAGGATCCTCGGCGGATTTCGTTTATCGTGCTTGTCCTTTTTCGGTTGTACTTTTTTCCTCTGCAAAGAACATCTCTACATTTTTCTGAGCTTTCATCAACTCCTGCATCTCATCTCGTGCCTTACGATAGTCCGGGTATGCTTCTTTCTTCTTTTTCAGAAGTTCAGCGTATTCGATGCTCAAGTCCTTAGCCTTTGGCAGCTTTTTCAATCCGGCTTCATCAAAAGCAGTTTTTGCGGCCTTATGCAGCGTGATTTCTTCCCGGTGGGTGTCCAGAAATCTCTTACTATACCCGGCTTTGCGGTAGGCATCATAGACCGGGCGTGTCCGGGCATAATTAACGATGTGCGTTCGCAGAACAGCAATCTCGGCCATGCGCGTTTCTGTTGCCTTGATTGAATCGCCTAGTTCATGATAGCGAGCAGTAGCAGCATCTATACGCTCCTGCATTTCCTCAATGCTTCCGATTTTGTTCTCCTGTAAGAAAATCAGCGTTTTGGACATTTCTTTCAGATTATATCGCTTTGCCCAGCGAGCATACCCCATGCTCTTTCCCTCGGCCAGCTTTGCCTGAATGTCCACCAGCATCTGAAACTTTTGTTCCGGTACGATGCGCTTCTGCTTCTGCCGGGAATGGTGTTCGGCTTCCCCAGAGATAACAGCTTTCAGTTCTTCTTCACTATATCCTGCGCCCAAAGTGCGGAACCGTATGAATCGCTTCTGCCGTGCGCCTTTGACGGAGGTGTATTTTCCACGCTTGACCTCATAACCCTGTTGTTCCAGTTTTTGCAGAAAATCCGTCGCCGAATCCTCTATGAATGAAATATTTATCGGTAAATAGTATATCCTGCGCTGTATCTCTTCGGGGATCTTCGCGCGGTTGGTCAGTTTTACGGCATCCTTTTCCGTGGTCACGATGACCGCCCCGGGGAACTTGTCCAGCAATTCGCGCAGGCGGTTCAGGTCGCGTACCTTGTAGACATGATGGTCGTCGAGCGTCATCTCGGCCACCACCCCGTAGCTCCCGCGCAACGCCGCGAGGAACGGCTTGGGACTCCCGATGCCCGAAAGCGCGATCACCTGCTGCCCCTGCAGGAGCGGTTCGCCGGGCGCGGCATCCGGGAAGAGCGGCTGCGGCATGAAACTCTCGAAACGGGTGAAATAGACCCGCTGGTAGGCAACCTGTATCAGCACCTTGCGCAGGATGCGCCGGTCGATGGGCGCCATCTTCTCCGGGCACTTCGTAACGACGAAATAGTGGGCGCGGTGCAGTTCTTCGGGCAGGTCGCGCAGGGTTCCGAGCGGCAGCATCCTGTCGTGCTGCACGGGGCGCGTGGCGTCGATCATCACGATGTTCACCTTCGGCTCTACATAGCGGTGCTGGAACCCGTCGTCCATGATGACGAGGTCGACGTCGGGGTGCTCGGCGCGGATGCGGCGGATCCCTTCGGCACGCTTCTCGCACACGGCCACCACCGTATCGGGGAATTTGAGTTTGATCTGCAGCGGCTCGTCGCCCACATCCCGGTAATGGGAGTCGGCCTTCACCTCCAGATACCCCTTGGTACGGCGGCCGTACCCGCGCGACAGCAGGGCGACGCGATGCATCTGCGACATATAGGCGATCACCATCTCGGCCATCGGGGTTTTGCCCGTACCGCCGACGGTGATGTTGCCGATACAGATGACCGGGATGTCGAACTTCTCGCTTTTGAGGATACCCCAGTCGAAGAGACGGTGACGGAAAGTCACCCCCGCCTTATAGAGGAGAGCCGCAGGAGCAAGCAAGCATTTCAACATTTCGGGTCGGTTTATCCATACAATTTTTCAAAGGTAGCAATAAATCTCCGGAACACAAAACAAAAAAAGCAAATCTCGGGCCTGACCGACAAAGGAATAATAAAATTGGAGATTCCTGCGTTTTTTTCATATCTTTGCTTGCGTCTATGAGAAGTTTTAAATTACCGATATGCGCCCTGCTGCTCGTAGCCGCAGGGGCGTGCGACAGAACTACGCAACAGGCCGCGGCCGAAAAGGAAGAAGCCGCGCCGCAGAATATCGTTTACGGCATCAACGCCGACAACTACCGCACCGAAACGGGCGAGGTGGGCAGCGGCGAAACGCTGGGGAAAATCCTGAACGGGTACGGCGTTTCGGCCCTTACGGTCGACAGGCTCGACAAAGCCTCGAAAGAGATTTTCCCGCTGCGCAACATCCGCGCCGGGCATAAATACACCGTCTTCATCCACGAGGATTCGCTCTATGCCCCCCACCTGGACTACCTGGTCTACGAACGCAACATGTCGCAATACGTGGTGTTCGGGTTCCATGAGGATTCGGTCAGCATCCAGACAGGCGAAAAGGAGTTCTCGGTGCGCCGCACCAAGAAGAGCGCCACGATCAATTCGTCGCTGTGGGGTGCGATCATGGAGGAGCACCTGCCCTATGCGCTGGCCGCGGAAATGGAGGACATTTACCAGTGGACGGTCGATTTCTTCGGCATCCAGAAGGGTGACAATTTCACGGTGATCTATGACGAGCGCTTCATCGACGACAGCATTTCGGCCGGCATCGGCCGCATTTGGGGCGCCAAATTCTGCCAGGGCGGCAAGGAGTACTACGCCATCCCCTTCCGGCAGGGCGGCAAAATCCAGTATTGGGAATACGACGGCGGAAGCCTGCGCAAGCAGATGCTCAAGGCGCCGCTGAAATACACACGCATCAGTTCGAAGTTTACCTATGCGCGCAAGCATCCGATCTACAAGGTATACCGGCCGCATACGGGCGTCGATTACGCGGCGCCGAAAGGCACGCCCGTACATGCCGTAGCCGACGGTGTAGTGACCTTCAAGGGCTGGGGCGGCGGCGGTGGCAACACGCTCAAAATCAAACATGCCGGCAACCTGATGACGGGTTACCTGCACCTGAGCGGCTATGCCAAGGGCATCTCGAAGGGCTCGCGCGTTTCGCAGGGGCAGCTGATCGGCTACGTCGGTTCGACGGGCGCCTCGACCGGCCCCCACCTCGACTACCGCATCTGGAAAAACGGCACGCCGATCAATCCGCTGAAAATCCCCCAGGAACCGGCCGAACCGATCTCGAAGGAGAACCGCGCGACATTCGAATTCGTGCGCGACCGTATCGTGGCCGAACTGAACGGCGAGGTGAAGGAGGGGGAGCGCATCACGCAGCTCGATTCGCTCGTCATCCCGCAGCCGGCAGCACCGGAGGCAGCGAAATAACGGGGAAAATGGCCGCAACGACAGGCAAGGAACATCTGCCGGCCGACATGCCGGAAAGCTGGGATCAGGAACCGCTCGATAAAAGGCCCGGGGGCAGGACGAGGATGGAAGCCATCCGGGAAACGGGCAAAGCACCCGGGAATGCCGGGGAACAGACAGGAACGCCCCGGAAAAAGTCCGGTATACCGAAAAAAACCGGAAATCCGGAGGATACAGCGGAAAGCACCGGGGCGCAGGAAGCCAAACATAAAGCCGGCGTCGATGCGCGAATCGTACGGTTTCTGAAAAAACACCATGTGCTGACGCTGGCGACGAGCGGCGAGGGAGCGCCCTATTGCAGCAACGCATTTTACTGCTACGATGCGGAACGCAATTTGCTGATCTTCACGTCGGACATGGCGACACGCCACGCGCAGCAGATGGCTCGCAACCCGTGTGTCGCAGCCTCGGTAGTCCTCGAAACGAAGGTCGTGGGACGCGTCCAGGGGCTGCAATTGTGCGGTAAAGCCGAAAGGGCCGACGAGGCGGCGAGGCGGGCATACCTCAAACGGTTTCCCTATGCCGTACTGGCAGAACTGACCCTGTGGGCGATCGCGCCCGACTTTATGAAATTCACCGACAACACGCTCGGATTCGGAAAAAAACTGATATGGAACAACAGATAGGAGTCATCATCGTAGCAGGCGGGGGCGGAACCCGCATGGGAGGTTCGCGTCCCAAGCAATTCATGATGCTGGGCGGCCTGCCCGTCCTGGCCCATACGATCAACAATTTCGCCGGGGCGCTGCCCGGGGCAGAGATCGTCGTGGTGCTGCCCGCGGAGCACGCCGATTTCTGGAAGGACTTCGCAGCACGCTTCGACATCGCGGCACACACGGTTACGACGGGAGGCGACGAACGGTTCCATTCGGTGAAAAACGGGCTGAAAGCCCTGAAGCGCGATCCGGAATTGATCGCCGTACAGGACGGCGTACGACCGCTGGCCTCACACGGCATGATCCGCCGTGCGGTGGCCGCAGCCGCCGAATACGGCACTGCGATCCCGGTCGTCGAAGCCGTGGATTCGTACCGCGAAACGGACGGCACGGCTTCACGCATCGCCGACCGCCGCCGCCTGCGCATCGTACAGACCCCGCAGGTATTCCGCGCCGACATACTGCGCCGCGCCTACGAGGCGGAGTACCGCCCCGAATTTACGGACGACGCATCGGTCGTGGAACAGGCCGGCGAGGCCGTATTCCTGTGCGAAGGCGAGCGTACGAACCTGAAGATCACGACCCCCGAAGATATGGTCATCGCCGAAGCTCTGCTGGCCGGGCGCGAAAAGACGGAGGAAAGCGCGGATGGAGAAAACCTATAAATACCGTTTCAGCCGCCGGGCGATCTACTGGACGCTGGTCTATCTGGTGGTCTTCGTACTGCTGGGCTGGTTGTTGTACCACCTCTACGAAGGGGGCTACCTCTCGGCCTGGTTCACCTCGTTCATCGTGGCGCTCATCGCCCTGATGTCGCTGTCGATCCCCCGCAGGATCGTGGTCACCGACGAAAAGGTCGAGGTGCGCTGCCTGCTGGACATCACCGAAATCCGCCGCGACGAGATCGCCTCGGTTCGCCGGGTCGACCCTCGGCGGATGAAATGGTTCTTTCCGGTATTCGGGGGCTGCGGGTTCTTCGGTTATTACGGACATTTCCTCGACCTCAGGCGGTTCGAACGCGTAAAACTCTACGCCTCGGAGTGGAAAAACTTCGTGGAGATCACCGACATTTACGAAGACCGCCTGTACGTCTCGTGTTCGGATGCCGACCGCCTCGTGGAGGAGCTTATGCCCCCCGGAGGCAACCGCCCGGCGGAAGACGACGAAGTGGAAGAGCAGGCGCAATAGTATCGGGATCCGGCCAAAAAGTCGACAGAAGACGCCCGGGGATTGCGTATTTCCGGAAAATGATCTTATATTTGCAACCGAGGCCGGAACGGCCCGTAAAAACGAAAAATAACAAACAACGCATTAAAAACCAGAAGAAATGAAAAAGTACCGTTGCACCGTTTGTGAGTGGGTATACGACCCCGCAGTGGGCGATCCCGACGGAGGCATCGCCCCCGGAACGCAGTTCGAAGAGATTCCCGAAGACTGGGTTTGCCCCGTCTGCGGCGTCGGCAAAGACATGTTCGAAGAGGTTGCGGAATAATCCCGTCCCTCCCCGAAGAAACGGCAAGGCGCACCCTGCGGGGTGCGCCTTGCCGTTTGTAACCGGAGGAGCCCGGACGCAGGCCGTCTCATCCGAATAAGGGCAAACATATGTAATTCCGATGTATTTCCCACCCGAAATTTTGTGTATATTTGTCGGCAGAACTGCCCCTCACACCTAAAATTTCATGCAGATGAAACATCTATTGCTTTTAGCCTCGCTCCTGACCTTCATGGGCGCCGGCGCCCAGCAGGCTACGTTCCGCAACCCGGTCATTGCGGGCGACATGGCCGACCCGACGGTCATCCGGGTCGGCAACACCTATTACGCGACGGGCACCTCGTCGGAATGGGCCCCCTACTACCCGCTGTTCCGCTCCAAAGACCTGGTCAACTGGCAGCAGATCGGGCACCTGTTCGAGCAGCAGCCCGCATGGACGAGATCCTCGTTCTGGGCCCCGGAACTTTTCCACCGCAACGGCAAAACATACGCTTATTATACGGCACGCCGGAAAACCGACGGGACGTCGTATATCGGCGTCGCCACGGCCGACAAACCCGAAGGCCCCTATACCGACCACGGCCCGATCGTCGAGTACGGCACCGAGGCGATCGACGCATTCGTGCTGGAAGATGCCGGCGAGCTGTATATCTCGTGGAAAGCCTACGGACTCGACCCAAGGCCGATCGAACTCCTGGCCTGCAAAATCTCGGACGACGGGCTGCGCATGGCGGGGGAACCCTTCACGCTGCTGCGCGACGACAAACGGCAGGGCATGGAAGGGCAGCACTGGCTGAAAATCGGCGATTACTATTACATCGTCTACTCCATAAACGGCTGCTGCGGCCCTGGGAGCGACTACGCCGTGGCGGTCGCCCGCTCGAAAAACCTGCGGGGCCCCTACGAGCGTTACGCCGGGAACCCGATCCTGCACGGCGGCGGCGATGTCCAGTACATCGGGCACGGCACCGTCACGACGACGCCCGACGGGAGGATGTTCTACCTCTGCCACGCCTATCTGGCCGGTGAGAATTTCTTTCTGGGACGCCAGCCGATGTTGCAGGAGATCGTCCTGGGCGATGACCTGTGGCTTCATTTCACGGGCGGGGAGACGGCATCCCTGACGCAGCCGATGCCTTTTGCCGGTATGGCACAACAGCCCGTATTCGATTTCGCGGATGACTTCACGGCCGACCGGCTCCGACCCGAATGGACGTGGAACTATCCTTACGCGACGCCCGAGATCGAGCTTGCCGACGGGCGCCTCTACCTGGGCGGCCGGCCCAAAGAGGGCGTGAAAACCGGCACGGCGCTCTGCCTGAGGGCCGTAAGTCCCGACTATACGCTCGAAACGGCACTCTCCGACCGCAACGCAGGATGGAGCGGGCTCACCGTTTACGGGGATGCAGCGAACCTCCTCGTATGGGGATTGCAGGGCGACGAGGTATTGTTGAAGCTCTACAAGGACGGCAGGGAAACGCTACTGGGCAGCTCCGGGCAGATCGGGTCGCATCTGCCGGTCTACCTGCGCATCGAAGTACGGGGGAATGCCCCCGCAGCATTCGGGTACAGCACCGACGGACACACCTGGAAACAAGTGGAGAACCTGCCCGTAGGTGCCGAAGACCTGCTGCAATGGGATCGCGTAGCACGCCCGGGATTGTATTACCAGGGGCCGGAAGGCCAGGCGGCCGAATTCGAATACATGCGGATGACCAACCGCTGAGAGAAATTGCAGCCCCCTTCCGCAAGGCAAGCCCTCTGCGGAAGCACGGCAGAATCCCGGCCGGAACTTTCCGATAAAAAGAGCCGCCCCGAATTGTTCGGGGCGGCTTTCTCTTCCGGGACTGCGCCCGTCAATTGATATTGGGCAGGAAAGAATAATTCTTCGAATAGCCGAGCATCTGCTCGACGTAGTTCGCCGGATAGGAAATTTTCACATCGACCACCCTGCCGTCCTTTTCGACAAGTTCGAACTCGGGGTTCACGAAGCCGCCGTAAGGTTCGATGCCGAGTGCATAGTAACGGTCGCGCACCTCCCGGTGCAGCTGGGGATCGACCTGGACGGCATACCGCTCGACAAGCGCCTTGCCGGCCTCGTAGTCGCCTTCGGACTTGATGCGCTGCACCTCGCGGAGCATGTCGCCGAACAGTCGGCGCAGTTTTTCGTAATCGTTGACCACGACATAGGTTTTGCCGTTTTCCCGGATCATTTCGATCACGTTGTCGGCCTTGCCGCGCTCATAGCACCACTCGCAGATCAGCTTGCGGTTGCGCATATGCGACTCCTCGACGTTTTTGCCCGGCTCGATACGCGCCAGCTGGGTCATCATGCCGTTCAGGATATATTTCGCATAGCCGGCCTTCGCCACGTCGAACGAGGGCACCAGCCCCAGTTCCACCATCTTCGGGTCGCCCAGGTAGTAGAGGCCGAAGAGGTCGGCGCGGGTCTCCTCGAGCGTCGAGCTGTAACTCTTCAGCTCGTTGCCCTTCACGCCCGGTGCCAGTTGGCCCGAACCGTGCCCCAGGCATTCGTGCAGGTCGGTATGCAGGTCGTCGGCCAGTTTGCCGTACTTGTCCATCACCTCGCGGTCTCCGGCACGCAGCACAAACTCCTCGTTGAAGCCGTTGCCGTGGGCGGCCATGTCGTAGGCATAAGTGATGTTGTCGATCGTGACCGACTTCGACCCGTATTCCTTGCGGATCCAGTCGGCATTGGGCAGGTTGATGCCGATGGGCGTGGCGGGATAGCAGTCGCCGCCCAGCATCGCCACCGTGATGACCTTGGCCGAAACGCCCTTCACCTTCTCCTTGCGGTAGGCGGGAGCAACGGGCGAATGGTCTTCGAACCACTGCGCGTTATCCGAAATCACCTCCGTACGGTGGCAGGCCTCCTTGTCCATGAAATTCACGATGCCCTCCCACGAAGCCTTGCGGCCGAGCGGATCGCCGTAATCCTCGATAAAGCCATTCACGAAGTCGACGTTCGACACGGTGTCCTTCACCCAGCCGATATTATAGCGGTCGAACTCGCGCAGGTCGCCGGTCTTGTAATATTCGATCAGCGCTGCGATATTGCTTTTCTGCGGTTCGGTGGCTACGGCCTGCGCTTTTTCGAGCCAGTAGACGATCTTCTCGATGGCGGGCGAATACATGCCGCCGACCTTCCATACGCGCTCCTTTAGGACGCCGTTCTCCTTCACCAGCTTGGAGTTCAGGCCGTAGGAGATCGGTTCCGGGTCGTTGTGGTCGACCATGTCGGCGTAGAATTTCTCGACCTCGGCCTGCGTCACGCCCTCGTAGTAGTTGTTCGACGAGGTGGCGATCAGGTCTTCGCCCGCCGTCTGGTTCAGGCGCGTTTTATAGAGCGCCGGATCGAAGATAGCCTTGCAGACCTCGCCGCGCAGCGGGTTCAGGTCGCCGAACTTCTCCTCGGGGATCGTCTCTATCACGTCGAGCAGGTAACCTTCGGTGAACTCGGGGACGAACTTGTCGTTCGAATAGTGGTGATGAATGCCGTTGGCGAACCACACCTTTTTCAGGTATTTCTCCAAGGCCTTCCATTCGGCCGCCGAGCGGTCGCCCCGGTAGTTCTCGTAAACCGTTTCGAGCGTACGGCGCACGGCGAGGTTGTATTTGAAATTCTGGTCGAAAAGGATGTCCCGGCCGCACTTGGCAGCCTCGGCCAGGTAATAGACCAGTTCCTTCTCCGCAAGCGGAAGCTGCTCGAAACCGGGGACTTCGTAACGGATGACCTTGATGTCGTCGAAACGGTCGACGATCCACGGGGCTTCGCTCTTCGATGCCCCGCAGCACGAAGTCAGTGCAACAGCGGTAACAGTCATAGATGTCAGTGTAAATAAATTTTTCATGTCGTTCGGGTTTGAATTTCCCCGAAATATACGGTTTTTTTGCGAAAAAGCCGCATACGGACGAATATACGCATGGACACATATACAATATGTGCCGGCAAACGCACCTCCCCGCCACACCCGGCGGCGCCCGTTGTGCGGACATTAGCCTTCAAAAAAACATACCAGTTCGTACCAGTATGACGGATTTTTTATTTATATTTGCCACAAGGCAGGCACTATGCCGGATAAATTCGGAAAAACAACATAAACCCACATCGATGAAACCTATCAAAACCGCACTTCTGGCCCTGCCGCTCCTGGCCGCAGGGTGCAACCGGGACTCCGGGACTGCAAAAATCCGGCCGCTGGAGGCCGGAAGCGTCCGGGTCGAAGACGCCTTCTGGGGCCCCCGCTATGAAAAATGGGAACACGTCACCGTCGGCGACATGCTCAACAAGTTCGAAGGGAACGACCCGGCGCATTTCGCGTGCGGCGTCGACGCTTTCGAAAATTTCGACCTCGTAGCATCGGGTGCCCGCGATATCGGCCGCCACGCGGGGCCGCCTTGGTACGACGGGCTGGTGTACGAGACGATCCGGGGGATCTCCGACCTGCTGGCACAACGTCCCGACCCGGCGCTCAAAGCCCGTGTAGACGGTTACATCGCCCGCATCGAAGCGGAAACCGGGGCGAAGGAGTTTCATACATCCGCTCGAAGCATCGTCTACAGCAAGATGGAATATCGGAACGAGAATGTCCCGATGGGCAGCAGCATCGTTTCCTCCGAGTTCGAGACGGTCGAAACGGACCGCAAGAAGGTGGCTTCTTACCTGTAAAAGAACCAATTTATGGCAAGGCTGCGAAAGCAACTTTGTTTTTGAAACGAGTAAACAATAAAAAAAGAAAGAACAATGGAAGAACCTAAAAGACTTTACCGTTCGAATAACGGGATGATAGCAGGTGTTTGTGCGGGTATTGCCGATTATTTCGGCTGGGATCCTACATTAGTGCGTATCGGATATATATTATTGAGTATCTTTACGGTATTTTCCGGGGTGATCGCTTACCTGATCCTTTGGATGGTTATAC
>OHQH01000987.1_pt1 | contig 14170 bp, 15 predicted proteins | sample 1577891 | NCBI WGS metagenome assembly OHQH01 (sample SAMEA3879601, study PRJEB24766) | human gut metagenome | biome: human-associated habitat; feature: feces | place: USA | collected 1985/1987
TCCTGACGCTCGACCGCGAGGAGCGCAAGATGTCGCTGGGCATCAAGCAGCTTACTCCCGATCCCTGGGCCGATATCGAAACCCGCTATCCCGTAGGTACGAAATGCAAGGCCAAGGTTCGCAACTTCACCAATTTCGGCGTGTTCGTCGAGATCGAGGAGGGTATCGACGGCCTGATCCATATTTCCGACTTGAGCTGGACCAAGAAGATCAAGCATCCGGGTGAATTTACGTCGGTAGGCGCCGAAATCGAGGTCGTAGTGCTGGAGGTCGATAAGGAGAACCGTCGTCTGTCGCTGGGCCACAAACAGCTCGAGGAGAATCCCTGGAACGAGTTCGAGGGTCAGTTCGCAGTGGACAGCGTACACGAAGGTACGATTACCGAGATGACCGACAAAGGTGCCGTCGTATCGCTGGGCGAAAACGTCGAGGGCTTCGCTCCGATGCGTCAGCTGGTGAAAGAGGACGGCACGACGGCGACGGTCGGCGAGAAACTGCCGTTCAAGGTGATCGAATTCTCGAAGGCTACCAAGCGCATCACGCTTTCGCACACTCGTCTTTTCGAAGAGGCTAAACGTGCCGAGCGGGCCGAGCAGGCTGCCGAGAAGAAGGCTTCCGCCGAGGCTACCAAGTCTTCGATGAAGAAGATCAACGCTTCGGTCGAGAAGACCACGCTGGGTGACATCGCCGGTCTGGCCGAACTCAAGGACGCGATGGAAGCGGCTGCCAAGGAGGAGAAATAATCCTTGATCGCATGGATGAGAAAATCCCCGACCGCGAGGCCGGGGATTTTTCGTCGGTGCACGCGCCGGTTCCTGCGGAAACGACCGATTTTGCCGGTTCGTGCCGACCGGTTTTCAGGCGATCGGGCTGTCCGTGTCGGTTTGCAGCGGGGGCGGTCGATTCCTTCGCGACCGTACCGGTTCGTGCAGGCGTATCGGAGCCTGATCCCATAGGCTCCTTCGGTCCGGTGAAATTCGGCATTGACAGGAGATTTTGGGCGTCGTATTATTTATAGGTCGGTGCGTGCGGCTTCCCGTTCCGTCCGGTAGCGGCGGATGTCGTCGATCGAAACGATCGGAAAGTCGTGTTCGCAGGCGAAAGCTACCACTTCGGGCAGCCGAGCCATGGTGCCGTCTTCGTTGGTGAGTTCGCACAGGACGGCGCAGGGTGGCAGTCCCGCGAGTTTTGTCAGATCGACACTTCCTTCGGTGTGCCCTCCGCGTTCGAGTACGCCGCCGCTGCGGGCCGCCAGAGGGAAGACGTGGCCGGGGCGGGCGAGCGATTCGGGACGGGCGTCGGGTGCAACGGCCGTTCGGATCGTGCGGATGCGGTCGGCGGCCGAAACGCCTGTCGTGATGCCTTCCGCCGCCTCTATCGACACGGTGAATGCCGTACCGTAGCGGCTCGTATTGACGGTGGACATCGGGGGCAGGTCGAGTTGCCGGACCCGCTCTTCGGTCAGACAGAGGCATACGATGCCACTGCATCGGCGGATCATCAGGGCCATCTGTTCGACGGTCATATTTGTCGCGGCAAAGATCAGATCGCCTTCGTTCTCTCTGTTTTCATCGTCAACCAGCAGGATTCCGCGGCCTTGGCGGAGGCTTTCTGCGGCTCGTTCGACCCGTTCGGCAGCCGTGCCGTAACGGGATAATAGATTTTCTCGTTCCATGAGTTCGTTTGTTTCCGACAAAAATAGGGGGAACGAGCCGTTGTGAAATGTATTATATTTGCGGATAGATATACTATATTTGCAGATAAACTTTCTTTTTTGATGAAAATTCTCGAACGGCGTATTCTCCACGATCCCGGCACGGCTTTCAGCCATATCCGTTACGGGCAGTTCTCGCTGCCGTGTCATGCCCATGTCGAATTCGAACTCATGTACATCACTTCGGGCCGGGGGTTGCAGTTCGCCGGCGATGGGGTGGAACCTTATCGGGCCGGGGATTTGGCGCTGTTAGGCAGCGGGCTGCCTCATTTCCATCTGTGCGACCGGGTGCGCCTGGGAGGGGACGGCGAAGCGAGTTCGGGCGAGGTTCTGCAATTTCCGCCCGACCTGTTCCCGCAGAATATGGAGCGTCTGGGGGATTATGCCGAAATCCGCAGATTGCTGGAGTGCAGTCGCAGGGGGATTCGTTTCGGCGACCGGGTGCTGGCGGCCGAGGTCGGCCGCCTGATCCGCTCGGTCGATGCGTTGTCGGGTACGGAGCGGCTGGTGCGTCTGTATGAAATTCTCGGACGGTTGGCACGCAGTGCGGATTACCGGCTGATTTCGCCGGCCGAATGTGTATGCCGGGCTTCGTGGTGTCCCGGATCGCCCATGTATGCCGTCGAAGGTTATCTGGCGGCCCATTTCCGCGAGCGGGTTTCGCTGTCCGCGCTCGCAGCGGCGGCAGGCCGGAATCCGGCGGCGCTGTGCCGTTATTTTCGGGAGAGGACGGGTAAGACACCGTTCGAATACCTGGCGGAAATGCGCATCGGACTCGCGGTGCGGTTGCTGAAACATTCCGATCTGACCTGTTCGCAGATCGCTTATGAGTCGGGGTTCAACAGTTATGCACTGTTCGTGAGGCAGTTCCGCCGCATAACGGGGAGGACGCCCGATCGGTACCGGCGGGAAATCTCGCTGGAAGTCGGTTACTCCCGGACTTTGTAAACGACGTAAATATGGTCGTCGGGCAGGGCGTAGAGACGGCGCTCGGCTTCGGTGAGCGAGGCGGCGAAGTCGATGTCGGCGACTTCGAATCCGGCACTGCGCAGCCGGTCGGCGTAGTCGCGGCCGTAGATGCGCCGGTGATCGTACTGGCCGAAGACGCGGGTCCGTTCTGCAGGGTCGGTGATCGTGTCGTCTTCGAAGGTCTCTTCGCGCGACGAATCCATCGGCGACAGGACGACGCCCCAGCCGCCGGGTTTCAGGATGCGGTGGAGTTCGCGCAGCGCCTGCCGATCGTCTTCGACATGTTCCAGGATGTGATTACAGATCACCACGTCCGTAAAATCGTCCTCGAGGGGAATGTGCTGCACGTCGAAATGCATATCGGCCAGCGGACTTTCGAGGTCGGCGGTGAGGTACAGGCCCGGGTGACCGTCGTAATGTTTGCGCAGTTTGCGCATCAGGCACACTTCGGGAGCGATGTGCAGGATGCGGGGGTACGCGGTCAGCAGGTCGGTTTCGCGTTGCAGGTAGAGCCATAGCAGGCGGTGCCGTTCGAGCGAGAGGCAGCGGGGGCAGAGGGCGTTCGGACGGGAGTGGACGTAGCCGTAGGGCAGGAACTTGCGCCGCCGGGTGCCGCAGACGGGACATTCGACGCCCCGGCCGATATAAAACCATCCCAGCACCGGAACCGATATTCCGGCGATGCGTTGCAGAAACGTGCGGGGCAGGTGGTTGAGTGCCCAGCGAATCAGCCTTTTCATCTTATTCGGAGATTTTTTTCAGCTCCTCTTCCGTCCGGTGCAGCCGCTCCTTGCAGAGGGCGATCAGTTCGGTAGCCCGCTTGACCTCCTTGGTCAGCGAATCGACGGTCATCTCTTCGCGGCGGAAGCGGTCGAGGATCTGCTCGATTTCGTTCATCGCTTCGGTATAGGTAATCTCTTTCTTTGCCATATTGTCAGGTTGCTTATTTTACGGTTGCATCGAATGTGCCGTCGGACAGTTCCACCCGCAGAGTGTCGCCGGAGGAAAGCCCTTTGGCCGAAGTGACGGTTTCATCGCCCCGGTGTACGATGGCGAACCCCAGCGAGAGAATATGTTCGGGCGAACGGCTTGCGATCAGCTCTTCGGCGGTCGTGAGCCGTGTGTGTTGCCGCCGCAGGAGCTCGCCGACAGCGGTCGAAAGCTCATCGCTCCAGCGGGAGAGCTGTTCGTTGCGACGCAGGAGCAGGAGGGCGCTTTGATGCGCGATTTCGCTGCCGAGCTCCGCGAGCCGCAGTTCATGGCGGCGGAAGATGCCCGCCGAGGCGTCACGCAGTTGCAGTGCGGCGGTGTCGAGCCATCCCTCGACGCCCGTCATCCGTTCGACGAGCCATCCGGCGACGGCCGTCGGGGTTTTAAGTGCCGTGTGGGCCACCATGTCCGCGACGCTCGTATCCTTGTCGTGGCCGATGCCCGTGAGGATCGGCAGGGGAAACTGGGCGATGTGGGCGCAGAGGCGGTAGGCATTGAAACAGTTCAGGTCGCTGGCCGACCCGCCGCCCCGGATCAGTACGACCGCATCGAAATCGTCCATGCGGTCGGCCACGGCGTCGAGTGCCGCCACGATCGAATCCTCGGCACCGGCGCCCTGCATGAAAGCGTCGAAAAGCGTCAGGGAGAAAGCATAGGGACTTTTGCCCAACTCCTTGCAGAAATCCTGATAGCCCGCTGCCTGGCGGCTCGAAACGATGGCGATACGCTGTACTACCTGCGGCAGAGGATTTTCGCGGTTGATGTCCCAGACTCCTTCGCGCTGGAGCCGCTCGATGGTGATCTGCCGCTGCCGTTCCATGTCGCCCAGCGTGAAGGTCGGGTCGATGTCCAGGATGTTGAGCGAGAAACCGTACAGTTCGTGGTAGGAGATCATCACCCGGGCCAGGATGCGGATGCCTGCGGCCAGTCGCTGACCCGTTTCGGCCTCGAAATAGCCGGCGATGCGGGCGTAAGCCGTGCGCCAGATGACCGCCCGGGCCTGCGAGAGCGGCACGCCGTTGTCGCCACCCTTTTCGACCAGTTCGAGGTAGCAATGCCCCGAATAGTTGATTTTGATCTCCGCGATTTCGGCACTGACCCATACGGGCAGGGCGAACGCTTCGTCGAGCGTCGCTTTGACGAGCTTTTGGAGCTGGGAGAGTGTCAGGTGGTTTTGCATGACGACAAAGATAGTGAAAGCCGGGAAAAAACGGGAACTTGTTCCCAGTTTTCCGAGGCGAATCCTATCTTCTGCAAAGATAGTGAAAGGTGAGAGCAATCGTGCGGGCTTGCACGCAAAGATTGCCGAACCGCCTCCGATCTTGAGCGAAGATAACGGAAGAAGGGCGATGCACCGAACTTAATTATGGGTTTTCCGTCTTTTCGCCGGGCAGAGTCGGCTGGCGTCCTTTGCGCTCGTTTCGATCTCCGGTGGTTCGAGCTTGTGCGGACCGTGCTCTCTTTTCTGCGAGGGCGGCGAATCTCGGTCCGGCAGGTCGATCGTTTGGGGACGGTCGGTTTCCGGGGATGGCGCCGTCGGTCTGCCGTGCGACGGTCGTTGTGTTCGACTTTGGGTTGGGATCGTCGGAATTTCGGAAATCGGGCATGATACCCGCTGCGAAGTGCGGTTGATACGGGAACGGCAGGTGCCGACGGTTGTCAGCACAGGATTTTGTCGAGCAGGATGCCTGCGGTCAGCAGGGCGCCGAAGAGCAGGATGTTGCGGGCCGTTTCGCCGAGGCAGACGTTCAGTTCTTCGCCGTGGTCGATGCGTACCATCTTGCGCCATGTGGCGATATGGACTGCAAGGTAGGGCAGAGGCAGCAGAGCTGCGGCGATACGGCCTTCGGCCAACAGCGAGAGGCACAGCAGGATGGCTCCTGTGCCCAGAACCAGGTAACCCCAGCGTCCCGCTGCGGCTCCGAGGCAGACGACGATCGTGCGCTTGTTGCAGCGGCGGTCCTCCTCCCGGTCGCGGAAATTGTTAATCATGAGCATCGTGTCGATCACCATGCCGCAGGCCAGTCCGACTACGGCGGTTTCTCCGCTCCACCCTCCGCACTGGAGGTAGTAGGTGAATCCGACGGGAATCAGGCCGAAGAAAAGGATGACGGCTATGTCGCCCATACCGTGATAGGCCAGCGGCCACGGGCCTGCCGTGTAAAAATAGGCGAAGACAATGCAGGAGGCACCCACCAGCAGGAGCCACCAGTTCCAGCCGCTGAGGGCCAGCAATCCCGCTCCGGCTGCACAGGCCGCCAGAGTGAAAGCCGCGATACCGCTCTTCATCGCCCGCAGGGTGATGTAGCCTTTGGCGAAAGCGCGGTCGGGACCCAGTCGGTCGGGGCGGTCGGCTCCCTTCAAAAAGTCGCAGAGATCATTGACCAGATTGGCCGTACACTGCATCGTCACGGCGAAGACAAGACACAGCAGAGCGACGACCGGGCGGAAGCCGCCGTCAGTGAAGGCCAGGGCCGATCCGATGAGAATGAGGATGACGGAATTCCCCAGACTGTACGGCCGGATGGCCAGAATCCATGCGGAGAGTGAGTTCGTTTTCAAGTTTCGGAGGGTTTGGTCGGATTTAGCGCATGATGAATTCCAAGGGACGCGGAATGCTTTTGCCTTCGGGCAGTTGTACGCGCAGAACCCCTTCGCTTTCTACCGGCTTTCCGTCGCGCATGGCGGGCTGCCAGCGGGGTGCTTTTTCGACGGCGTCGATCACACGGCGCCGCAGCCTTCGGTCGGTCGCTTCGAGCTCGTCGGTCGGGACGGTTCTCCCGTCGGTCGTGATCTTGTAACGCAGGACTACCCGTGCAGCCGGCAGAGAATCATCCCAATCGGTCTGTTCGGAAATATAGTCGTTGAAGCTGCCGTCTGCTTCCGGGAAGCGAGCCGGGGTGTCGTATCGCAGGGTGATGAGTATCACGCCGTTCGAGGCTTCTGTTCCGTATCGGGCGATGGTCTGCTCGTCGGCAGGCAGCATCTCGGTCGATTCGATGTCGCCCGGCGGAATGTTGCGGATGTCGCTTACGACCTGCCCGTTGACTACGTATATGGGGTCCTGCGCCGCAGCGGAAAAGATCCCGGTGAAGATCAGTGTGAACAGGAGTATGAGCTGTTTTTTCATACGGTTCGTTTATCCGCAGAACGGGTTTCGGCCACGGAATATTGCTTTCAGAGAGTGACCTCCTTCCAGCCCGAGCGGGTCAGATCGACGCAGCCGTTTTTTCGGAAGCGGACACCTTCCGCCTCGAGCATCGGACGTTGCTCCGTCCAATGGGGTGCGGTTCTGCCTGCGCTGTTCACGACCCGGTGGCAGGGAAGTCCGGCGGGAGCCGCTGCCAGCGCATGTCCCACGCGGCGGGCATATCCCGGCATGCCGATCAGCCGGGCGATCTGTCCGTAGGTCGTTACGCGCCCTGCGGGAATTTGCGCCACGACCGAATAGACTTCCGCGTCGAATCCTTCGGGAAGGGCCATGTCGGAGGTGTGTTAGAGTTCGCTCTCCTTGAGGCGCTCGGCGTTTTCCGCTACGATCAGATGGTCGATGCAGTCCTGGATGTCGCCGTCCATGAAGGCCGACAGGTTGTAGATCGTGTAGTTGATGCGGTGGTCGGTGATGCGCCCCTGCGGGTAGTTGTAGGTGCGGATCTTGGCCGAACGGTCGCCCGTCGAAACCATCGTCTTGCGCTTCGAGGCGATTTCGTCGAGGTATTTCGAATATTCGAGGTTGAAGACGCGGGTGCGAAGTTCTTCGAAAGCCTTGTCGAAGTTCTTGAGCTGCGATTTCTGGTCCTGGCACTGCACGACGATACCGGTCGGGATGTGCGTCAGGCGGATCGCCGAGTAGGTCGTATTGACCGACTGTCCGCCGGGGCCCGAAGCGCAGAAGATATCCTTGCGGATGTCGTTCATCGAGATTTCTACGTCGAACTCCTCGGCTTCGGGCAGCACGGCCACCGAAGCGGCCGAGGTGTGGACGCGGCCCTGCGTTTCGGTCTGGGGTACGCGCTGCACGCGATGTACGCCCGATTCGTATTTGAGCGTACCATAGACATTGTTGCCCGTGACTTTCATCACGACCTCCTTGTATCCGCCGGCCGTGCCTTCCGAGAAGGAGGTGATTTCGTACTTCCAGCCTTTGGATTCGATGTATTTGGTGTACATGCGCATCAGGTCGCCGGCGAAGATGGCGGCTTCGTCGCCGCCCGTGCCGCCGCGGATCTCGACGATCGCGTTTTTCGCATCCTGCGGGTCCTTGGGAATCAACAGGAGTTTGATCTCCTCTTCGAGGGTTTCGATCTTCGGTTCCAGTTCCGCGATCTCCCCGCGTGCCATTTCGCGCATCTCCTCGTCCTTGTCGTTGGCCAGGATGTCTTTGGCTTCGGCCAGGTTGGCGATGGCCGTGCGGTAGCGTTCCGAGGCTTCGATGATCGGTTCCAGCTCCCGGTATTCCTTGTTGAATTGGATGAACTGCTTGACGTCGGCGATCACTTCGGGATCGGTGAGTTTCTGGCCGATCTCTTCGTATTTGAGCTTCAGACCGTCCAGTCTGGTGAGTATGGAATTGTCTGCCATATAATTTAATTTGGGTACAAAGATAGTGAAAGCCGAGCGAAATCGGGAGAATTTATTCCCAAAGATTTCCGAAATGCCCCTATCTTATGCAAAGATAGTGCAAGCGGGGAGCAATGCCAAATTTATTTGGATTTGTCCCGGCCCGTGCTCTCCCGGCAAGACCGTGCTGCGCGGTGAATGTCGGAATTCCGCTTCGGATTATCGGTTATCCCCATATATGGCGACGCATTTTCCGGGGAGGGCGCCCCGGGAAAATCCCCAATACGCGGGGTTGTCCGCCGTCGGAAAATCCGCGTCCTTTGCAACAGGAAGTTCACTCATAAAACCAAATAAAAAGATGACAGGAATTTTTTTCGGCAGCACGACCGGGACTACGGAGTCCGTAGCTGCCAGGATCGCCGAGCGGCTCGGCGTAGCACAGGCCGATGTGCATAATGTGGCGGCTGCGTCCGTCGAAGATGTGAAGAAATACGATCTGCTGCTGTTGGGGTCATCGACCTGGGGCAGCGGAGAGTTGCAGGACGACTGGCCGGGATTTCTCGACAAGTTGGGGAAGGAAGACCTCTCCGGCCGCCGCGTGGCGCTGTTCGGCTGCGGCGATGCGGGTATTTACAGCGATACTTTCTGCGATGCGATGGCCGAAATTCGGGACGGACTGGCTTCGACGGGCTGCACGTTCGTCGGGGGATTCGACGCCGAGGAGTATCCGGGGTGCGGTTCGCGGCTGTGTCAGGACGGAGAGGCGATCGGCTGGGCCGTGGACGACAGCGCGTCGGACGCCGAGAACCAGATGCGGATGGAGTTGTGGATCGCCGCCATCGGCTAAAACCGAATGCCATGAGTGCCGGGGATTTCAGCCGATACGACAATATGAAGATGCTGCTGCATCATATCTACGAATTCCGTAAGGGCGTTCGGGATCTGGTGCTCTGCACGCTGTGCCCGACCTGTGCCGGGCTGCTGATCGAACGGCTTCGCAGTCAGGGTATCGACTATCTGTTGCAGCCGGTAACGGAGCAGAAGGTCAATCTCTATTTCGGCAAGCGTAGCTGCCTGGACGCCGTGCAGACGTTCGTCGATAAACCGCTGAACAAACTGACTCCCGAGGAGGATTTCATGCTGGGCATCATGTTGGGTTATGATATTTCGATGCAGTGCGAACGCTACTGCAAGCGTAAATTTCATCTGTCCGGTCTGATCGCCTGATCGCGGAGCGGTTAAAAGATTCGGGGGAGAAGTTTTCGCTTCTCCCCCGAATCGCATATTCCGCAGAGCGGTCGTTTAGATTACGATGTTGATGATTTTGCCCGGTACGACGATGATCTTTTTCGGGGCCTTGCCTTCGAGCCACTTCTGCGCTTCGTCCGTGCGTACGATGTCCGCCTGGATGTCGGCCGGGGAGAGCGTCAGGGCGTATTCCTTTTTGAAACGCAGCTTTCCATTGACCGAAACCGGATATTCGAACGAACTTTCCACGAGGTATTTCTCCTCGCAGACGGGGTATTGCGCGTCGCAGACCGAGGTCGTGTGTCCCAGCGTGTGCCACAGCTCCTCGGCGATGTGCGGTGCGAAGGGGGCGAGCAGCACGGTCAGCGGTTCGAGGATCTCGCGCTTCGGGCAGCCGCCCAACTCGTTCAGGCAGATCATGAAAGCGGCGACCGAGGTGTTGAACGAGAAATTTTCGATGTCCTCGCGCACCTTTTTTATCGTTTTATGAAGCGTCTTCAGCTCTTTATCCGTGGCTTTTTCGTCCGTAAGGATCAGTTGTCCTTCGCGGTTGTAGAAGAGGGCCCAGAAACGGCGCAGGAATTTATGCACGCCGTCGATGCCGTTCGTGTCCCACGGTTTCGACTGTTCGAGCGGGCCGAGGAACATCTCGTACATGCGCAGTGTGTCGGCGCCGTAGTTATCGACGATGTAGTCGGGGTTCACGACGTTGAACATCGACTTCGACATCTTTTCGATCGCCCAGCCGCAGACGTACCTGCCCTCTTCGAGGATGAACTCCGCATCCTTGAATTCGGGACGCCATGCGCGGAACGCGTCGAGGTCGAGTATGTCGTTGCGCACGATGTTCACATCGACGTGGATCTCCTGGGTTTTGTACTGGTCTTTCAGCCCGAGCGATACGAATTTGTTGGTGCCGACCACGCGATAGACGAAATTCGAACGGCCCTGGATCATACCCTGATTGACGAGTTTCTTGAACGGCTCCGGTTCGCAGACATATCCCAGGTCGTAGAGGAACATGTTCCAGAAGCGCGAATACATCAGGTGTCCTGTCGCGTGTTCGATGCCGCCGACGTAGAGATCGACGTTACGCCAGTATTCGTTGGCGGCGCGGCCCACGAGCGCTTGGTCGTTGTGCGGGTCCATGTAGCGCAGGTAGTAGGCCGACGATCCGGCGAATCCGGGCATCGTGGATACTTCGAGGGGATAGCCTTCGGGCGTCGTCCACTCCTTGGCCCGTGCCAAGGGCGGTTCGCCCTGTTCGGTCGGGCCGAAGTTGTCGATCGGCGGCAGCTCCAGCGGCAGCCGCTCTTCCGGCAGCGGATAGGCCGCGAGAAGATGGCATCGCGCAGGCGGTAGTTCACTAACCGGCGGCCCAATCCGCGTCGCTCGATTTCGCCCAGGATGCGACCGATCGCCTCCTTTACATCGAGTCCGTCGAGCAGATCCGAGTTGATCAGTTTGCCCGATTTGGCGTCGTAGGACTCTTTCTCGATGTCGCCGCCCTCGACGACCGGGATGATCTCCAGCCCGAAATGGCGGGCGAAGGCGTAGTCGCGCGAATCGTGGGCAGGAACAGCCATGATCGCCCCCGTGCCGTAGCCAGCCAGCACGTAGTCCGAAATGTAGATCGGAATCGCCTTGCCCGTGAAAGGGTTGATCGCATAGGAGCCTGTCGCTACACCGCTTACGCGCTTGGTTTCGGCGATGCGCTCCCGCTCGGAGCGTTTCTTCGCCTGGGCGATGTACTCCTCGACGGCGGCCCGTTGTTCGGACGTGGTAAGGTCGTGAACCCATTCGTGCTCCGGAGCGATGACCATGAAGGTAACGCCGAAGATCGTGTCGGGACGCGTGGTGAATATCTCGAGTTTTCGGTCGGAGCCCTGGATGTCGAAGAAGACCTGGGCGCCTTCCGAACGGCCGATCCAGTTGCGCTGGATCTCCTTCAGCGAGTCGCTCCACTCGAGCCGCTCCAGTCCGTCGAGCATCCGCTGGGCGTAGGCCGTTACGCGGAGCAGCCACTGTTTCATCCGCTTCTGTTCGACGGGAAAGCCGCCGCGTTCGGAGAGTCCGTCCTTCACCTCGTCGTTGGCCAGTACCGTGCCCAGCTGCGGACACCAATTGACCATCGTGTCGGCGCGGAACGCCAGGCGGTAGTTCTGGAGGATCTGTTCGCGTTCCTCTTCGGTTTTGGATTTCCATTCGTCGGCCGTGAAACGCATCTCCTGCGTGCAGGCGGCGTCGAGTCCTTCGGTGCCCTGCGCCTCGAAACGGGCGACGAGTTTTTCGATCGGTTCGGCCTTGTCCGTACTGCGGTCGTAGTAGTGTTTGAACATCTCCAGAAAGGCCCACTGGGTCCATTTGTAATAGGAGGGATCGCAGGTGCGGACCTCACGGTGCCAGTCGAACGAGAAGCCGATCTTGTCGAGCTGTTCCCGGTAGCGGGCGATGTTCCGTTCGGTCGTTACGGCAGGGTGCTGCCCCGTCTGAATGGCGTACTGTTCGGCAGGCAGGCCGAAAGCGTCGTAGCCCATCGGATGAAGTACGTTGAAGCCGCAAAGCCGTTTGTAGCGCGAGTAGATGTCCGAAGCGATATAGCCCAGCGGGTGTCCGACGTGCAGACCCGCACCCGAAGGGTAGGGGAACATGTCGAGCACGTAGAATTTGGGACGTGTGGGATCGGCTTCCACGCGATAGGTTTCCTCTTCCTGCCAGCGGCGCTGCCACTTGGCTTCTATCTCTTTGAAATTGTACTCCATAGGTTTGAATTGTTTTCGTTTCAGGGGCAAAGATAGTGAAAGCCCGGCGAAATCGGGAGAATTTATTCTCCAAGATTTCCGAACAGCCTCCTGTCTTCTGCAAAGATAGTGAAAGCCGGAAGAAAATGGGTGCTTGCTCGCAGTTTTCCGAGACGTATTCGATCTTCTGCAAAGATAGTGAAAGATGGGGGGCGAGCCAAACTTGTCCGGACCGTATTCTGTCTTCTGTAAATGGAGAAAGGAAGCGACGGGCCGGATTTGACTTTGAACTTGTTTCTCCGTTTTCCGGATCCGGTATCATTTGTAAATACTCCTTATATTCTTCGTTTATCGGCCTCTTTTCGGGACCCCTGTTCGTTGTACGGCGGAGTTCGTATGTCCTCGGTTTCCGTTTCGGGTCCGGTCCCGCCTTCCTGTACGGAAAGATGGCGGAAGCCGGAGACGGATCGAAATTTTTTGATTGAGAGAGGCTTGCCCTTTGCTTCGGAGAATTGGGGTGAAAGACCCGGATGAGCTGTCCGGGTGTCGTAGTGGAGCCTGTGTTTTGGTGAGACGGGAGGTCGGCTGGAGGCCGAAAGACTATTTCGCGGAGAGCAGATAGGTTTTATTGTCAGTAAGTTGCGGATTTGTATATAAGTATTATGTTATATGTTTATAAATTCTATAAATAAAAAGAATCGATAAAAGGGCTGAAATGGGCTAAAATGCTGAAAAATCGGGCTGGAACGGCAAAAAATATTGCACTTATATATGGCGGTTCGGAATTTTTGCGTATCTTTGCAGTCCATTTTGGACAATGGAGATTGAAATTCAAACCATTTATTAAAGGACAAAAACAGTAAGAAATGCCTACTATTCAACAGTTAGTGAGAAACGGCCGAGTACGTCTGGAGGACAAGAGCAAGTCCCCCGCACTGGCCGCGTGTCCGCAGCGCCGGGGCGTTTGTACGCGTGTGTACACCACGACCCCGAAGAAGCCGAACTCGGCGATGCGTAAGGTGGCGCGTGTAAGATTGACCAATGGCAAGGAGGTCAACGCCTATATCCCCGGAGAAGGCCACAACTTGCAGGAACACTCCATCGTGCTGGTTCGCGGCGGTCGTGTGAAGGACCTTCCGGGTGTGCGTTATCACCTGGTGCGCGGTGCTCTCGACTCCGCAGGTGTGGACGGACGCCGTCAGCGTCGTTCCAAGTACGGTGCAAAACGCCCCAAGGCAGGTGCAGCGGCTCCCGCTAAAGGCAAGAAGTAATATCAGGACTACGACAAAACATTAATTTAGCCAATAACAATGAGAAAAGCTAAGCCAAAGAAGCGAATTCTACTTCCGGATCCGAAGTTCAGCGATGTCGCAGTAACGCGTTTCGTGAACAACCTTATGCTGGATGGTAAGAAGAGTATTGCCTATACCATTTTTTATGACTCTCTGGAGTTGGTGGGCAAGAAGATGAAGGATGCTGATAAATCTCCGCTGGAAGTCTGGAAACAGGCTCTCGAGAATATCACGCCCCAAGTCGAAGTTAAGTCGAAGCGTATCGGTGGCGCGACATTCCAGGTTCCTATGGAGGTTCGACCGGAGCGCAAGATTTCGATTTCTATGAAAAACCTTGTCCTTTACTCCCGCAAGCGCGCCGGTAAAACGATGGCTGAGAAACTCGCTGCCGAAATCGTGGATGCCTACAACCAGCAGGGTGCCGCTTTCAAGCGTAAGGAGGAGATGCACCGCATGGCCGAGGCCAACAAGGCATTTGCACACTTTAGATTTTAATTAGGAGATTCGACAGATGGCAAGAGATTTAACTTATACTCGCAATATCGGTATCATGGCTCACATCGATGCCGGTAAAACGACCACCTCGGAACGAATTCTTTTCTACACGGGTAAAACGCACAAGATCGGCGAGGTGCACGAAGGTGGCGCCACGATGG
>OHQH01001009.1_pt1 | contig 13887 bp, 6 predicted proteins | sample 1577891 | NCBI WGS metagenome assembly OHQH01 (sample SAMEA3879601, study PRJEB24766) | human gut metagenome | biome: human-associated habitat; feature: feces | place: USA | collected 1985/1987
AAAAGAGAGAAGCAATCATCGAAGTTTCGTACGCGGATATCCAGCCGGCGCCTTCTTTCAAAGTGAAACAGACCTTTCCGAATGCACAGCCTGAAATCGTATTCGCCAAAGAGAGCCTCGATGTTCCGGCCGAAGGAGGACCTTTCCAAATCGAATACACGATCGAAAACCCCGTCGCAAATGCGACCCTGTCTGCCAAATGCAACGACAGTTGGATAACGGACATCGATACCAAAACCTCAGGGGTCATCTCCTTCAACGTAACCAAAAACGAAACAGCGGAAAAGAGAGAAGCAATCATCGAAGTTTCGTACGCGGATATCCAGCCGGCGCCTTCCTTTACAGCAAAACAGGCGGCCCGTCCGGAGGAGGCATTTACGATAACGATTTCGGACATCACCACAAAAACATTCCGAACTACAGTCCGTCCCGGAGACCAGGAAATGTATTATCTGTTGAACATCATCCCCTCCCGGGCTGCCGCCGATTTCAAGACGGATGACGAGCTCTACCAATACGACATCGACTTCTATACAGACATGGACGCAACGGGCAGCGGCTGGCAAAGCTGGGCGCAAGAATACCTCGAACAGGGGACTATTGCAGACAGGCTGATCGAAAACATGGAACCCGATACCGAATACCTCGTTTACGCATACGGCGTGGATCCCATCACGATCGAAAGGCTGACCCCAATCTCAAAAAAGACGCTCACAACCCTGGCACCCCAAACAATCGACACAAAATTCGACATACAGATCGTTTCGACCGAAGGTCTCAACATCGACGTTCTTGTCAAAGCGAACGATTACGACGGCCATTTTGTCGCAAAGATCTACGGCAGCGTCGATGCGGCCGATACGGATGCGACCGTTTTGGAGAAAATATCGGAAAGTTGGATCGACAACGTACAGATCTACGGATGGATGGGCTACACGGCCGAAATGATCCTGAGCCAATATACCTTTCAACAATCCAGAGAAATCCAGGAAACGCTCGAACCGAACTCCAAATACTACATTTATGCCTTTGCCGTCGATGACGAAGCCCTGCGCTGTTCGGACATCGTATTCATCCCTATTACGACAAACGACACATCCATACAACATTGACGACGGCAACCGTCGAAATTACACCGATCGCTACGCCTCTCCTGAAAACTACCATTCAGGAGAAAAGCATCAGACCGGCTCCATACGAAAAATTCCCGATCAGTCCGGACATTCAGTCCGGACTGATCTTCTTAACAACCGACAGACGACTATCTCGACCGTCTCCTCACTTAAAAATATCGTTTCAAACTTCGTCGAACGAGATAGTCCCAATTTTTCAACCAATAAAAACACACAATAAATTAAAAAAGACAAAAACATTTGCAAATACCGAATATTTTATCTATTTTTTTCCAACAAAGAAAAACAACATCTCTATTACATGAAAGAAAACACTTAAGCAGAAAGCGCTTTTTTTTAAGACCGGCCTCGTTTCTGCCGAAAATTAAAAACCTGCCGTAGGCCCGGCACTAAAACCTTTTACGCTATGAAACACTTTAGATTCGCATGGATGTTGCTGATGTTCGGGGGGGGGGATTTTGGGATGCCTGCCTTCATGCAGCGACAAAGACAACGGTATGGAACAGACGGAGCCGAACGACCCGGACGACCCACAGGGACCCCAAATTCCGGACGATCCCAATCCGCCCATGACCGGGTACATCGCCCATACGATGACCGAAGGCGAACTGATGTACTACGGGCATGACAGTGAATACAGCAAAGAAGGCGGAGCCGTTTATTTCCTCTACCTGAAAGACCTGAACAACTCTGCCCGCGGATGTAGCGTATGCTTTTATGTCAATGTCCCACGACAGGAAAAGGGTAGCTTCACCCTTCCGGCCGGGAAATACACCGCCTCCTCCACTTGGGAAATAAATACGTTCAACAATAAAAATACGACTAGATACCGTTCCAACTGGAATGTGGTCGCCCCCAAATGGACACAATACGTTGCCGAAGCCGGAGAATTCGAAGTCGCCATCGGCGACAACATGACCTACACGATCAGAGGCCACATGAAAGGCGGCTCCATTCAGGACGGGGGTTCCATTATGGAAAACGAAGCGGGCGTAGCGTTCGCATTCACAGGTCGGTTGCTGATTTCCGATTACTCGGAAGACTATGAAGACCCGGATGATCCGGATACTCCGGATGATCCCGCACCCGAAGTGCCTGAGGTAACCATGTCCACCGGCTCCCTGTATCGTTACAACGACAACATCTATTATCTCCAGCTCAAGGATGCCAATCCCGCCGATCTCTACGAGACAACCTTTTACTTGAAGCTGCCCGCTTCGGATTCACCGTTGTTGGCCAGCGGCGACTATATGGCAGCAACGACAGGCGAAGAGATGACCATCGATGCGAGCAAGTCATTCTGGAACTTTACCGACAAGGACAACCACAACGACAAGATCAAAAACCGGCTCAAGGAGGGAACCAAAATTCACATCGTCAGCAACGGCGACCACAACTACACGATCACCGGCACACTGGAAGGTACATCCGATAAAACCGGTAAAAACACAGCTCTGAAAATCAACTTTTCCGGCACTCTTCCTTTCGAGGACTACGCCGATCCGGAACCCGTGGAACCGACTGTTACGGAGGTGACCATGACCATCGGCAACCTGGACTACTACGACGGCAATATCTATACTCTGACCCTCAAGGACGCCAACCCGACAGATACTTACGAAGCGTCGCTCTCGTTCAAACTACCCGCTTCGGAGACCCTGCAGCTCGTCAGCGGCGACTACCCCGTATCGACCGGCAGCGGAGAGATGACCCTCGACGCAGCCAAATCCTCTTGGACATTCATCGACAAGGAGAATTTCAACGACCGGATCAAAAATACGATCAAAGAAGGTTCACTCACCGTGACAAACAACGGGAACCACAACTACACCGTAACCGGTACTCTCCGGGGAGCGAGCGACACCGGACAGGAAACAGCCATTAAGATCGATTTTACCGGCACAGTCCCTTTCAACAACTATTCGACTCCTCCGGCTCCGGAAGCACCGAAAGCAACCATGACCGTCGGCGACCTCTACTACAATGGGGACAATGTATTCTTCCTCGGCCTGAAAGATGGCTCTCCGATAAAAGAATACGGCATCACGTTCTACATTACGCTCGCGCCCACAGATCCTCTGCAACTCGCCAGCGGCGACTACACGGGCGGTGCCGCCGGTGAGAACATGACTTTCGATCTGGCGAAATCCTTCTGGAACTACAACGATCCCACCTAGCGGAATCATCAAGAACAGAATCACGGAGGGAACTCTCAAAATCGTCGCCAACGGCAATGACGACTATACCATTACGGGCTCGTTCAAAGCCATCGACGAGGACGACAAAAATACCGAGCTCGAAATCGAATACACCGGAAAACTTCCCTGCGAGGATTACTCCTATTGATCTTTTAGGAGTTGCTCCGAAGACAAAAAACCGGTCCGATTCATAATCAGACCGGTTTTTCTCAGGACGACATCCCTTACAAAAATTTTTCCGAATTCATTCCACAACACGATTCAGATCCGCATATACTCTCCCTTTGCCAACGCACACTCCTCTCTGTTGAAATTTCAGAATCCGGCAGACAACCGGAGTCCCGCATCCCCCGAAGATCGAACGAATCTCGCACCTCATATACCCGGATTCCGGCCTGCGGCACCCCATACTTTACCGACGATAACAAAGAATCCGAACAAAAAACAAAAATAAACACCCGATTTAAGCGTTATCTTAGTATCTTTGCAGAGTACAGGAAACCCGTTGCGGCAAAATCCGGCAAAATCGATTTTGCATCCGGCTTTCATCGTATTTGTACACAACAACAGACTTAAATCCGACGGACTGCCCTAAAAAACTGAACGTTCGACTTCGCACGCAGGGGACATGCCGTTTTGCGGACAAACCGAAACTCAAATGAATAGCTACAAACGCTGGAACAACATCGTCGGCTGGATCGTCTTCGCTATCGCGGCCATGACCTATCTGCTGACCATGGAGCCCTCTTCGAGCCTGTGGGACTGCTCCGAATTCATCGCTACCTCGTATAAACTCGAAGTAGGGCACCCGCCCGGAGCACCGCTCTTCATGCTGCTGGCCCGCCTGGCCACGATACTGGCACCCTCGACGTACTATGTACCCCACATGGTGAACGCCATGAACTGCCTGGCCAGCGCGTTCTGCATCCTGTTCCTTTTCTGGACGATCACCCACCTGGCACGCCGCATCCTCACCCGTCAGGGCGCGGAGCTTACGAAAGCCAACATCGTGGCCGTATTGGGTACAGGTGCGGTCGGAGCACTCGCCTATACCTTCACCGACACCTTCTGGTTCTCGGCCGTCGAAGGCGAAGTATATGCCCTCTCGTCGATGTTCACCGCCCTGGTGGTGTGGCTCATGCTCAAATGGGAGGAACAGGCCGACCAGCCCCACTCGATGCGCTGGATCGTGCTGATCGCCTACCTGATGGGGCTTTCGATCGGCGTGCACATCCTCAACCTGCTGACCGTTCCCGCGCTGGTATTCATCTACTATTTCCGCAAAACGCAGCGCATCACGTTCAAAGGTATTGCGGTCAGCACCCTCATTTCGGGCGCGATTCTGGTTTTCATCAACAGTATCATCATCCCCCATACGGTCTATATCGGCGCCTTGTTCGACCTCTTCTTCGTCAATTCACTGGGATTGCCCGTCAATTCCGGCCTCGTGTTCTTCGTAGTAGCCCTGTTGGGAGCGCTCGGCATGGGCGTATATTTCACCCATAAAAAAGGGCGCACGGTGCTCAATCTCGTGCTGCTCTCGACGCTGATGATCCTCATCGGCTACTCGTCCTACGCATCGGTTACGATCCGCGCCGCGGCCAATCCCCCGATGAACAGCAACAACCCGAGCAATCCGTTCGCCCTCTATTCGCTGCTCAACCGCGATCAGTACGGAGACAAACCGCTGCTCTACGGTCCCCAGTTCTCGGCCCCGACCTCCGGTTACAAATACAAGGATGTCCGCTACCTGGACGACGACGGCAAGTACAAAACGGTTTCGATCATCTCCGGGTACGAACACCCCGACGAGTTCATGCATCTGTTCCCCCGTATGTGGAACTACGCTGCCAGCAAGGAGAGTTACAAATCATGGAGCGCCTACCGCACCCGGACCGATTACGAACGGGATGAAAACGGCGAAATCGTCCGCGACGCGCAGGGACGCCCGAACAAGATCGAAGTACTCGATTTCGGACGCCGGACGCTTTGGGACGACGGTTCGGGCTACGAACCGCTGGTAATCGTGGAGCCGACGTTCCGCGAGAACCTCAACTATTTCTTCACCTACCAGCTCAACCACATGTACTGGCGCTATTTCCTCTGGAATTTCGTGGGACGCCAGAGCGACATCCAGCCTACCGACGCGATCATCACCGACGGCAACTGGCTCTCTGGCATCAAGTGGATCGACGAGCTTTACCTCGGACCGCAGGACAACCTGCCGGACGAAATAGCGAATAACAAGGGGCGCAACACCTACTATTTCCTCCCCTTCCTGTTGGGTCTTATCGGCCTGATCTATCAGCTCAACCGCGATCCGCGCAACTTCTCGATCGTCATGTGGCTCTTCGTGATGATGGGCATCGCGCTGGTGGTTTACTTCAACACCTCGCCCAACGAACCGCGCGAACGCGACTATGTTTATGCGGGTTCGTTCTACGCCTTCTGCATCTGGATCGGCCTGGGCGTACTCGCCGTGCGCGACCTGATCGTCTGGGGCACCCGACGCAAGGGCCTCATGGCTCCCGTAGCCGCTACGGTCGTCTGCATGGTCGTACCGGGCATTCTCGCGGCCCAGAACTGGGACGACCACGACCGTTCGCACCGCACGATAGCCCGCGACATCGGCTGGAACTACCTGCAATCGGTACTGCCCAACGCCATCGTCATCAACTACGGGGATAACGACACTTTCCCCCTGTGGTTCAATCAGGAGGTGGACGGCGTGCGCCCGGACGTACGGATCATGAACACGAGCTACCTGGGCGCCGAATGGTACATCGACGAACTGAAAACCAAAGCCAACGATGCGCCGGGCATCCCCTTCACGCTGCCACGCAGCAAATACACCTACACCAACGACATGCTGCCCATAGAAAACATCGTGGACCGCCCGTTGGAGCTGAAAGAGGCCATCGATTTTATCCGCAACGAAGATCCGCGCACCAAACTTGTTCTGAGCAACGGAAGCAAAATCGACTACCTGCCGAGCAACCGTTTCGCCCTGCCCGTAAACAAGGACAACGCGATCGCCTCGGGCATCGTCAAGGAAGCCGATCGTGACCTGATGGTGGATACGATCTACATGGAACTGCCCAAACGGGCGATCAACAAGAGCGAGATGATGCTGCTCGACATGCTGGCCCATTTCGACTGGAAGCGTCCGATCCATTTCACACAGGTTTACACGTTGCAATCGCTCGGGCTGCTCGATTACCTCCAGTTCGACGGTTACACTTACCGGCTGGTACCGATCTACACGCCATGCAGGAACGTGCAGGAGATCGGGCGTGTCGATCCGGACTACGTAACGCCGTTGCTGACCGAAACATTCCGTTACGGAAACCTGAGCGATCCCCGAACCTACGCCGACCACACCATCCAACATACCCTGAGCGCCTCGAAAGCCCGTGAATCCTTCGCCCGTGCAGCCAAGGAGTATGTTTTCCGTGGGGATTCGACACAGGCGATCCGGCTGCTCGACATGGGACTCGAAAAACTGCCGCCCCAACAGATCCGCTACACCGACGCCAACACCCTCCCCTTCATCGAAGGCTACTACATGGCCGGTGCCCCGGACAAGGGCGACGGCCTGCTGATGAGCTATGCCCGCAACCTGATGCAGTATATCGACTACTACCTCGATTTCCAAGGCATTCAGGGCGATATGGTCACGCAGACACTCATCGACAAGATGCAATCGCTCGACCGGCTCTACTATCTGGCGGCCTACATGGGACGCCAAGACGTGCTGGCCCAGCTCAACGACTACTACCGCACGCTGGGCATTTATGAAAACGAGTTGATCCATCCCGATCTGTCCACACCGTCGGACTCGGTGCAAATTCCCGAATGATCCGGGAAAAAATCCGTCCTGCCGACTGCGAACAATCCATACAACGAAATCGGAAAAGACCCGTGCGTCTTTTCCGATTTTATTTTGCCAACGCCTTCAGCGTCCGCAACCCTCAAAGTAGAAATTGCGAAGTTCACGCTGCAAGAAATCCCTCTTCCCGGGAAACCGGACAACGCGAAGCGGCGGTGTGCCGTACAAATCGGGATCCGAAAAACAGACGCTCCGGTAAAACCTCGACCGCTGCACATTCCGCCGGAGGCAACAGACACGGACGAGCATACGGAACCGAAACAGCGGCATCCGGTCCGCACTGCCCCGACACAGACACAGCTCAGCTCTATCGGAAAGTCGGGACGAGCTCCGACCAAAGGAAACAATCGGGAAGCAACCCGACCGTCCGAAAAAAGATTCAGGCGCAAACCGAAATCTGCGCCTGAATCATAACTGCATACACACCCCTATCGTTTGGACATTTCGTGTTTCTGGTGAGGGTTGCGCTTGGTATAGAGGAAACGTCGGATCTTCTGCGTCGGAGTCTTGACGAACTCCTGCTTCTCCTCCACGACCTCGGAGATACGCGAGAAACGATTGACCTTGGAATTCACATAATCGACGACCTCCTTCTTGAGATTCTCCTTCCAATTCTCGAAATCCTCCTTCCAGCCGTCGAACTTGGCTTCGAGAGCGTCGGTATTGAAATGCACGAGCGCCACCAGGCGGCCTTCGTGCTCGGTAACCACCGAATCGGCGACGCAGACGTGCGAATTGAGGACGCTCTCGATATCCTCGGGATAGATATTCTCACCACTGGGACCGACGATCATATTCTTCAGCCGACCCTTGATGTAAAGCCACCCGTCGGCCGAAAATTCGCCCAAATCTCCGGTACGGAACCATCCGTCCTCGGTGAAGACCTCCTTCGTAGCGTCGGGGTTCTTATAGTAACCGATCATGGCGCTCGGCGTCTTGGCAACGATCTCGCCCTGGCGGGTTTCGGGATTGACGTTCTCCAACCGCAGCTCGACGCCCGGCGCGGCAGGCCCGGTCGAACCCAGGCGCACCTGCGAGGGAGCCGCACCGGCCAACAGGGGTGCCGTCTCCGTCAAACCATAGCCGATAGCGTACGGAAAACGGGCTTCGAGCAGGAACTTCTCGGCGCCGCCGTCCAGCTTCGCACCCCCGATACCGAGGAAGCGCAGCCGCCCGCCGAAGACCTTCATCAACTTCTTACCCGCGACACGATGCAGATAACGGCGCATGAAATCGATCTTGTAGAGCGCACGCCAGAATCCGCTGGAGGTAAACTTGGCGAGAATCTGATGGCGATAAATCTTTTCGATAATCAGCGGCACGATGAGCATCACCGAAGGCCGTACCTCGGCAAGCGTCGGCATCAGAACCGAGGCCGTAGGCGGACGATCCAGGTAAACGACCCGGGCCCCCATCGAGAAAGGATAGATCATACCTATCGAGCACTCGTAGGTGTGCGCCAACGGCAGCACCGAGAGAAACGTATCGTCGGGAAAGATCGGGAAAATGGCGGCGCTCATGGAAATCTGCGCACAGAGATTCGCGTGGGAGAGCATCACGCCCTTGGGACGCGACGTCGTACCCGAGGTATAGATGATGACCGCGAGGTCTTCGGGATTCGGAATTCCGACCGCTCCCTTCTCCGCCGCAGGACGGGAGGCGATCACGCCCAGATTCTTGGTACGAATCACGATATGGAGGGATTCGATCGTGGACTTCGCCAATTTGGCGAAGAGCTTGTCGGAAACCATCAGCGCCTTGGCCTCGGAGTGGGCGATAATCATCTCCAGCTCTTCGGTCGAAAAATCGGGCAGAATCGGCACGGCGACCATGCCGGCAGAGGAGACCGCCAAGTACGAAACGCACCAGTTGGGCATGTTGCTGCTCAACAGCGCCACCTTGTCACCTGCCTTCAAACCGGCTCCGGTCAAAAGGTCCTGCACATGCTGAATCCGGCTTCCCACCTCGGCATAGGAGAGCTCCTCCCCGCCGTACATGGCAAAAGCGACTTTCGATGCAAAACTCTTTACACTGTGCTGAACCAGTTCGTAAAGTGTATGGATAGTCATTTTTTTCGAATTAAAATGAGAATATACTCGGGGCAAATTTACTATTATTTGCCGTAAATACACTATTTTTGGCTCGAATTATCATCATGATCTCTGGTCAATACATCAAAAAACTTGCCGGGAATGCAGGCTTCGACCTCTGCGGAATCACGCCCTGCAAGCATCTTGCGGAGAACGAATCCTACTTCCGCGAATGGCTCGCCAAAGGCTACGGTTCCTCGCTGGAATACCTCGAACGCAACCTCGACAAACGCTTCGACGTCCGACGCCTGGTCGAAGGAGCCCAGGCGGTCGTGGTCTGCGCCGTGAGCTACAAGAATCCGCTGGGCGAAGGCTATCCGCCCGGATGCCGAACAAAAATCGCCTCTTACGCCCGCAACCGCGACTACCACCCCGTCCTCAAGGGGATGCTGGGCACGATGCTCGAAGCCCTGCGCCGGCAATACCCCGGACTCGCGGGCCGCGCGTTCGTCGATACGGCGCCCTTGCTGGAAAAGCAACTGGCCGTCGAAGCGGGTCTGGGGTGGATCGGGCGGCAATCCCTGCTGCTCACGCCCCAATACGGCTCCTATGTCCTGCTGGGCGAGTTGGTACTCACCCTGCCGTCCGACCAATACGATGCCCCGTTCGCAGGAGCCCGATGCGGCCGCTGCCGGAACTGTCTGGACAGCTGCCCGACGGGAGCCATCGTCGCGCCCAAGGTGATCGACACGAACCGCTGCATCTCCTGCCGTACGATCGAAAAGGAGGCCGACAGCGCCTTGCCCGATCTCGACGGCTGGATCTTCGGCTGCGACCGCTGCCAGAGCTGCTGTCCCCACAACCAAAAAGCCCCCATGCACCGCTCGCCGCATTTCGATCCCCTGTTCGACCCGCAGACGATTTCGGATCGGGAGTGGCTCGCAATGAGCGAAGAGGAGTTTCTCCTGCGTTTCGGCGGTACGCCTCTCGCACGCAGCGGGCTGCGGCGCATCCAGCAGAACGTGCGGATAAACCGAGAAAAGAACGAAGAATAGCGCCCCGTCCAATGGGCGGAAAGGCAGGCCGCAAACCGTCCCGAAAACCACTCCGGATATTGTCCGCAGGCTGTTCGGGAAACCTTCCGTACGCAGGGATAGAAAAGCCGAAATCCGACCGGCAGGCTCACCGCCATCGCCCCGGGCTACAGTACAAAAGTTCGGGACTCTCCCGCATCCATCCGACAGCACCGCCCCCGTCGCAATAAAGTGCAAAACCATCCGCAGAACCATCTCCGTGCATCCCGAACCACAGCCCTTTCAAATAAAACAGGGCAGACTTCCGAAAAGTCTGCCCCGCATCTCAAAACAGGGATACCCCGCTAACTGTTCGCTTTGGCTGCGTTCTCCTTAAGCTGAGCCACTGTTTTCTGCGCCGCAGCCACATTCGCACCGGCCGTTACTTTCGAAAGGGCGTCGATCGCCTGCTGGGGCATCGTGCGGGCATTGTAAGCTGCACCCAAAATGAAATAAACGTCGCTGCGCTCCTCTTCGTCGGTCTGCACGGCAGCAGCCTCCTCGGCCGAAGCGATCACGCCGGCATAATCCTTCTTGTCGAAGAGTGCCTGCAAACGAATCTTCTGGGCCAGCGCATCCTGCGGATTCACGGCCAGCATCTCGTCGGCAACGGCGATAATACCGTCGAAATCATTCTCGCCCTGCAACTTGGCAATACGGTTATTGGTATAGAGCTTGATGTTCTCCTTTGCCTTCACGACATCCTCCGCATATTTGGGGTTGTCCTGAGAAGCGATTTCGTTGAAAATAACCAAACCTTTCTGGAAGTCGCCCAGCTCGCAATAGCAAATGCCCAAGAAGTTGGCCATCTCCATATTTTTCGGATCGGCGGCATAACCTTTGGCGAAAATTTCAGCAGCCTCGGCGTAGTTCTTTTCGTTGAAAGGCTTTCCGCCCCACATCAGATATATCTTCGCCATCAACATATTCGACATACGCTCCTGCTGCAACTCACCGTAAAGAGCCGCCTTATTGGCCGACTTGGTAAGATTCTCGACCGCCGTGTTGAAATCATTTCCCTTAGCAGCCGTAAGACCCATTTGGAAATAGCACACCGGCACACTCTTCTTGGCCGTTGCAACCCAACTCTGGACATCGAGATCCTCGGAATCGAGCCCCTGATCGATAAGCGTTTCGAAAGCCGTAGCTGCGGATGCAAAATCCTTCGAATTGTAAGCGGCGACAGCCTTATTGTAAGTTTCGCCCAATCCTTCCTGCGCAGCCACAGACCCCACAACGAACAGGGCAAGCGCGGAAATCAAAAGTTTTTTCATAAATATTGTATAAATTATAGGTTAAAATAGGTTCCGTCCATTTTTATCACCATTCCCTGCAAACCCATCGGAAATATCGCCCCGTCCTGTAGGTCGCAACCATCCGTCGAAACTCCTGCCGGAAAGCAGGGAATGCAAATTTAGTTTTTTTTCGGCACTTTCCAAAAATCACCTTCTCAACGCGGCGAAGAACGAACGGACGAGCCTCTCGCACTCCTCGGCCAATACCCCCCGCGTCACCGTCGTTCGGGGCGGAAACACCTGCTCCGAATAGCGGCGATAGCCACGCTTCGGATCGTCGGCGCCATAGACCACCCGCCCCACCTGGCTCCACGCAATCGCCCCCGCACACATGATGCAAGGCTCGACCGTCACATACAACGTACATTCGGACAAGTATTTGCCTCCAACGGTCGAGGCTGCGGCTGTCAGGGCCTGCATTTCCGCATGAGCCGTAGCGTCCGCCAAGGTTTCGACCAGGTTGTGCCCCCGGCCGACGATACGTCCGTCCGCGACCACCACGGCACCGATGGGTACTTCCTGCTCTTCTAACGCTTTTTCCGCCTCGTTTAGTGCCAGGCGCATGAATTTTTCATCGGGTTGCTGCTGTTCCATCGTTTCGGTTTTTCGGCAAAATTAATAATTTAACGGAAAATCCGATATGCCTCTAATTTTCACCCGGCTCCACATCGCCGCCTCTCTTCCGTTCTGCCTGTATTCGTAAATAGCAGGAATTCCGACAAGAAACGAATTAGTTCGCACCACTCCGCACTCACTTTTCTTCCTTTACAAAAGACGGAAAGTCGCCGCCACCCCTCCCGACGAACCCGCCGGATTCAGCCTCGCACACCTCCCCTGTCGAAGGAAAGAGATGGCATCCGGTATAAAAAACGCGCGAGTTTGTTTTTTATACCTTCGTTTTCACTACCTTTGTGAATCACAATACGACAACAACGAAAAAAACAGATACGACCATGTACAGAACCCATACCTGCGGCCAGTTGCGTGCCGCAAATGTAAACGAAACGGTCACCCTGGCCGGCTGGGTGCAGAAAGTCCGCAACCTGGGTGCGATGACCTTCATCGACCTGCGGGACCGTTACGGCATCACCCAGATCGTCGTCGAAGAGCACTCTCCGGCCGATGTCAAGACCGTGGCCGACGGACTGGGCCGCGAATACGTCCTTCAGGTCGAAGGCCGCGTGGTGGAGCGTTCGTCCAAGAACCCAAAGATGCCTACGGGCGACATCGAAGTCGTCGCCTCGAAGCTCGTGGTGCTGCACGAGGCCGAAGTGCCCCCATTCACCATCGAGGAGAACTCGGACGGCGGCGACGACCTGCGTATGAAATACCGCTACCTCGACCTGCGCCGTCCTCCCCTGCAGCGCAACATGATCCTGCGTCACAAGATGGCCCAGGAGATCCGCCGCTTCCTGAGCGACGAAGGTTTCCTGGAGATCGAAACCCCCTACCTGGTCAATTCCACGCCCGAAGGCGCCCGGGACTTCGTCGTGCCGAGCCGCATGAGCCCCAACCAATTCTACGCCCTGCCCCAGTCGCCCCAGACCCTCAAGCAGCTGCTGATGGTCGCCGGCTACGACAAATACTTCCAGATCGTGCGCTGTTTCCGCGACGAAGACCTGCGGGCCGACCGCCAGCCCGAATTCACGCAGATCGACTGCGAAATGTCGTTCGTCGAGCAGGAGGACGTGCTCGAAATCTTCGAGCGCTGGGCCAAGCACATGTTCCGCGAAGTGATGGGCATCGAACTTACGGAGCCGCTGCGCCGCATGCCCTGGATCGAAGCGATGGAGAAATACGGCTCGGACAAACCCGACCTGCGCTTCGGCATGGAGTTCGCCGACCTGACGGACCTGGCCCAAGGTCACGGCTTCGCGGTTTTCGACGACGCGGAGTACGTCACCGGCTTCGCCGCGACGGGCTGCGCCGGCTACACCCGCAAACAGATCGACGCCCTCACGGAGTTCGTCAAACGCCAGCAGATCGGTGCCAAGGGACTCGTCTGGATCCGCGTCGAAGCGGACGGCAACGTCAAGTCGTCCGTCGATAAGTTCTACTCGCCCGAGCAGGTGCGGGCGATGGCCGAACGCGCGGGCGCAAAAGCCGGCGACCTGGTGCTGATCCTCTGCGGCAAGAAATTCAAGACCCTCACGCAGCTCTGCGCCCTGCGTCTGGAGGTCGCTCAGCAACTGGGCCTGCGCGACCCGAAGAAATTCGCTCCGCTGTGGGTCATCGACTTCCCGCTGTTCGAGTGGGACGACGAGACCCA
>OHQH01001021.1_pt1 | contig 13727 bp, 9 predicted proteins | sample 1577891 | NCBI WGS metagenome assembly OHQH01 (sample SAMEA3879601, study PRJEB24766) | human gut metagenome | biome: human-associated habitat; feature: feces | place: USA | collected 1985/1987
CGAGCCTACCAACCACCTCGACCTCGATATGACGGAGTGGCTGGAGGAATATCTCCGCCGGAACAACCTCAGCTTGCTGATGGTGACGCACGACCGTTATTTCCTCGACCGGGTATGCTCCGAAATCGTAGAGATAGACAACCGGCAGATTTATCAGTATAAAGGCAATTACAGTTATTATCTGGAGAAGCGCCAAGAGCGTATCGAGGCCAAGACTGTGGAGATAGAACGTGCCAATAACCTCTATCGTACCGAACTTGACTGGATGCGCCGGATGCCGCAGGCACGCGGACATAAGGCCCGTTATCGGGAAGATGCTTTCTACGGACTTGAAAAGGTGGCGAAGCAACATATCCGCAATGATAATGTGAAACTGGAAGTAAAAGCCTCTTATATCGGCAGCAAGATATTCGAAGCCGATCATCTTTATAAGAGTTTCGGTGACTTGAAGATTCTGGATGATTTCTCTTATATTTTTGCCCGTTATGAGAAAATGGGAATTGTAGGCAACAACGGAACGGGAAAGTCTACATTTATCAAGCGCTTTATGGATGAAATGGTGCTGCCCTATATGGAGGATGAACATGCCAGAATGCGGGCGCAGGATGAACTGCCTCAGAGCGCGGGAGGTAAGACCATTACCACTACGGAGCCAAAGTTTATTCCCAACGAAGCGGCAAAGGTGCGACTGAATGATGATATTGAAGTATGGGTACGGCTGATCGACTGTGTGGGATATATGATCGACGGTGCGGCGGGACACATGGAAGAAGATGCGGAGCGCATGGTGAAGACTCCCTGGTCGGAGGAAGAGATTCCGTTTACCCAGGCGGCAGAGATCGGCACGGATAAAGTCATGCGGGATCATTCCACCATCGGTCTTGTGATCACTACGGACGGCAGTATCGGGGAACTTCCCAGAAGCAATTATCTGGGAGCGGAAGAGAAGACAATCCTGGCGCTGAAAAAGTCCGGAAAACCCTTCCTTGTGCTGGTGAACAGCCAGAAACCTTATTCCGAGGAGACCAGACAGGTAGCGGAGGAAATCGGGAAGAAATACGATGTGGCCGTGATGCCGGTGAACTGCGAGCAACTGAAAAAGGAAGATATTAATCGACTTCTGGAAAAAATCCTGTATGAATTTCCTCTGACAGCAGTGGAATTTTATTTCCCGAAATGGATGGATATGCTTCCGGTGGATCATGCGGTAAAACAGGACCTGTTAAGACAGATCCGGGAATTGATGAACAGCTATGACCGGATTCGGGATGTGGCGGGACACCCTGTGGAATTGCAGGGAGATTATATTCAAAGCTGCAAGATGGAGCCGGTGCAGTTGTGGAACGGTATTGTTCCGGTACAGGTAGGAATCGACGATAGGTATTATTACGAAATGCTTTCCGGAATGTTGGGAGAGAACGTAGAGGATGAATACCAACTGTTGAATAAACTAAAAGAGTTGGCAGAAATGAAAAAGGAATATACGAAGGTGCAGGATGCATTGTCCATGGTGAAGATCAAAGGCTACGGCGTTGTGACTCCGGACAGAGAAGACATTGCACTGGAGAAACCGGAATTGATCCGCCATGGCAACAAGTTTGGTGTCAAAATCAAGGCCAGCAGCCCCTCCATACATATGATCCGCGCAAATATCGAGACAGAGATCGCTCCCATCGTGGGCACAGAACAGCAGGCTCAGGATCTGATCCATTTTATCGATCAGGCGGAGGCGGAGCACGGTATCTGGGAGACTAATATCTTCGGCAAGACTGTGGAACAGCTGGTGGATGACGGCATCACCACGAAAGTTGCTTCCATCGGAGAAGAGAGCCAGTTGAAACTCCAGGATACCATGCAGAAGATCGTCAACGACAGCAACGGTGGCATGGTTTGTATTATTATATGATTCCATAACCTACCAATGGAAAGTCTGCGAGACTGCCTGCAGGCAAAGCAGACTTTCTATGAGGGGAGTAAACACACATGAGCAGGGAGAACGATAGTCCGAAATGCGAATGTGGGTTACAATTTCGAGAGTGCGAAGCACGGAGAAATTGTATGGAATGTTAGCTTTCCATTGCTTTTTTCCCGTGCATTTTGTATAATACCTTTGTTGACTTTGCTTTATTTTTCTGAAAAACAGGAAGAATATTTGCTAAATTGCATGAAAATACGGCTAAACGGAGGATATAGATGAATCAGGTATATGCAAAATTACAGAACTGTTATGAGTGTGTGAGAAAAAAGACGGATTTTGTACCTAAGGTGGCGATCGTTTTGGGATCGGGCCTGGGCGATTATGCGGAACAGATCCGTGTGGTGACAGAGATCCCTTATGCGGAGATCAAGGGATTTCCTGTTTCCACCGTACCGGGGCATGCCGGTAAATTTATCTTCGGTTATCTCGATGAGATTCCTGTGGTGTGCATGAAGGGAAGAGTACATTACTACGAAGGTTATGATGTGACGGATGTGGTACTGCCCACCAGACTGATGAAACTGTTAGGCGCTGAGATTCTGTTTCTGACCAATGCGGCAGGCGGTGTGAATACTTCTTTCCATGCCGGTGACCTGATGCTGATCAGAGATCATATTTCCGTGTTTGCCCCCAATCCTCTGATCGGTGCCAACATGGATGAACTGGGACTGCGTTTCCCGGATATGAGCCATGTGTATGACAAGGACTTACAGCAGATCATCCGTGAGACCGCGAAGGAGAACGGTATCTATTTACAGGAGGGTATTTATACCCAGCTGACCGGCCCGTCCTTCGAATCTCCGGCAGAGATCCGTATGCTCCGGACACTTGGCTGTGACGCGGTAGGCATGAGTACAGTGGTGGAAGCAATTGCTGCCAACCACATGGGAATGCGGATCTGTGGCATCTCCTGTATCAGTAATCTGGCGGCGGGAATGACAGATCAGCCTCTGAATCATGAGGAAGTACAGGAAGCTGCGGATATGGCAGCTCCCAGATTCAAGAAGCTGGTAACGGAATCTGTGAAGAAATTTGTATAGACACAGAGAAAAAGGAGATGCGGATGATCCAGGAGACAGAAGAAAAGGCATTGGTCAGCCAGGCATTGGAAGCCAGAAAACTGGCATATGCTCCTTATTCCGGTTATACGGTGGGAGCGGCACTACTGACTGCGGATGGACACAGATACCTTGGCGGTAATATTGAAAACGCTTCTTACGGAGCTACGAACTGTGCGGAGCGTACCGCCTTTTTCAAGGCGGTCAGCGAGGGAGAACGGGAATTTACAGCCATTGCCATTGCCGGAGGAATATCCGGAGAGGCACCGGTGGAATATGCGTATCCATGCGGTATCTGCAGACAGGTGATGCAGGAATTTTGCAGGGATGATTTTGTGATCTACGTGGTAAATAGTGAACAGGATTATCAACGCTATACCTTAAAAGAATTACTTCCCTTTGGATTTGGAGGAGATGCAATCAGATGAATATCAGATTATATAATGCACGAATTCTCACCATGGAACCCGGCAGAGAAGTCTTCTATGGTGAAGTATGGGTAAAAAACGACAAGATCGCCTATGTGGCGGAACAGAAAGAACTTGCGGAGGAATGGGACAAATCCCAGTTCCCCAGAATTGCGTGGGATATCGAACTGGATTGCAAGGGAAACCTTCTGATGCCCGGATTTAAAAATGCACATACCCATTCCGGTATGACTTTCCTGCGTTCCATGGCAGATGACCTGCCTCTGGATCAGTGGCTGAACAAGCAGGTATTTCCTCTGGAAGCAAAACTGACCGGTGAGGACATCTATGAACTGACCAGACTGGCAGTGCTGGAATACTTGACCTCAGGAGTGACTTCCATTTTCGATATGTACCTGACACCGGATACTATTGCTGAGGCCTGTCTGGACACCGGAATGCGTTGTGTACTGGTATCCGGACTGAATAATTTCAGTTCTTCTCCAAAACAGGTAGAAGAGGAGTTTTTAAAATGGAATAAGAAGAATTCCCTGATCAGTTACCAGCTGGGATTTCATGCGGAATATACCTGTTCCAAGGAACTGCTCTGGAAAGTGTCGGAAATGGCACATCATTACCGGACACCGGTATATGCCCATATCTCCGAGACGGAGAAGGAAGTGGAAGAGTGTAAGGCTCGCTACGGAATGACACCGCCCATGTTCTTAGATTCTCTGGGAATGTTTGATTTTGGCGGAGGAGGTTTCCACTGCGTTCATGTGACGGAACAGGATATGGATGTCTTCCGCAGGCATAGGATGTATGTGATCACGAATCCCGGCTCCAACACGAAACTGGCCAGCGGCATTGCACCCATTGCCGACTATGTGCGGCACAAGATCCCGGTAGCCATTGGAACCGATGGACCGGCCAGCAATAACTGTCTGGACATGTTCCGGGAGATGTTCTTAGTCACCGGCTTAAGCAAACTGTTAGAGAAGGATGCGTCCAGCATGGATGCCGTGGAGGTACTGAAGATGGCAACGGTGAACGGTGCCAAGGCAATGCGCCTGAACCGCGCAGATGTTCTTGCAAAGGGAAAATATGCAGATCTTATTATGATCGATCTGCACCAGCCCAATATGCATCCCATTCACAACATCCCCAAGAATCTGGTTTACAGCGGCAGCAAGTCCAATGTCTGCATGACCATGATCGGCGGCAAGATTTTGTATCGTAACGGAGAATTTAATGTGGGAGAGAATCCGGAACGTATTTACACAAAATGCGAGAAGATCGTAAAGAGACTGTTGACTGAGTAAGAAAAATAACTCAGAAGACATAGAACGGAGTTCCCCGCATGGCTCCCAGAATACTTAGGAGGGAAAAGATGTTAGAAAAAATCTTCAAACTGAAGGAAAACAACACCACCGCAAGGACAGAGATCATTGCCGGACTGACCACGTTCATGACCATGGCTTATATCATAGCCCTGAATCCGAACCTGCTGACCGGTTTTGGCAAGGATACCATGCCGGAGCTGTGGAACGGTGTTTTCCTGGCAACCTGTATTGCATCCGCCATCGGTACCATCGTAATGGCATTTCTGGCAAACAAGCCTTTTGCCATGGCACCCGGCATGGGACTGAACAGCTTTTTTGCAGTCGTAGTAACCAATATCGTAGCCCTGACCGGCATGACCTATGTGGCATCCTTCCAGGCTGCCCTGTGTATTGTTCTGGTGGAAGGTATTGTATTCCTGATCCTCTCCGTGCTGAATATCCGTGAGAAGATCGTGGATGCCATTCCTTTGGGCGTACGTCTCGGTATCGCACCGGCCATCGGTCTGATGCTGTTAAACATCGGTGTAGGATCCAATGCAGGTATCTATTCCGAGAACGGCGGACCTTTCTATGCTATGAGAGACTTCTTCGGTGCACTGACACCTTCACTGGCTAAGACCAATATTGGTTCCGGTTATTCCGCAATGGTTCTGTCCGTTGTCACCATGTTCGTAGGTCTGTTTGCCATTGTTGTTCTGGCACAGAGAGGTGTTAAGGGTGCTGTATTACTGGGTATGCTGATCTCCAGCATCATCTACTGGGCAGGAGAAGCTATCTTTTTAGGAACCAATCCCTTTGCTTCTCTGGCAACTGCATCCTTCGTACCGGCCTTCGGAGATATGGCGTCCACTACACTGTTTAAGTTTAACTTCCAGGGATTTGCACAGATTGGCTGGTTTACTGCAATTACTCTGATCGTTACATTCTGTATCATTGATATGTTTGATACTATCGGTACTCTGGTAGGAACCGCAAGCCGTGCGGGAATGCTGGATAAGGATGGAAAAATGCCTAACATGAAGCAGGCACTTTTGTCTGATGCAGTAGGCACTCTGGCAGGTTCCGTAACCGGTACTTCCACCGTTACCACCTTCGTAGAGTCTGCCTCCGGTGTGGAAGCAGGCGGACGCACCGGTCTGACCGCACTGACCACCGGTATTATGTTCCTTGCATGTATCTTCATCGCACCCATCGCCGGTATCATTCCTGCGGCAGCTACCTCTTCCGCATTGATCTATGTGGGTGTCCTTATGGTAGCAGGTCTTAAGAATGTAGATTTTGATGACATCTGCCAGGCGCTTCCCGTGGCTCTGATGATGATCGCCATGCCGATCTCCGGATCTATCGGACATGCCATCGGTATCGGTCTGATCACCTATACCGTTATCAAGGTATTTACCGGTAAAGCTAAGGACGTATCCGTACTTACCTATGTATTATCCTTGATCTTCCTGTTAAAGTTCTTTATTGTCGCATAAAGAATTTTACAAATAAGAAATATAAAAAACAGGTCAGAATATGGGGGCGGGCACTGCACAGCGCGGTGCCTGCCTTCTTATATCCGGAAAAGTGAGAAAAAATATGGAATTTGTTGTATTTGCGGGCGTATTGCTTTTGCTTTTTATATTTATGATAGTGCAGGAGCTGATACAGACGAAAAATCAGGAAAAACTTTTCAAGAAGTATCTTCGTGAAAATTACGGAAAAGAACCACCGAAGGAATATTCACTGGAGCGGTTTGCAAGACTGGGCAGCTATCTGGAACGGCATAAGGAAGAGAAGCAGCTGGATGATATCACATGGAACGATCTGGGAATGGACGAGGTCTTTCGCCGGATCGACCGGACCTATTCTGCGGCGGGAGAGGAATATCTGTACTATACGCTCCGGAATATTTCCTGCGGGAGAGAGGCACTGGAACATCTGGAAGAAGTGGTTAACTGGCTGCAGGAGCAGGAGAATATAAAAGTAAGGATCCAGCTGTTGATGAAACGGCTGGGACATCTGGGAAAATATTCTCTCTACGATTATCTGGATAACCTGGATTATCTGGGGGAGCGTTCCAACCGTAAGATTGTGCTGGGAAATCTGCTGTACCTTCCATTTCTCCTGTTATTGTTCGTACAGCCTGCGATGGGTACCATAGGAATCGTCTTGTGTATGCTCTGGCATATCATGACATATTTTCGGGAGAAAAAAGTGATCGAACCGTATATTATCAGCTTCGCTTATGTATTACGGCTGATCGATGTATGTGAAGAACTGGAGAAGCAGAAAATACCGGTATACAGGAGAGAACTGGATGAACTTCGGGAGGCACTGAAGAGCCTGCGGGAGTTGAGGCGGGGAGCCTATTGGGTCATGGCTGGAAATCAGGGAAAGATTGGTGGAAATCCTCTGGATATCCTTGCGGATTATCTGCGGATGATATTGCATCTGGATATCTTTCAGTTTAACCGGATGCTGGAAAAGCTGCGGAAAAAGACCGGACAAGTGGAAACCATGCTTGCAATCACCGGGTACCTGGATATGGCCATATCCGTAGGCGGATTTCGGAAATCTCTGGAAGGGTACTGTATTCCGAAACTGGAAGAAGATACGGAGAAAGCTTTTCTGCATATGAAGAAGGGTTGGCATCCGCTGTTGTCACAGCCGGTGAAAAACAGTATCCGGGCGGACAGAGGAATTCTGCTTACGGGGTCCAATGCTTCCGGTAAATCCACGTTCTTAAAAATGGTGGCGGTGAATGCCGTTCTGGCACAGACGATCCATACCTGCGCGGCGGAAAGTTATCATGCACCGATATTTCAGATCTTTTCCTCCATGGCCCTGCGGGACAGCATGGAAAACGGGGAGAGCTATTATATTGTGGAGATCCGGTCATTGAAACGAATCCTGGATGCGGCCGGGGAATGGAGAACTCCGGTGCTTTGTTTTGTGGATGAGGTGCTTCGGGGAACCAATACGGTGGAGCGGATCGCCGCGGCAACGCAGATCCTGATCCGTCTGGCGCAGAGCGGAACGCTTGGTTTTGCCGCTACCCATGATATTGAAATGACGGAGCTTTTGAAGGAATACTATGACAACTATCATTTTGAGGAAGTGATCCGGGACGGTGATATCCTGTTCCCCTATCAGCTGCTGCCGGGAAAAGCATCCACCAGAAATGCGATCCGTCTGCTTCAGATGATGGGGTATGAGGAACAGATCATAAAGAAGGCTTCCGGACAGGCGGAAAATTTTCTTAAGACAGGAAAATGGATAAATACCCCGGCGGCCATATCCGAAGGGACCACTTGACGATACGGGGATTTCGTTGGTATACTTCTAATACATGCAATAGTTTTGGGATACAAAGATATCGGGAAAAGGAGAAAACATTATGGCAGTAAGCTTTTTGAATTCATTTTTATCTTATCTGGTAGTACTGGCAGTCATTGCGGTTGTAGGTGCAGTGGCCATTACGTTGGGAATCACTCTGCGCAAGAAAAAGAATGCAGCAGAGGAAAAGAAACAGACAGAAGAATAATCCATGGCAAAATCTTCGGGACAGAAATTAAAACTTTTATATCTGATCAAGATGTTGCGGGAGAACACGGATGAAAACCATCCAATGAGCACACCGGATATCATCAAATATCTGGAAAATCAGGGAATCCATGCAGAGCGCAAGAGTATCTACAACGATATGGAATGTCTTGCGGATTTCGGCTATGATGTGGTGCAGGTGCAGAGCAGACTGGGAGGCGGATATTATCTGGGCAGCCGGGAGTTTGAACTTCCGGAATTAAAGCTGCTGGTGGACGCGGTACAGTCTTCCCGGTTTATCACCACGAAAAAATCCAGAGAACTGATCCGGAAGCTGGAGCAGATCGCCGGGAAAAACGATGCCGGTAAACTGCAGCGACAGGTCTATGTGGCCGGAAGAGTCAAGACGGAGAATGAGAGCATTTATTACAGCATTGATGCGATCCACCGGGCTATTCAGGAAAATAAGCAGATCTCTTTCGTCTACCTGGACTGGAATCTTAAAAAGCAGCTGGTGCCCAGACCAAACGGCAACAAATGCGTCAGTCCCTGGGCCCTGATCTGGCGGGAGGAAAATTATTATCTGGCCGCCTACGACAGTGAAGACAGAGTGATCAAGCATTACCGTGTGGACAAGATGGGACAGGCGGAAGTGACGGATCTGCCCAGAGAAGGAGTGGAACAGTTTTCACAGATCGATGTGACCTCCTATACGAACCAGACCTTCGGCATGTTTGCCGGAGAGGAGAGCGTGGTGACCATGGAGTTTCCGGTGCGCCTGACCGGCGTGGTACTGGACCGCTTCGGAAGGGAGACGGATATCCGTCCCATGTCGGAGGAAGTGTTCCGGATCCGGGCAAAGGTGGCGGTCAGCGGACAGTTCTTCGGATGGCTGGCCGGTATCGGACAGGGGGCCCGTATCGTAGCGCCGGAAGCGGTACAAAAGCGCTATGTACAGTGGCTTTCAGATATTTTACGGGAACAGTCACAGGAGGCGGAATAAAAAGTTACCCAAAATTTGAAAATCTTTTTTGTATAGTTTTCTAAGGGATCCCTCGTTGACAAGCCAGGGATTCTTTTTTATACTGGTACATAGCACCCACAATATATTGCTTTTTGATGACTACAGATACCATATATGGTATCTACAAACGTTATCGTAAGTGAGGGGAATACAGTAAATCCGGGCAACAGCCGGGGATTATCAGATGAAGGGAAGAGAAAGATGAGCAGTAATTTTGAACATGCCCATGAAGAAAATGAAGATTATGGCAAAAAGTTCAGACCGGACAGAGAGATCTACGTCGTTAAAAAGGACGGGAGCAAAGAGCTTTTTAATGTACAGAAGGTGATCAGCGCTGTAGGCAAGAGTGCGTACCGTGCCCTGACAAAATTCACCAGAGAAGAAAAAGAGCAGATCTGCCGGTATGTGGTAGAAAAAGTAAATGAACTGGAAGTGGATGAAGTACCCATTCCCATTATGCACAATATTGTGGAAAGTGCCTTAGAGCAGGTAAAACCGGTCGTTGCAAAAAGCTACCGCGATTATCGTAACTATAAGCAGGATTTTGTACGGATGCTGGATGATGTCTACAAAAAGAGCCAGTCCATCATGTACATCGGAGACAAGGAAAATGCCAACACGGATTCCGCACTGGTATCCACCAAGCGCAGCCTGATCTTCAATCAGCTGAACAAGGAACTGTACCAGAAGTTCTTCCTGACCACGGAAGAGATCCAGGCCTGCCGGGACGGTTATATTTATGTCCATGACATGTCCGCCAGAAGAGATACCATGAATTGTTGTCTGTTCGACGTGCAGAGTGTACTGACCGGCGGATTTGAGATGGGCAATATCTGGTACAATGAGCCGAAGACACTGGATGTGGCGTTTGATGTTATCGGCGATATCGTTTTAAGTGCAGCCAGCCAGCAGTACGGCGGATTCACCGTACCCAGCGTGGATCTGATCCTGGAACCGTATGCTGAGAAGTCTTATAACAGAGCGCTGGCAAAATATGAGCGTCTGGGTATTGCCGCAGATGTGGCGGAAGCAGAGGCACTGGCAGATGTCCAGAAAGAATTTGAACAGGGCTTCCAGGGGTGGGAGTACAAGTTCAATACTGTGGCCAGCAGCCGTGGTGATTATCCGTTTATTACCGTGACCGCAGGAACCGGCACCGGTAAATTTGCAAAGATGGCGACTATTACCATGCTGGATGTCCGCAGAAAGGGACAGGGCAAAAAGGACCACAAGAAGCCTGTATTGTTCCCTAAGATCGTATTCTTATATGATGAGAATCTGCACGGCCCCGGAAAGCCGCTGGAGGATGTTTTCGAGGCAGGTGTGGAATGCTCTGCCAAGACCATGTATCCCGACTGGCTGAGTCTTACCGGCAAGGGCTATGTGGCAAGCATGTACAAGCAGTATGGCAAGATCGTATCTCCCATGGGATGCAGAGCATTTCTGTCTCCATGGTATGAGAGAGGCGGCATGCATCCTGCAGATGACAAGGACCAGCCGGTATTTGTGGGACGTTTCAACATCGGTGCGGTATCCCTGCATCTGCCTATGATTCTGGCCAAGGCAAGAAAAGAAAGCAAAGACTTTTATGAAGTGCTGGATTATTATCTGGAACTGATCCGTCAGCTGCATATCCGGACCTATGCTTATCTGGGAGAAATGCGTGCGTCCACGAATCCTCTGGCATATTGCGAGGGCGGTTTCCTGGGTGGACATCTGAAGCTGACAGACAAGATCAAACCGTTACTGAAATCCGCTACGGCCAGCTTCGGCATTACGGCATTAAATGAACTGCAGGAACTGTACAACGGCAAATCACTGGTGGAAGACGGTGCATTTGCGGTAGAAGTTCTGGAGCATATCAACCAGAAAATTTCCGAGTACAAGGAAGAGGACGGCAATCTGTATGCCATCTACGGAACCCCAGCGGAGAATCTGTGCGGTCTTCAGGTCAAGCAGTTCCGTGAAAAATACGGTATTATCGAGGGTGTATCCGACCGAGAATATGTCAGCAACAGCTTCCATTGCCATGTGACAGAGGATATTACGCCGATCCAGAAACAGGATCTGGAGAACCGTTTCTGGGATCTGAGCAACGGCGGTAAGATCCAGTATGTAAAATATCCCATTGATTACAATACCGAAGCCATCAAGACACTGATCCACAGAGCCATGGATATGGGCTTCTACGAGGGTGTCAATCTGTCTCTGGCTTACTGCGACGACTGTGGCCATCAGGAACTGGAAATGGATGTATGTCCTGTCTGCGGCAGCCGGAATCTGACCAAGATTGACCGTATGAACGGCTATCTGTCTTACTCCAGAGTACATGGAGATACAAGACTGAACGATGCCAAGATGGCGGAGATCGCAGAGCGGAAAAGTATGTAGAGACAGGATGGACAGATAAATGAGATATCATAATATAACCAAGGACGATATGCTGAACGGCGATGGTCTGCGGGTCGTACTGTGGGTGGCAGGCTGCAACCATTGCTGCAAGGAATGCCAGAATCCTATTACCTGGGATCCTGACGGAGGACTCTTATTTGACGAAAGCGCAAAACAGGAGATCTTCGAACAGTTGGAAAAGCCGTACATTTCCGGTATTACCTTTTCCGGCGGAGATCCGATGCATCCCGTGAACCGGGCGGATGTCAGAGACCTCATGAGTGAAATCCGGGAAAAATATCCCACGAAAACGATCTGGATGTACACCGGGGACAGCTGGGAAGACATCTGTGATCTGCCGGTGATGCAGTATGTGGATGTGGTAGTAGACGGTGAATTCCATGTGGAGGAAAAAGATGTAAAGCTCCTGTGGAAGGGCAGTAAGAACCAGCGGGTGATCGATGTGAAGAAGACCCTGGCCAGTGACCATAGACGGGTGCCGGTATTGCACTGCGGGGATTACGCATAGGAAGCGGCTGGTTTCAACCGGTAATGTAAGAAGAAAAAGGAAAGAACAGACAATGCACAGAATAGCAAAATTTCATTTTGTAAGTCCGGGGCAGTTTTTGACTGCCATGCAGGAGGGATATCCTCAGTATACGGAAGCACAGATCAAGGAAATGTATGAAAATTTAAAACTTCCCAGGAGAGCCACGAAAGGAAGCGCAGGCTATGATTTCTTCGCACCGTTTGCCTTTACCCTGGCCCCGGGAGAGACCATCAAGATTCCTACCGGCATTCGTGCTGAAATGAAGGAGGACTGGGTATTACAGATTTATCCGAGAAGCGGACTGGGCTTTAAATACCGTTTGCAGATGAACAATACCGTGGGCATCATTGACAGTGACTATTTCTTTTCAGATAATGAAGGACATATCTTCATGAAGATCACCAATGATTCCAATGAAGGCAAGACCGTGGAGGTTCCTGCGGGAACCGGATTTGCACAGGGAATCTTTATGCAGTATGGCATCACGGAAGATGATGATGCGGAAGGAATCCGTAACGGCGGCTTCGGAAGCACCACGAAGTAACAGGTAAAACAACAAAATAGCAGAATAAAATCCCCCGAATGGGACATGATGAAATTTAGATCATAGACCCAAGGGGGATTTTTTATGCCACAGAACAAACAACCAAAGCTCGTCAGAATATCGGAAAAGCTTCAGCAGAATATGCAGTATGTGGATGAACTGATGGGACTGGAAACCAATTTCGATATTATTCACCGGGTGATCCGTCTCGGTGACACCGATGCCTGCATGTATCTGATCGATGGTTTCTGCAAGGACGAACTGATGCAGAAAATATTACAGTATCTGATGGATCTGAAGGCGGAGGACTTCCCAAAGGATGCCCATGAGATGTCCAAAATCGCGATTCCCTACGTGGAGGTGGATCTGGACGATACCTGGGAGAAAATACTGGGAGCTTTGCTGTCCGGCGTCTTTGTCCTGTTATTGGACGGTTATGAAAAGGCGGTGTTGATCGATGCCAGAACCTATCCCACCAGAGGGGTGGAGGAGCCGGACAAGGACAAGGTACTCCGGGGGTCCAAGGACGGCTTCGTGGAGACAGTGGTATTCAATACAGCATTGATCCGCCGCAGGATCCGTAGTACGGATCTTCATATGGAAATGCTTAATGCCGGGGAGAATTCCAGAACAGATATCGTACTGTGTTATATGGAGAGCCGTGTGGATCCGAAACTTCTTACGCAGATCCGGGAACGGATCCGTTCCATTCAGGTGGATGCTCTGGCCATGAATCAGGAAAGCCTGGCGGAATGTCTGTACCAGCGGAAGTGGTACAATCCGTTTCCGAAGTTCAAATACACGGAGCGGCCGGATACGGCGGCAGCCTGTATTCTGGAGGGAAATATCGTGATCCTGGTGGATAATTCTCCGGCGGCCATGGTGCTGCCCTCCTCCGTGTTTG
>OHQH01001032.1_pt1 | contig 13577 bp, 10 predicted proteins | sample 1577891 | NCBI WGS metagenome assembly OHQH01 (sample SAMEA3879601, study PRJEB24766) | human gut metagenome | biome: human-associated habitat; feature: feces | place: USA | collected 1985/1987
ACGCCTTTTTGCGGCTCATCTGTCCCTCGCTCTTTAACGGCATCGAAATGATTGCACCCTCCGGAAAGTTTTGAATCGCAATTCCGATCGCCAGTGAAAACGCTCCCGCCACGGTAATCTCGGTGCTGCCCGAAAGCATGCCCGCGAACACGACACCTACCGCCATGCCCTCCGGAATGTTATGCAGCGTCACCGCAAGAACAAGCATCGTCGTCTTTTTCAGGGAGGTTTTTGGTCCCTCCGCTTCCTGCGTGCCAAGATGCAGATGCGGAATAACGCGATCCATCACCAGCAAAAACGCCATGCCCAAAAGCATGCCAGTCGCCGCCGGTACAAATGCAAACCGTCCCATTCCCGCCGCCATATCCATCGACGGAATCAAAAGCGACCAGACAGACGCCGCAACCATGACGCCGGATGCAAAGCCCAGCAGTCCTTTCTGCAGCAGCTCGTTGAGTTTGTCTTTCAGAAAAAATACACATGCCGAGCCGAGCGTCGTCCCGGCAAGCGGAATCATCAATCCCCAAAAAACTGTCATGCTTCCTCCCATTTCTGCGCACCCTGTTATTATTCCTGACAATAGAATGCTCGCAGAGCGTGCATTTTATTTTTTTTCTCTTTTCTTATATTCCACAGCGGATTTCTTCAGTTCTTCCAATGCTTCGGAGAACTTCTTCGAAACCATGCTCGGGTTGCCGCGCAGCATATCGCGTTTTGTGAAATCCTTCAGGAAAGAGGCCAGCTCCGGACGCTGTAGGTTCACACCAAATTTTGAACGCAGGTCGAACAGCTCTTCCCGGTTGACATTCAATCTTCCGCTGGGCAACAGCTCCTTTGCACGCTCGAAACGCTTTTCGATACCGCTTACCAGCTCATCCCGGCGCTGTACAAAGCCAGCCCTGGTGCTCTCGACACTCTGGTTCCACTCTTTTTTGCGGTTTTCCCAGTTTTCTTCGGAAACCGCCAGAATCACATCCAGACGCCTCTGCATCTTTTCCAGTTCGTCCTTCGCCTGCTCCATCCGAACCAGCACATCGCGCAGATCCAGGGCCGCCTTGAAGGAAAGGGCGAAGTCCGCTGCAAAAATCACAGTCACCACCATCGTCACACCCGTCAGCACCGAAGACGGAAGCCAGAGTGCAAACGCTTCGATCGGCTTGTGGATAATCCGCGTCATCAGGATCGTCAGAAGTCCCCATGCCAGCGAAGATTCCAGACAGATTTGACCCTGGAAGTTGAATTTTTTATGGGAATAATCCCAGTAACGGACTTTGAACAGTGTTTCCATCAGCACGCCCGTGATATATTCCAGCACTGTCGCGCCCACGCAGCCCGCCACATACGTTAAAATCAGATTGTCCTGAAACGGCATCGACACGATCAGCATCATCAATGCGCCCGTTCCATACAGCGGCAGAAAAGGTCCGCGAATAAAACCGCGATTTACAAACCGTTTTTCATGCAGTGAAACATAGGTCGATTCAAAGCACCAACCAAAAAAGCTGTAAAAGAAAAAGAAAAACAGCCATTGAATCCAGGTATATCCCAGCATACGTCCTCCTATACAAAAAGATCGGCTCCGATCACAAGCCGTCCCTTTTTGGTTGTGTTTTTTTCACCCCGGAAAATAAATTTTCCGAAACCTCTGACCGATACCGTGTCCCCGTCCTTTAACATCTGGCTGCCGTTTTCCGTCAACCTCCCGTTGACAAAGACCTTTTTCTGTGAAAAAAGCGTCTGCCCCTGGCTGCGCGACAGTCTCCAGACCGCGCTCACAATTCCGTCGCAGCGCAGGCTCGCCACATGCTCTTCCCGGTAAGAAAGTTTTTTCTCCGGCAGCGCCTCCAGCTTTTCTACCGGCACGCAACGCACCTTTGTATGGCGCACCTGTTCGAGAGTTTCCTGTAAAAATACAGACATCGCAGACGTACAGAACACATACGCGCATTTGCCATCCACACAGATATCCCCGATCGTGCTCCGGTCGATCCCAAGATTTAGAATCGCGCCCATAAAATCCCTGTGGCTGAAATTTTCCGCAAATTTTTCCGCCAGCGGCTCGATTTTTACCGCACAGATCGGAAACGGCTCTTCATATCCGAATTCCTCCGGATCTCCGAACCTGCCCATACACCGCTCTGCACCATCCATTCCGCCGTATAATTCGATATGTACTCCTGCCTTTGCAGCGCTTCTCCAGAGCACTTCCTGCTCTGCCAGCGATAAAAAGCCGGTAAAAACAAACAGATTCTGCTGCCAGGCGCGGTCTGCAAGCTCTGCAAACCGCTTCTCCAAAAGCTGCAGTTCCTTATCCCTCTCTGCCATAACCGTTTCCTGCCGATCAGGTAAAGCTGATAACCGGCTCTTTAGGCTGTTTTGCCTTTGTCACAGACTCTGCGTACAGCACAGGACCTTCGCCTTCATAATCCGCAAAATATTCTTTTTTGACTACTGCGGTCACTTTTACCCAGTCGCGTTCCTGATACAGATCGATCTTATCGTAAACGCACGCAAAGCCGAGGAAGGTCATATCCTCTGCACAGCAGGTCATTGCCATACGTCCGGGCACAAAGTAGCCTTTCGGGAATTCCTCCGGCTTCATCACCATGCCGATAAACTCGATCGTCTTGCCGACATAGCGATCCACATGATCCAGACTGTCCAGATACCAGATGCCGTAGGTATTGTCATCCAACACGATTTTATCCGCCTTTAAGTCATATGGGAGATCCTCTTCCATAATCTCGTCGATTTCCCCATCCTGATCCTCGAAAATAATCTCTGCAGTCTGGTTGAGTGCCTTGACGTTTCTCTTATAGGTATTGAGGTCTTCGATACCATCGCAGCGGTTGAAGATGATCATTTCGGATTTGCGGATCATGTCCGAAACCATGGATTTCATATTCGTAAAATACATAGGGAAGGTGGATGCATCGATCGTTGTGATCTGCTGCTCCACCTTCCAGTGCCACGGCAGGCGCAGGTCGCGGAACTTCCACATACCGTTATATTCTATGATAATGCGCTCCGGATGATACTTCTTTTCCAGCTCGACCATCTTTTCCGGAGTAAAATCCGCCTCTTCCTCGATGGTTTCCACGATCGTCTTGCTGCGCTTTAAAACGTAAGGATCGTATTCTTCCTCTCCCTCCTCGCACAGCAGAAGCAGGGTTTTGCCGGAGCTCTGGAAATACGGCTGATCCAGTGTAAAGTTAATGAACTCTGTCTTTCCGCTCCCTAAAAATCCGTTGATAATATAAACCGGCTTCATACAGTTCTCCTCTTTTTATTCTTGATAACAGAATGCTTTCAGAACTCGCATTCTGTTATTCACGATAATAGAATGCTCCCAGAGCATTCTATTATTTTCTGAACAGGTTTTCCAGCTCTGCTTCCTTTAGCTTCGAACCGATGGCGCAAATCTTACCGGTTACATCAGGCTTACCAGCACGCACATTGCTCTCTTCGGGAACATAGTCGAAATAAATCCATGTGCCGTCTGCTGCCGGAATCATACCCTTTGCACGCAGAACGATGCCGTACTTTTCTTCGTTGTCCAGCTCTTTTAAGAAGCCCTCAACCTCTTCTGTCGTGTAGGTTGCAGGAGTTTCAAAGCCCCAGCTGGTGAAGATTTCATCGGCATGATGGTGATGGTGATGGTCATGATCGTGACAGCCGCAGGTGCAGTTTTCGTCGTGCTCATGATGATGCTCATGTTCGTCTGCGTCCTCATCATGGTGATGATGGCAGCAATGCTCGTGTTCGTCTTCCTCCTCTTCATGGTGATGGTGGTGCTCATGCTCGTCATGCATTGCCTTTACCTGCTCCATCAGCTCTGCTTCCAGATCCTTTGCCCCCTCAATAGTAGCAAGAATCTCCTTGCCTTCCAGCTGTGCCAGCGGTGTTGTAATAATGGTTGCTTTCTCGTTGTGCTCCCGGATCAGCTCTACCGCCTGTTTTACCTTTTCTTCGGATGCAACGTCTGTACGGCTTAAAATAATCGTTCCGGCGTGCTCAATCTGGTTGATGAAGAACTCACCGAAGTTCTTGATATACATTTTGCATTTGGAAGCGTCTACGACAGCAACCGCGCTGTTTAACTCAACCTCTGTGCCAAGTCCCGCATTCTGGACTGCTTTCATAACGTCAGAAAGCTTGCCGACGCCGGAGGGCTCGATCAGAATACGGTCGGGATGATAGGTGTTTAAAACTTCCTTTAAAGAAGTTCCGAAATCGCCTACCAGGGAGCAGCAGATACAGCCGGAATTCATTTCTTTGATTTCGATTCCAGCGTCCTTTAAAAATCCTCCGTCGATGCCGATTTCACCGAATTCGTTTTCGATCAGGACGGTCTGGGTTCCTGCCAGCGCTTCCTTTAACAGCTTCTTGATCAGGGTTGTCTTACCGGCTCCAAGGAAGCCGGATACAATATCTATTTTTGTCATGTTTTCCTCTCATTTCTGCGCACGCTTTTTTGCGCATGCCGAGTTTGTGTCAAGTGCGCACAGACACAAATCTCGCGATTGAAAAATTTTATTTTTCAATCTTAAATCTCTGTTTCTTTGCTTTGACTGCTTTCTGCAGGATTCGTCATTCCTAACCAGTCATCCCTATATTCTGCGCTAAAACGGGATAATTGTCAACACCTCATTGTGGGACAACACCGACAATATGGGACATAGAATACTGTCTCATTGTGGAACACCCACGACAGCTTTCACCAGCCGGAACGCCTCTTTGCAGGTATCCGTCAGATTTTGCATCGCAGCGTCCCGATCCATCGCCTCTTCCAGGCTGACTGCCCTTTTCTGAATGCAAAACGCTGCGTCGATTCCGATCTCATGGCAGACTGTAAAGCCCTCCTGCAGTGCTCCGGCAAAAGCGATCACCGTACAGCCATGCTTTTTCGCGAGCTTTGCCACGCCCGCAGGGGCTTTCCCCATCGCAGTCTGTTCGTCCATCCTGCCCTCTCCGGTAAGGACAAAATCCGCGTCCGCCATCTCGCGTTCCAGCCCGGTCTCTTCCAATACAATCCGGATTCCCGGCTCGAGCCGCGCACCTAAGTAGCTCTGGAATGCAAACCCAAGACCGCCAGCAGCACCCGCACCCGGACAATTTTCATCTGCCTGTAGAAAGTGCTCTTTCGTCAGCTGTGCATAGGAAAAGAGCCATTGATCCATCTGCCGGATGCTCTTTTCATCAGCACCCTTTTGCGGTCCGAACACGCTGCTGCAGCCAAGCTCTCCGCAGAGGGAATTTTCCACGTCACAGGCAACCCGAAACGTGCACTCCTTTAAAACCGGCAGTACATGTCCACTCCGAATTTCCGTAAGATCGGCTAACCCGGCCGCCCCGTTTCGCACCGGCTGACCACTTTTATCCAGAAATTCAAATCCAAGCGCCGAAAGCATCCCAACTCCGCCGTCGTTTGTCGCACTGCCGCCGATCCCGAAAATAAAATGCCTGCAGCCTTTCCGAATCGCATCCCGGATCAGCTCCCCAACGCCGTAGGTCGTTGTATGTAGCGGATTGCGTTCTTCTTTGGAAAGTAACGGCAGCCCTGCAGCTGCCGCCATTTCTATTACCGCTGTTTTATTTTTTCCCAAAATACCGTAGGACGCTGAAATTTTCCTGCCGAGCGGGTCGCTTACCAGCGCTGTTTCCATGCGTCCGCCCATTCCGGTTGTCAGTGCTTCCACCGTGCCTTCCCCGCCGTCCGCCAGCGGACGCACGACGATCTCAGCGTCCGGGAAAACTGCTTTCACGCCTGCTGCCGCCGCGTTTCCAGCCTCCATCGAAGTCATACTTCCTTTAAAAGAATCGATTGCAATTACTGTTTTCATCCTGGACTCCATCCTGACTGCATTATCCTTTTCTTCGCACCATTTTCTCACAAGCGCTGCCAGTGCTGCTTTTTCATTTTCCATTCTTGCGCCAGGTCTATTTTCTTGCCGCCGGCAGCCTTGTCCGAAACAGCTGATGCCCGAGCTGTTTTCCATGAAACGGCACCAGTGGATACAGATAGCTTCTGCCGCTCACCGTCCGGTTAAACAACAGAGAAACCGCCAGAATCACGATTCCTCCAACATATCCCCAGACGCCAAAAATTGCCGTCAGCACCAAATTGATAATCCGCATAAATTTCAGCGCATAGCCAAGCTCCAGGCTGTTCTGTGTGTAGTTGGCGACTGCGACGAATGCCATGTACAACATGACCTCACTATTAAACCACCCACTCTTTACGCTGAACTCTCCCAAAACCAACGCCGCCATGACCGACAGCGGTGTACTGAGCATATTCGGGGTGTTGACCGCCGCAAGCTTCAGACCGTCGATTGCAAGCTCCAGCAATAAAAGCTGCCAGATCAGTGGAATATAGACCGTATCCCGCACTGCGATGAACTCAAAGCCTTTTGGAATCCACTGTGGATATTCCATCAACAAAAGAAACGTCGGTGTCAGAAAATACGTTACAATGGCGATCAGCAGGCGCGACAGTCTCAGATACGTTCCCGTGATCGGCGGAAAATAATAATCGTCCGCTTCCTCCAGCACGTCAAACAGGGAGGTCGGTGTGATCAGCGCCGACGGCGAGTTGTCCACCAGAATGATGATATTTCCCTCCAACACCTGTGCCGCCGCGGTGTCCGGACGTTCAGAAAATCGGAACTTCGGAAACGGATTCCACCAACGTCCCTGATACAGGCACTCCGCAAGGCTTTCCTGGTTCAGCGTCAGCGCATCCACCTGCAGGTTCTGAATCCGGTTCCGGATCTTTTCAAGGAACTGCTGATCTACCCGATCCTCCATATAGCACAAAACGATGTCGGTGTGGGACGTTTTTCCTGCCTGCAGCATTTCCATCCTCAGCTGCGTGCTTCGGATCCTGCGGCGGATCAACGCCGTGTTAAAGACAATGGTTTCCACAAAACCGTCCTTCGAACCGCGCAGCACCTTATCCTTTTCCGGCTCACCGACACTTCGCGCCGGATAGGTTCTGGCATCGATCAAAATGCCCTGCTCATATCCCTCCAACAGCAGGGCGGTCACGCCGGACATCACCTGCCTGCAGATTTCATCCAGATCGTCGCACAGATCGACCTCTCCATAAGGCACAAGCTGCCTGCTCATCTCTGCCGCAGCCTTCGGCATCTGCTCTTTCGTGATTCCGATAAAATGCTGCAGCAGCTTCTGCATCACTTCATCTTTACAGAATCCGTCGATCATATACAGCGCTGCATTTTTCTTCCCGATCTCCACATTTCGGTACAATACGTCAAAGCTTTCCCCAACGCCCAGCTGTCGATCCAGATAGTCTCTGTTCTTCGCCAGATCGCCGCTCACTTTTTTCATCGTCATGGAAATCTTCCTCCCGGACTTTTTGCTTTAGTCTGTCCGAAAGGGTTCCCTTTTATTCTACCTCTGTCTGAAGCTCCTGAAGCATTTTTGCAATCCGCTCCTGCGCCCGGGCGATCGTCTCGTTGACCGTATTCACATGCTCTTTATAATAAGTATCTTTTTCCTGCTGCTTTTGCTGCGCATCCGCATTCTCCGAATCCTGCGTTTTGGCTTCCTGTGCCGCCTGCATGTCCTCGCAGGCTTTTGCAGCTTCTGCGATCGCGTCGTCGGTCGTCTTATTGACCGTGTCAGTCAAGTTATTTTCATCCGGTGCGGTGGGCGCCGGAACTGTATCAGATGTGGTGTCGAGTGCGACATCGGAAATTGTGTCGGACGCAGGGTGGACTGCAGCCGTAACGGTCATGTTCTGTCCTGCAGCGGGCGCGCCCTGCTCTGTGACTGCCGTATCGTTTTTTTGACTCGCATAGTCCGTTTTTACGATTTCCTGCGATTTTTCCCTGTAGTCATCTGCTTGTCCCTGCGTTTTTTCGGCACGGCTAGGATTTTCTGCATATCCCCACTGCGTTCTTTCTTCGCTGTAGCTGTCTGCGCCCCACTGCCGCATCGCTTCGCTGCGTTTTCCAGCACTATTTCTGCCTGCATTTCCTGTAACCTTAAAGAACATCTGTCCCAGACCATTCTTCAAACCGTCCAGGCTACTCTGTCCTGCACTTCTTGCATGATCTGACTTTAAAGCTGCCAACTGCTGTTTTAACTGCCGAATCTCCTGCTGTTGTTTCTGGAAAATCGTCTGAGCCTCTGCCTTTTTGCGCTTTAATTCTGTTTTCAGGCTGTCCTCCCGGCTCTTCCATTCTGCCAGCCGTGCTGCAGTGTGTTCTTTCTCCTTTGCAAGCGCAAGTTGCTGCGTTTCCAGCTGGACACTCAGATCGTCAGCTTCCGCTTTCAATTCCTGCTGCTCTGCACGCAATTTTTCTGCTTCGGTTTCCAGTTTGACTTTCTCAGTCCTCAGACTTTTCAGCTCTGACAAAGCTTTCTCTTTCTCAGCTTCTAAAACTTCTGTTCTTGCCTGTAATTCGTCCTTTGCCTTCTGCAGCGCTTCAACTTCTGCCTGCTGTCCGGCTTTTTCTGTATTTAAGGTTTCAACTGCCGCTTCCAGCCCGATCTTTTCTTCCTGCAGCTTGTTCAGCTCGGTCTGTAGTTCTGCTTTTTCTGCGCGCAGACTTTCTGCTTCTGCTTGCAGTGTGCCAAGTTCCGACTCCATCGCATTCTTTTCTTCTTCCAGCTTCTCCGTGCGTTCCTGTTCATCCGAAAGCTGCTGGCTCAGTTTCTGCCGCATCAGGTTTTCCTCTTCCAGCTGCTGCGCATATTCCTGCTGTGCGCGTTCCGCAACCTGGCGTCCCCCTTCTATCTCCGCCTCAACCTCCTGCATGTAGTTCCATACTTCTTCTTTTTGAAATCCGCCGAATAAAACTGTTTTAAATAATTCCTTATTTCCCATCTGCCGATCCCTCTCTATATAAAATAAATTTTTAGTTCGTTAAAAATATATAAGAAGGCTAAGTTTTCTCACATACTCTTACAGTATAGCATACTCAAAACAGAAAAATCTATATGAAGCAGCACAAGATCTTTCCGTTAAAACTTCTTTTTGCTATTTTAGGTTATCGTTCATCTACACCATTCGCCAAGCTGCATCTTCAATGCTTTCCGCAGCTTCCCATGTGCCTTTATTTTATGTTATACTGTTTTGTAAATACCAGGATCAAAAACAGGAAATCAAAGCGAGGTTATGTATGGATCAGCTGAATGATAGGTCCGTTGTGGAACAGCGGTATGCTACAGCAACCAATTTGCAAACGAGAATTTCCATTCATGATAAATATTCGACAAACAAGATAGGATTCGGAAACTGGATTTTTTCCAATTATAAAATTGACCCCGAAATGCGCGTTTTGGAATTAGGCTGCGGGACGGGCGATATGTGGAAAAACAAAGAAGATTTGATCCGTCTGTGTTCCAGGCTGACTCTTTCAGATTTTTCAAAAGCGATGATCGCAGCTGCCAAAAGCAATATCGATGACATAATCGAATATCTTTATTCTCTTTCCAGTATAACGTCGATCACCGGCATTCCCAAACAGGCTATAAAAGATATTTTGATCGCTCATTCTGCAAATGGAATTTTAAACGTGCCAAAAGAATATGGCATGTTTATCGTATCATAGAACAATCGGGAGTTGATTAAGGAGTGATAGATTTATGAATGCAAATGTTGATTTAACAGGTGTTGTGCTTGAAACAGATAGACTAATCATTAGAGAATGGAGTGAAATGGATTTAGAAGACTTTTTTGAGTATGCAAAAGTTGATGGAGTAGGTCAAATGGCTGGATGGAATCCACATACATCAATTCAAGAATCAAAAACCATTTTGGAGATGTTTATTAATGAGAAAATGACCTTTGCTTTAGAATTGAAAGAAAATCATAAGGTAATAGGTTCATTAGGACTTGAAACGCTTAGTCTTTTGTTGCGTGATGAGTATGAGAATTTAGTAGGAAGAGAACTAGGATATGTATTAAGTAAAGAGTATTGGGGAAAAGGTTTAATGCCAGAAGCTGTTAATAGAGTAATTAAATTCTGCTTTGAACAAGAAAATTATGATTACTTAATGTGTAGCCATTTTGTTATAAATAGTCAATCAAAAAGAGTTATTGAAAAAAGTGGTTTCCGCTTTGTAAAGGAAAATACCCAAATTACAAGAGATGGACATGAGTATATTTCTTTGTATTATGTATTAGATAATCCCTTAAAAAAGAATTAGACAACTTCCAGTTTTGCAGAAAGGGGAAAATGATGTTAAGACTAAGACCTTATCATATAAAAGATGCTGAAACAATACTTTCCTGGGCAAAAGATGAAAAGGCATTTTATAAATGGACAGCAGGCGTACTGGGAACATACCCGTTATCGCTTGAGCAATTTCATTCCGTAAGTGATTTGATGGCTTTTACAGCGATAGATGATAACGATGTGGTTGGATTTTTTACAATGAGAAGACCAACAGCGTCATTTGATGAATTAAGATTTGGCTTTGTTATCGTTGATACAAACAAAAGGGGGAAAGGCTATGGAAAACAAATGCTTCAGTTAGGATTACTCTATGCAAAAGAAATCTTTGGCGCAAAGAAGGTTACATTAGGTGTTTTCCGTAATAATGATCCTGCATATTATTGTTACAAGACCACAGGATTTCAGGATGTAGCATTAGATGAAATGGAAAAGTATCAGGTATTAGGCGAAGAATGGGATTGCTTGGAGTTAGAGATACAGCTATAATTCGGAAATCGGATATTAAAAACAGAAAAATAAACTTGAACCTGTGGAAGTAAAAAAAGAAAAAAGTTCTCAGAACGTTAAGAACCCGTGCACATGGAGGTATTTATCACTTTGAAAACAACAGGCATCATCGTAGAATACAACCCGCTTCACCCGGGACATATTTACCATATGGAACAGACGCGGAAGCAAACCGGCGCGGACTATTTGATCGCAGTCATGAGCGGCAGCTTTGTCCAGCGGGGCGCTCCGGCGCTTCTGGACAAGTATACCCGTACCCGGATGGCGCTGCTTGCCGGAGCAGACGTTGTGATTGAGCTGCCCGTCTGCTTCGCCACCGGAAGCGCCGGGGATTTTGCCGCCGGGGCAGTTTCCCTGCTGGACAAGCTCGGCTGCGTGGACGGTCTTTGCTTTGGCAGCGAATCCGGCGACATTTCCTTATTTGAAAAAACGGCAACTCTGCTGCAGTGCGAATCTGATGCTTTTTCCAATGCTTTGAAAAAAGCATTAAAATCCGGGCTATCTTTCCCTGCCGCACGCCAGCAGGCGCTGCTTTTATGCCTCGATATGGCAAAAGATATGCCATCAACAGCTTGCCCCGACAACAATTCCACAGCAGAACAGATTGTTGCCCTGCTTTCTTCCCCCAACAACCTTCTGGGATTGGAATACACCATGGCGCTGCTGCGGCGAAACAGCTCCATCCGCCCGTTCACGATCTCGCGCGTTGGCAGCGGCTATCACGATCCGCTCGGCGGTGCAGCTGACTTTCCCTCTGCATCCGCGCTGCGCAGTCTGCTCGCCAAACAAGGGAAGCAGGCTCTTTTGTCGCAGCTGCAGTGCTATCCAGAACTGCAGCCCCTGCTGCCGCTCTGGGAGGAAGTTTTATCGCAGAACACGTTTTTATTCTCCAATGACTTATCCAGTCCATTGCACTATCGACTGCTCACTGCCGCTCCGGGTTCCTTTGGGACGTATGCTGAGGTCGGAAAAGAGCTTGCCGACAAGCTCGAGGCGAACCGCCTTTCCTTTACCGACTGGGACGATCTCTGCGCAAGACTCAAGACCCGCGAAATCACCTACAGCAAAATCAGCCGCTGTCTGTGTCGGATTCTGCTCTCTGTTTCGCAGGAAATGCTCCTTGCTGCCCGTGATAACGACTATACGCCTTACGCCCGGATTCTTGGTTTTCGTAAGAGTGCGTCTCCCCTGCTGTCCATGCTCAAGAAAAACAGCAGCATTCCGCTCATCTCCCGCCCCGCTGCTGCAGCCCGCAGCCTTTCTCCGGAAGCACTCGCCCTCTATGAATGTGCTCGCTGCACATCTGACGCAAACTGCACGCTGCGCAAAAACCGGGCAGCTGCCGGTTCACGAGTATACACGCCAGCTGATTCTGCTGTAGTCAGACAACAAGACTGCGCCGCAGCTGCAGTGCCCGCGTTTTACAGCACACTGTGCCGCCCTGCCGCATCTTCCGACAATCTCATTTCCCACTCTCCGGAATTCGCCATTTTTCTCTGTTGCATCCTGTTTTAAATCGCAATATAATGAAAACAGAATAAAAAACGGAGGAAAAATCCATGAACGAACAGCAAAAGTACCAAAAACGAAACCTACTTCTGTTCCCCCTCGGGACGGTCGGAAGAGATGCTGTCTACGCCCTGATCAACAGCTTTCTTCTGACTTTCGTTTTATTTACCCGCTCGTTAAACGCCGCACAGCTGACTGCGATCACCGCAATTATGGTCGCTGCCCGGATTTTTGATGCACTAAACGACCCGATCATGGGAAGCATCATCGAACACACCCATTCCCGTTTCGGCAAATTTAAACCCTGGTTGACAATCGGCGTTTTATCCACCTCCGTCGTCATTTATCTGTTTTTCAATACAGACCTGCACGGTTGGAGCTTCGTCTGCCTGTTCGGCATCCTTTATTTTTTGTTCAGCATCACCTATACCATGAATGATATTTCCTACTGGGGTATGATTCCGGCGCTCGGCTCCGATGCCAACGCACGCAATCAGTTTACCTCCCGTGCTACGCTGTTTGCAGGAATCGGTTCTACGCTGGCTTCTATCCTGATTCCAGTCTTTTCTACCGGAAAAAATGCAATCGGCGGAAGTTCCTTTACCGCCTATGGACGCATCGCCCTGATCATTGCGATTTTAGCGCCTCTGTTTTTGAGCATCACAATCTTCGGTGTACGCGAACGCCGTGACCCTCCCGCAGCGAAGCAGGAACGCTTCCGCTTCCCCGAAATCATCCAGACTATCCTGCGCAACGATCAGTTAGTCTGGATCGCAGTCATCTTTTTGCTGCAGCAGATCGGCAATGGACTGATCGTCGGCGGACTGGGATCTACCTATATTTATCTGACGTTCGGCTATGAAGGCGGTCTGTATTCCCTGTTCACAATGGTCGGCATGTCCGCAACCGCATTTCTGATGGTCTTCTACCCTGCCATTTCCCGCAAATGTCCGCGCAAACGACTGATGTCCATCATGGCAGTCATCGCGGTGATCGGCTACGCGTTCCTCCTGATCTCCGGCTTCCTGGCAAAGACCGGCACCCTCGGCTTTGCCCTGCTCGTGTTAGGCTACATGCTCTCCAATTTCGGTCAGTATTGCTATTATCTGATTATGATGATCTCCATCCTCAATACGGTGGAATATAATGAGTACAAATTCGAAACGAGGGATGAAGCCGTCATCGCTTCCCTTCGCCCATTCATCACAAAACTTGCCTCCGCACTGACCGCTGTCCTGACATCTGCAACCTATCTGCTGTTCGACGTTACCAGCTACACCAACCAGATTTCTTCGCTGGAGCAGCAGTGCACCCAGGGGCTGATTACCGAAAGTGAAAAGCTCGACTTAA
>OHQH01001043.1_pt1 | contig 13444 bp, 10 predicted proteins | sample 1577891 | NCBI WGS metagenome assembly OHQH01 (sample SAMEA3879601, study PRJEB24766) | human gut metagenome | biome: human-associated habitat; feature: feces | place: USA | collected 1985/1987
GCTCCTGAAAACAAACAGTTCTATTTTTTATAGTTATATACACTTATAGGCATGCAATTAACATAACCTACGAAAATCCGTAACACCACCTACAAGCGGCAGTTCAAAACCTAAACTCCGGTTTATCAGAAATCCACCTCAGTATCATAGTAGCAGCATTTCAGCAGCTTCTCCATCTCTTCCTGGCTCGGCTGTCTAGGATTGGAACCGGTACATGCATCTAAAATCGCATTGGCAGCGATCTCCGGCAGTCTCTCTAAGAACACCTCTTCCGGAACAAAGCCCTGCTCTGCCGGGTAGCTATCTGCGCCGTAATTTTTGATGCAGTGTGGAATCTTAAGGTCATCATTCATCTTGCGCAAGTATGCAATGAGTAACGCAACTTTCTCATCTAAGCTGTCACCGCCAAGTCCCATAAAATCAGCAATATCGCCGTAACGTTTCTTTGCTGTCTCATCTTTTGCATTGAATGCGATAACTTTTGGCAGATACATGGCGTTTGCAGCACCATGGATAATATGTGCACCATAATCTGCAAATGCAGCTCCTGTCTTATGTGCCATGGAATGAACGATACCAAGCAGAGCGTTGGAGAATGCCATTCCGGCAAGACACTGCGCATTGTGCATGGAATCTCTCTTAGCCATATCTCCGTTGTAGGAATCAACCAGATCATTCTGGATCATTTTGATCGCATGTAACGCCAGTGGATCGGTAAAGTCACAGTTAGCGGTAGAAACATATGCCTCGATCGCATGTGTCATAGCATCCATTCCAGTATGTGCAACTAATTTCTGTGGCATTGTCTCTGCAAGATCCGGATCAACGATTGCCACATCCGGTGTGATCTCAAAATCTGCGATCGGATATTTGATACCTTTTTCATAATCGGTAATAATTGAAAATGCCGTCACCTCTGTCGCTGTTCCTGATGTGGAAGAGATTGCGCAGAAATGAGCTTTCTTTCTAAGCGCCGGGATGCCAAATACTTTACACATATCCTCGAACGTGATATCCGGGTACTCGTATTTGATCCACATCGCTTTTGCTGCATCGATCGGGGATCCGCCGCCCATCGCAATGATCCAGTCCGGTTCAAATTCCATCATTGCTTTTGCACCTTTCATCACGGTTTCCACAGAAGGATCCGGTTCGATGCCTTCAAACAACTGAACTTCCATTCCGGCTTCTTTCAGGTACTGTTCTGCCCTGTCAAGAAATCCGAACCGCTTCATGGAGCCGCCGCCGACACAGATCATTGCCTTTTTTCCCTTGAATGTCTTTAATGCCTCCAGAGCACCTTTTCCATGGTATAAATCTCTTGGTAACGTAAATCTTGCCATTGTAAAAACCCTCCTATAAAATATGTATGTGCTTGTTTTGATTGTTATATTCTTAACAATCAGACCGCCTGTATTACCTCGTGATTTCATCACTTGTGCTTATTATACCATACACCTTATTTTATAAAAGGGTTTTTATACATTATTCACAAATTATTTCATGTATTTTTTGACAAACAAATTTCTAATACAATTTTAATCCACTGCGCACCGGTTCACTTGTCAGATCCACACCCAGCTTCTTAAAAATTTTAATATCCACTTCAGAGAGCATTACGGAAGTGTGCACCTGGCATCCCCGAAGTGCCGGAAGCTGCTCTAATGCTTTCTTTGCGTTTTCATTGGTCACCGCAGCGAGCGAAAGGGCGATCAATACCTCATCGGTATGAAGTCTTGGATTCTTTCCACCGAGGAAACGGACTTTCAGATCCTGGATCGGTTCAATCGCTTCCGGGCGGATGAGTTTCTCATCATGCTCAATGCCAGCCAGATATTTTAACGCATTCAGAAGCAATGCTGCAGACGCACCGAGAAAATCTGATGTCTTGGACGTAATGATACAGCCATCGGAAAGTTCGATCGCTGCAGTTGGAACGCCAAGTTCCTCTGCACGTTTTTTTGCAGCGACTGTGACATGTCTGTCGTCCGTTGTGATCTTGGCCTGTTTCATCAGAAGTTCAATCTTGTAAACTTCATTTTCCGTCGCTTCCTCTTTGACCAGTTTGTTTACCGCTGTGTAATAACGTCTTATGATCTCCATTTTGGAGGCTTCACAGCACGCCTCGTCATCGATGATACAGTTTCCGGCCATGTTGACACCCATATCAGTCGGTGATTTATAATAAGTATTTTCTCCATAAATCCCTTCAAAAATAGCGTTCAAAACCGGGAAGATCTCAATGTCACGGTTGTAGTTGACCGTCGTTTTTCCATAAGCTTCCAGATGGAACGGGTCGATCATGTTCACGTCATTCAAGTCTGCGGTAGCCGCCTCATAAGCTAAGTTTACCGGATGTTTTAATGGAAGATTCCAGATTGGGAATGTCTCAAATTTTGCATAGCCGGCTTTTGTTCCACGGATGTTCTCGTGATAAAGCTGGGAGAGGCAGGTCGCCATTTTTCCACTTCCCGGTCCCGGTGCAGTGATGACGACTAATGGTCTGGTCGTCTCGATATAGTCATTCTTGCCGAATCCGTTCTCACTGACGATCAGCGGAATGTTTGCCGGATAGCCCTCGATCTTATAATGCTGATATACTTTAATGCCTCTTTTTTCCAGTTTTTCACGGAACTGTACGGCACCGCTCTGTCCTGCAAACTGCGTGATGACAACGCTTCCCACATACAGACCCTTTTTCTCAAACTCTCCGATCAGCCGGACAACATCCACATCATAAGTAATTCCAAGATCCCCGCGGACTTTGTTCTTCTCAATATCTGCCGCACTGATCACGATCACGATCTCTGCCACATCCGCAAGCTGCATAAGCATCTGGAGTTTACTGTCCGGTGCAAATCCCGGCAATACTCTGGATGCGTGATAATCGTCAAATAATTTTCCGCCAAATTCCAGATAAAGCTTGTCCCCAAACTGGTTGATCCGCTCTTTGATGTGCTCCGACTGAATTTTTAAGTACCTGTCATTGTCAAATCCTATTCTCATCCCTGATATCCCCTTATTTTTCATTCACTTTTTTATTTACAAACATAGAGAATATTATACAATAAAACCGGCACAAAATATACTCGAAATTTTCAATTTCCATCACAAATTTTAACGTATCATTTGAAAATTATTTTTGCAGATTTCATAAATAAGGCTGACCCTTTCCGGATCAGCCTTATCATTAAATTCCCAATAACTGCTTTTTCTTCGCTGCAAATTCTTCTTCTGTGATGACTCCTGCATCCAAAAGACCTTTGTACTTCTGCAGCTGTTCGATCGTATCGCTCTCAGAAGATTGCTTCTGCTCTTCCAAAAATCCGGTCTCCTGCTTTGCAGCCTGTTTTTTCTCCCCCGCTGTCATCTCTTTGACATTCGGATTCATCAGGTGTGCCAGATTGAGCGCCAGCGTGTGCAGACTCTCTGTTTTATCCTCATAGCAACTCAAAAACGCCTCGACACTTGGACTGTCACTGTCAAAGGAAACTCCTGTCCAATCCCACATAATATTATCCCAGTAAGGATGGTCAAACGTCAGCTCCACATGGAAGGTATCTGCCGGAGAAGCCACGTCAAAAGATGGTCTTGGATGATACTCATGATAATGGTTATCATCTTTGTCATTTTCCTCATACATCCGCTCCAGCCGCTCAAACATTTCATATTCCCTCATCTGCATCTGAAACTGTGCGATCTGCGGCTCCAGCTGCTTTACTTTTTCCGGAACTTTACTGTCATAATGCTTTAATTCCTGATGATTTCCCTCAAATAAAACCCGGCTGTCCTCTAAAATACGGAAAGACTTTAAATTGTCCGCCTGAAATGCGAGCGAATCTTTGTCACAGTTCACACGGAAAAGTCCATGGAAAATATCTAATACCAGATCTCCACCAAACAATCCAAAATTAAACGAATAGTTTTCCTCGAACTGATCTCTCAATGCCTGATTATCCTCGTAAAACTGGATGTACTGCTTAAAATCATCGATGGTCATCCGATCTGTCCTGCCTTTTGGCAGATAGATTTTTTTATCGCATTCCTTACAGATCGGTGTGTCCTGTATTTTTGTTGCAAGCAGCCGCGGTGTCGGATTCCCGCAGACCGGACATAATTTTTTATTATTACTGAATAATCCCATATTAATCCCCTTTCTGTGACAGATATTCTCTTTTATGAAAGCCAAGAATACCTGCAATTACATTTGTAGGAAACATACCAAGCGCACTGTTTAACTTTGTCACTGAATCGTTGTAGATCAAACGGCTGGTATATACCATGCGCCCATAACATTCCACCGCATCCATACATTTGGTATAGTTTTTATCTGCGCAGAGCAGTGGATTGCGTTCTGCTGCCAGACGGATGCTTTTTACGGTTTCCTCTATCACCTGCTCCTGCTCTGATACCTCCTCAGGTGCGGAGCGAGCAGTGATCACACTTCGTCTGGCTGCTGCACGCTCCATCAGCGGCTGTATGTCATCTGCTGCATATCCTTTCATAAGATCAAGCACTGCAAATAGTGCATCAAAACGTGAGGAAATCTGCACTCCGATCTGATTCATGGCATTTTGGATATTTCCGTCCATCACCGCAAACTTCCGCTGCACAGAGATGATCCAGAGAACAAGTAAAAGCAGGATCAAACCAATAATGACCAAGATTTCCATACCTAACATTTTTTCTTCTTAATCCTCCCTTCTTTTGTGTGCTTATTTTGGCTTTCTCCTTTGTCTGAATCTACAATACACGATTTTCCCCAAAAAATGGACGCACTGTCATGAATCGACCGTAAAATGTATTGAATCGACCATGTCCTTTCTTACTATTCATGTAGTTTATTCTATCAAAGAAAAAACAGACCGTCATAAGACAGCCTGCTCTCCATTAAACGCATATTCCATATATGTATTTTTGATTTCCGAACATTTTCCATGCGGAATTGGGATTTCCGCATCATTTACCATTTTGATGGAACGGCTGGAAATATTCTGGATATACTCCATATTCACAAGGAAGGATCGGTGGGGACGAAAAAAATTGCTGTACTGCATCAGCTGTCCTGCCAGATCATCCAGACTCCCTGCGCTTTCCAGAACTGCTCCGTTTTCCAGATGAAATAAAAGTTTTCGTCCCAGCACCGCATCCATCAGCCGGAAAAAGCTTTCCTCCCAGATCGGTTTCAACTGGTAAAAATAAGCTCCAACCGAATAAGATTCCAACGCAAACTCCGGGGATGAAGTCAGAAAAATAATTTTCATATTCGTGTCATACTGCCGGATCTCTTTTGCCACATCCATGCCATTCTGCCCCGGCATCACGACATCGAGAAATAATATATCCGGTCTTATGCCCTTCTCAATCTCCGTCAGCAGTTCAAACGGACTCTGGAATGCTGCATAGGTAATATCCTCATTCCGTTCTACCCGGTAGCGGTCTAATAATTCGTTCATCTGATGAAGCACTTCCATATCATCATCACAAAACGCGATCTTTATCATAAAATTTTCTTTTCTCCTGCGTAATTATAATATTTCCATACCTCTTGTGATCCATTTTACTGTCACAGGAAGCCTGCAAAATGTTTTTCCCACATATTATTATACTTCACAGAAGGGAAAATGAAAAGCCAATGTCCGCTACCTCCGCAGATCCTCAAATGCTCCATACACATCCAGCGTTCCATACCCCCACGACGGATTCGGATAACTCCTGTCATCCGCCCGGTCTGCGCCGCGGATCAGCATATTTTTGATATCCGCAGAGGACATGAAAATCTGATTTCTTTTTACCAGTCCCCATTCCATGATCTGCGCACATGCCCCGGCTGTGATCGCTGCCGCCGCACTCGTCCCGGTCATGGTCACAAAGCGGTTCCGCAGTCCCGGTCCGTACACATTCACCGCCGGGGCACAGAAATCCGGCTTTACCTCACCGGAAAGTGTAAATCCCCTGCCCGAGTCCAGATACAGACCGCCATTTGCCACATTGTAGCCGCCCGTGCTTATGACCTGCCCTGCGTTACCCGGCACGGTGATCGTATGATTCGGATTTGACCGCAGGAAAAAAACATTTCCACTCGTAAAATTCCGCATGGGAAGCCACATATTGTAATCCCCTGTCACAATGCTCTGCGGATACACGTTGATCGTCCAGATCCCCTGCGCTGCGTTTGAAAAACGTAAATAAATAAGCTGGTTTCCCTGCCGCCTGCCCGTCAGCCGGTAGTCGATGCTGACTCTTGTCTGCTCGAAAATAAAGACAAACTCCTGTCTTCCACCGCTCCGATAAGGCACTTTTGGCAGCACTTCCCCGGTGGGCGAGCTGACCGATACCGCATAAAGCTCCGGCGCATTTGCCCACATCTCAATGAAAAAGCCCGGCATATTTTCCTCCACCGAGACTTCCACCGATTCGTACTCCATGTCCGGCTGTATTTTTCCAAGAAAATGATGTCTTGCATTCGCCTCGTTTCCTACTGCTGCCACACTGCATCTTTTCCGCCTTCTGGATACAATATCCAGATAAGTTGCCAGTTGTCCGTCCTTGCCACGGTTTCCCATGTTGCTTCCTAGTGCAATGCAGATCACAAGCGGCATATCCCGCTCCTTTGCCAGCCGGTCCAGATAGCTGACTGCCATCATGATATCATTCTCCTGATACGCCGGAACAGAATCCGGTATAAAATAAAATTCCCGCAGATAAGTTTTTGCCTCTTTCAGTTTTACGACTGCGATCTCGGAAAACGGCGCCGCCCCGATAAAATTATCTTCCACATCCTCGCTTCCACATGCCACCCCGGCCACAAAGGTTCCATGTCCATTGGTATCCATGGACGGAACGGTTTCCAGCGGATTTTCTGCCCGGAGTGCGGCATTGATCTGCTCTGTCTTATACTCGGAACCATATGCGATCCCCTCCGGCTTTGTTCCATCCCGGATCGTCTGATCCCAGATGCGGTAAATCCTTGTTGTCCCATCAGAATACTGAAATACCGGATTTCGGTAATCGATCCCGGTATCGATAAATCCGATCATCACGCCCTGCCCTTTCAGTGCGAGTGCCGGCTGCTGCTGTAATTTTAATATCCCCGAAACCTCAAGCGCCGTCTCATCCAGAAGTCCATAGCACTTTGGAACAGAAGCATAGGAATCTGCCGGAAAATCAAATATCCGGAAAAAACTCCTCGGATAAAAATAAGTATCCTTTTCCTCATCGATCCGCTGGATACAATCACTTGAAAGGTCAATCACATCCAAAACATCTTTCGATATGATAAAATCCACATAATCATTGGAATAAATCTTTTCTTCACAGTCAGACATAAAAAACTCCGCACACCTATCTTTACAATAAATGCCGGAGTTTTGTCTTTTATTCCTTTAAATTGCAGGCTTTTCTTCGATCGCTGCACAGCCGCGCATCGTGATGAGCGGGCCGCCCTTTTTCTCTACATAATCTTTTGTGATCGTTACCATGCCGATATTGTCATCCTTCGGGATCTCATACATGATCTCTAACATAAAATCTTCGATAATAGAGCGGAGAGCACGCGCTCCTACCTTTTTCTCTTTTGCTTCCTTTGCGATAGAATGAAGCGCATCCTCGTCAAATACAAGCTTTACCTCATCCATGGCAAGCAGCTTCTCATACTGCCTGATGATTGCATTCTTCGGCTCTTTTAAAATACGCACGAGCATATCTTCCGTCAGCGCCTCCAATGTGAACATGACCGGCAGCCGTCCTAAAAATTCCGGGATCATACCAAATTTGCGCACATCTTCTGTCGTCACTTTTGCAAGCAGGTTCTCGTCATTGTCATATTTGTCCTTCAGGTCTGCCTTAAATCCAATGGAAGCTTCCTTATTCAGACGCTCCTTAATGATATCCTCAAGATCCGGGAACGCTCCTCCGCATATAAAAAGAATGTTCTTCGTGTTGACCATCGTCATCGGAACCATCGCATTTTTACTGCTTGCCCCTACCGGCACTTCCACTTCCGCACCCTCTAACAGCTTTAACATTCCCTGCTGGACAGATTCTCCGCTGACATCGCGCTGGTTTGTGTTGCGCTTCTTTGCAATCTTGTCGATCTCATCGATAAAGATGATGCCGTGCTCTGCGCGCTCCACATCATTGTCAGCAGCCGCTAACAGTTTGCTGACTACACTCTCGATATCGTCACCGATATAACCGGCTTCTGTCAGGGAAGTTGCGTCCGTGATGGCAAGCGGCACATCTAATAATCTTGCCAGTGTCTTGACCAGATAAGTCTTACCACTTCCAGTCGGTCCGATCATGAGCATGTTGGATTTTTCGATCTCCACACCGTCCTGCACATCAGAAGCAATTCTCTTGTAATGATTGTAAACTGCTACAGACATGACTTTTTTTGCATGTTCCTGTCCAACCACATACTCATCCAGCGACGCTTTGATCTTATGTGGTGCCGGGATCGCATGAATATCGATCTCCGGCTTTCTCTCCTCTTTTGGTTTCTTTTTCTTGATCTTCTGGCTGTTTGGCATACCGCCCATCATATTTTGCAGATCAGAGAGATTGATCATGCTGATATTAGGCATCTTATCCAGATTCATATTATTAAAACTTCCCATGTTCATCATATCACCCATTGGAAATCCTGTGCCATTCATGCTGTCGAAAGTTCTCTGCATACAGTCATGGCAGATGGAAATGCTATTTGGAATCTTGATCATTTTTCCGGCTATATGTTCTGGTCTGTGACAGATGTAGCAGATCTCCTCGTACTCATCATCCTTCTTCTCATCACTCTCCTGTGCATCTGCCGTGGTGTTCACCACTTCCGCACTCTCTGCTTCCGTTGTATGTAAATTATTGTCAGAGGCTGCCGGCTCTTTGTTCTCTTCTCCGTCGATTACCTCTCTGAAATCATTATCTGACATTGAAATCTCCTTAATATCCCTGAAATTGCTTTCTGTTTTCGTCGCCCTCAAAAAATGCGATGGGTTTATTATAATTCAAATAAAAATGAATCACAACTAATTTGGCAAGATTTCATTTTTATTTAAGATATTTTCTTTGAAAAACATACTAATATTTGACCTTCCTAATTTTATGGGTTAGAATACAGCTATACACAAAAAAACCTTCGGAAAGGTGACTCATGTATACAAAAGAAACCTCTTTTAGCAGACGAATGAAACAGGCAGAACAGCATGCTGCCTCACTGCTGCAGCAAATTCTGATCTTCGTTTTGATTTTCCTTGTCATTTTTATGATGGTGCAGATCCAGAATCTACATGGAACTGCCCACGTGGTAAACTATGCCGGTCTTGTGCGCGGAGCCACGCAGCGTGAAGTCAAGCTTGAGATTACCGGAACTGCAAATGACATGCAGATCGAGTATCTGGATAAAATTTTGTCCGGTTTAAAATATGAAGATGGAAATTATAATCTGGTAAGCCTGAAAGATCCTGCTTACCAGCAGTGTCTGGACAATCAGATTGAATATTGGGAACTACTGAAAGAAGAGATTTATACTGTTCGTGAAAAGGGCTATGAAAACACCAATGTTGTCTCAATGAGTGAAACTTATTTTGAATATGCCGACGAGACGGTGACTGCTGCCGAACAGTACTCGGAAAAGATTGCCGCGCGGATCCGGCTGACCGAGATTATTTCTGCGCTTGATATACTATTGTTAATCTTTTTGATCGTCCAGCAGCAGATCCAGCACATTCAGGCCGTCAGGGAAAATCATATTTTATCCAAGAAAGCCTATCTGGATGTACACACCGGACTTCCAAACAAAAGCCGCTGTGAAGACCTTTTGAACTCTTCCGGTTTTATCACTGAGCCGCTGTGTTTTGTTATGTTCGACTTAAATAATTTAAAAGAAGTGAACGATACCCTTGGACACGCTGCCGGGGATTCGATGATCGCCAATTTTGCCCACATTTTAAGAAAGGTAGTTCCTGAAAAAGATTTTGTCGGCAGATACGGCGGTGACGAATTTATCGCTATTTTGTATGACACCACCTCCGGGCAGGCAGACGAACTATTGGAAAAACTACATGCTACGATCAAACAGTATCATTCCAGCAATATGCCGGATGCGATCAGTTACGCCTATGGTTACAGCTACTCCATGAATTACAAAGATTGTACGCTCCGCAATCTGCTTGACAAAGCAGACCATGAAATGTATCTGAATAAACAGGCACAAAAAAAGAAACGATAAGCCGTTTCTTTTTTTGTATCTCTCTATCATTTACGGATTTGCAGTTCCATTTCCGGCATTCCCACCGGTTCCGTTGGTATTCTCTGCATTTCCGCCGGTTGCATCGTTTGTGAGATCATTCACACCATTTTCCACACCATCGATCACATCTTTACCGGCATCGCCAACACCATCCACTACATCATCGATCACGTTGCCGTTATCATCCACACGGTTGTTGTCCTTATCCTCTGTGGTGCCAATATTATTTTTGTCATTGCCTGTGGTAGTGTCCGCATTGTTATTCAGACGGTTTTCCGTGCTTGTGTTTGTACCGTTTGTGCCATTATTTTTATCGTTTGCATTGTTATTTCCGCAGCCTGCGACAGCACTCAACGATAACATAAGCATCATTCCAGCCAAAAGTAATTTCCACTTTCTCATAGTCATTTCTCCTTTTCTTTTACAGAGTATATTTGCTCTGTTCTTCAAAAATAGTATGACCATCGATTTTTTTCTTATACATATTCTGTAAAAAAATTTAATTTTGTGGATAATACCCCAGTTCTCTTGATAATTCTTCCTGTACTTTTTTCACATCCACGGCAAGTTCTTCCACGCGCTCTCTCGTCATACGGCTGACCGGTCCGGAAATGCTGAATGCATATTTCACTTCCTTGCTGTAACCATGCAGGCAGGCAGCGATACATCGCACACCCTCCTCGTTCTCCTCGTCGTCTAACGCATAACCGTTCTTACGGACTTCCTCTAACACCTGCATCATCTCGTCAATGTCAGTGATCGTCTTATCCGTTTTCTTCTCGATAATGCTCTCGTTCCAGATCTGTTTTACTTCTTTCTCCGGAAGCGTTGCCATGATCGCCTTGCCCACACCGGAACAATACATCGGATGCACCATGCCGACGTGTGATACCATGCGGATCGTGCCAACTTTTGCTTCTATTTTATAGATGTACAAAATGTTGTTGCCTTCCCGCTGTACAAGATGCACTGCCTCCCCACTGATATCGGACAGGCGCTCCATATAAGGTTTTGCGATCTGTAAAATGTCGGTACGCTCTAAGATTTTTCCCGCCATGCTCACGATTTTGTAAGAAAGCATGTATTTCTGCGTTGTCTCGTCCTGTTTTGCATACCCCATATAGATCAAGGACATTAATAAGCGGTGGACCGTACTTTTGTGAAGTCCGAGTTCTGTGCTGATCTCCATTAACCCCATCTCGCCATGCTCTGCTAACATCTCAAGCACCTGGAAAATTCGTTCTGCAGACTGCACCGGATTTTTTGTTTCTTTTTCTTCTGCCATCGTAGGTGTCCCTTTCTTCCTGTTCACAATATAATTCTGTAAAATCAAAAAAACTCTGGATTTACCTATATGTTTCATATTTCAGATTCTCGTTTCATATTGTGGAACTTTCTTTTTTCTCATATTAACAGCTACTATTAGAAATGTCAAGGGAATTGAGTTGGAACTATTGACATCCGTTTTTCTGATGTTATAATAAAACCGTACCGTTTTATGGAACATTGTTTCGTATAATGGAACTTTATATTAGAACACAATCATCCAAAACATGGATGAGAAAATAAGAATGATAAGGAGAATCATCATGAACAAAGTATTAGAAGAGATTTCCAAAATTGGTATTGTACCTGTTATCGCCCTGGATCACGTAGAGGACGCTGCTCCTTTAGCAAAAGCATTATGTGACGGAGGACTTCCTTGTGCAGAGGTTACATTCCGTACTGCTGCCGCTGAGGAATCTATCCGTATTATGGCTGAGCAGTTCCCGGAAATGTTAGTAGGTGCCGGAACCGTTCTTACTACAGAGCAGGTTGACCGCGCTGTAAACGCCGGAGCAAAATTCATTGTAAGTCCTGGCTTAAATCCAAAAGTAGTGAAATACTGTGTAGAAAAAGGAATTCCGGTTACTCCTGGATGCTCTAACCCAAGTGACGTTGAAGTTGCTATTGAACTTGGTCTTGATGTTGTAAAATTCTTCCCTGCAGAGGCAGCCGGCGGATTAAACATGATCAAATCCATGGCAGCTCCTTATGTAAATATGAAATTCATGCCAACCGGCGGAATCAATGCGAAAAACCTTACAAATTACCTTGATTTCAACAAAATCATCGCATGTGGCGGTTCCTGGATGGTAAGCAAAGACCTTGTTGCTGCAAAAGACTGGACTGGTATCACAGCACTCACAAAAGAAGCAGTTTCTACCATGTTAGGTTTCAAACTTCTTCACGTTGGTGTAAACAATGCATCTGAGGAAGCTGCTGCTTCTGATTCTGCAAAATTCGCTACATTACTTGGACAGGATGTAAAAGTTGGAAACAGCTCTATGTTTGTTGGTTCTCTTATCGAAATGATGAAAAATCCAGGACGTGGAACCTGTGGTCATATCGCAATCCAGACAAACTATCTTGCACGTGCAATGTACCACTTAGAGAAACGTGGTTTTGTATTTGATGAGTCTTCTTTCAAATATGATGCAAAAGGAAATATCACAGTTGCTTATTTAAAAGATGAAATCGCCGGTTTCGCTGTACATTTCAACCAGAAATAAGACAGGAGACAGATTATGACAGATCAGAATTGTGCTTATTGTATGGAAGGTGACTTAGTTGCCCAGTTTGGCATTAAAATCTGTGAACTTCCATCCTCCAAAGTTTATTTATTTAAAGAACAAAGCCATAAAGGACGTGTGATCGTTGCCCATAAGAAACACGTCAGTGAGATTGTAGAGTTGACTGCCGAAGAACGCGCTGCTTACATGGAAGATATCAACCATGTAGCAGAGGCTCTTCACAAGGCATTCCATCCTCAGAAGATCAACTATGGTGCCTACGGTGACACCGGACATCATCTTCACTTCCATCTTGTACCAAAATACACAGATGGCTATGAATGGGGTGGTGTTTTTGCCATGAATCCGGGTGAAAAATTCCTATCAGATGCAGAATATGCTTCCCTGATTGAAGAAATCCGCAAGTATTTATAACCAGAGTTTAACTTATGAACTGCCGCTTGCAGGTGGTGTTACGGATTTCCAGAGCTACTGTATTGCATGCATAACAACTTTATAAAATAAAAAATAGAACTGTTTGTTTTCAGGAGCGCTTCCGCTTGTTGTCGCTGGCAACGGTACTAAGAAAGTATCCATCGTGATTTCAAAATCCAATTACATTGTCTTTTGAAATCGCAATGTCTGC
>OHQH01001045.1_pt1 | contig 13438 bp, 4 predicted proteins | sample 1577891 | NCBI WGS metagenome assembly OHQH01 (sample SAMEA3879601, study PRJEB24766) | human gut metagenome | biome: human-associated habitat; feature: feces | place: USA | collected 1985/1987
TATACAAAGACAACTACAGACTACCGGCGGATGATAAGGAACTGAAAAGCAGCCGACCAGAGTTCTTTCAAAAAGTAGCATTTCATCTGGCATTCGCAGCAACGGTCCGAATAGGAGAGCTGCTTGGGCTGACATGGGACTGTGTGGATATATCAGAAGAAGCTATTTCAGAGAACAGGGCATATGTCTTTATTAACAAACAGGTGGAGCGTGTATCAAAGGAAGCTGTTGAGGAGCTGGATTCAAAAGAAGTCATTCTGATCTTCCCCTCACAAAGGAAGAATAATAAGACGGTCAGGGTGCTGAAAACACCAAAGACCGATACCAGCGAGCGCAAAGTTTATATACCGGGATTTGTGGCACAGTGCCTTATTGATATAAAGAAGGAACAGGATGAGGTAAAGGAGGCACTTGGCAGTGAGTATACCGATTACAACCTGATAATGGCGACTACTTTTGGAATGCCGATCAATAGCAGCTATATTCGGGATCAGCTGCAGAAAGTAATTGATAGAGAAGGTCTTCCGGATGTGGTTTTTCATAGTCTGCGCCATACAAGTGTCACATACAAACTGAATGAGCAGAAAGAGGAAGAAAATAAGATTACCATACCGGAGGGAGTAGATCCCGAACTGCTGATGAAAGTACTTGGCAATCCGGAGATGGCGGCTTTGCTTACTTCTCTGGCGAAGACAATGAAAGTATAAATATAGAAGAACGATATTGTGTGGAGTAAGAAATCTATGCAGTATCGTTTTTTTCGTTTCTTGTGAAAAAACTTTTTTGAAAACTTTTTTGAAAAAATTTGCGTTTTGGGTGAGAGTTTTTTCGATTTTTTGTACCTATATAAGTGAAGGGGTTTTTAAGCCGCATTTCAATAAATCCAGAGAGAAGGTTCAAACGAAATGTACGATACCGCAAAACGAGTCGTACTCGTCAAGCAGCGGGTGCGGGAAAACACCCGCCGGAGGCAGCGGCGCGGTATATATGGGTTGAGCGCAGCGTGTATGCTGCTGTTCGCGGTGATGATGCAGGCGGCGGATGTGTTTGCAGTGCAGGAGCAGACAGCCGCATGGGGCGTGTTCGGCGCGATGCTGCTACGGGAGGACGTGGGCGGCTATGTGCTGGTGGCCGTCGTCTCCTTTGCAGCGGCGGTGGTCGTTACCGTGTTTTGCACACGATTGAGAAAAAACAATAAACAGCAGGAACAAACCAAGGAGGATGAGGAAACATGAAGAAAAGATTTTTAGCGGCGCTGCTGAGCCTGTGCATGACGCTCACGCTGCTGCCAACTACGGCGTTTGCAGCGGTGAGCGATTCGCTGGGCAACACACCCGAGGAAAATCAGGCGATTTTGGAGCAGGTCTCTGCCCTGACCGGCGATAGCAGCGACCAGGTGCTTTCCATGCTGAACGCTTTGGGGCTGCTGGATGAAGACGGCAATTTCAAGGTGGATCAAACCATCACGCTGGACGGCCAGGTGTTGACACTAGCGGCTGTCATGGAACTGCTGGAAAATCCCGCCACGGATCTCACCCGTATAGCCGACGTGGATGGGACTCCGGTGGCGCTGGGCGATTTGAAGACCATGATCCAAATCGAACAGGAGCTGCAGCGGATCAAGGACACCTATTTCTCCGGCAGGGAGTTTACCGGGGAAGCTCTGGAGAATCTCAATAGCCTGATGGAGCAGCTGGAGCTGCAGGGCATCAGTTTGCAGTATTCCGCCTCTGCCACAAAGCCTGAGGGCGTTGAGACGGTGGATATGAGCGGCATGATGAGCCAAACGCTGGAGGATCTCGCAAGCAACAGCTGGAGCTCCGGGACTTTTACTGTATACGGCGGAAAACCGGTCGGCTTTTCCTACCGCATTCAAAAAGGCCAGCTCAGCGAGTATATCACCGGTGTGGAGGTCTCGATAGGCGGGAAGAGTAAGGTCGTCGAGCAAAGCGACGGGTCCTACAAGCTGACCTATGAGGTAGACGGCTACAGTTTAGGTGATCAGAAAATCACTGTCAAAGTTACAACCAAAGGAGGGAACCCAGACTGGCTCAAGGATTCTTATTCCTATGGCGACCTGCTGGGGATGATCGAATTTTACGATGCGGAAAATCTGGTGTTCTATGACGGCGCCGCTTATGCCGACCACTGTCAGCTCAAGCTAAAAAAGACGGTTGACGCCCCCACAATACAAACATCAGTGAGCGCGCCGAACTATGAGGAAAGATACGAAAGTACAGAAACAATACAGGGGGATATGTATATTCCTTTGCTGGCAAATGAATACAATATCGGCGAAGGTGCCAACAATCAGGACTTCGTTGCGCTAAGCGATACCATCAGAATTTTGGAGGGTGCCCGCAACTCGGTGCTTCCCGTCGACTCCGACCCATTTTATCAGCCATACAAAATCGATGCCAGCATCGAGTTTGACTGGAGTACCGATGTAGAGACCTATAATGGCTTTGCGCCGTATGGCTATAATAGTGACACACAACCCCATGCCCCGTTCTATCTGACGGAGTACATGTTCAATGGAACATCTCTGGAGCTCAGCGGCGACAAAACGAGAGCGCTGAACTGTACGATTAACAAGGGCGAAACGGTCAACATCTCCCTGCAGTCTACCACGCAAAACAGAGGGAAACAGCAGTACTGGCTGCCCTTCCGACTGTATATGAAAAGTGTACAGGGCGAAATCCAAAATTCCTGGGCCACCACCAAGAACAGCAACGTCTCCGCCACGCTGTTGGACACGGACGCCCCCACCATTCAAAGCGTCACGGCCCCGGCGGGAACCTATACCAGCGGACAGCACGTGCCCATCACAGTTACCTTTAACGAGTTCGTGGATCTTAGAAACGCCAGCGTGACCATCAATGGCAAAGAGTATACCGCCGCTGCTCTTTCCATGAACAACTACGGTGTCACGGCAATGCTCTGGTACCCGGTGCAGGATGCGGATGCCACCACGGTCACCGTCAATGGTATGACCGGTGTGGAAGATGTTTTCGGCCATACGCTGGATACCACACTCTATCCAAGCGACTCGATCAGCGACGTTACGCTGAAGAGCGTCTTGATGCGCAACGCTCCCACCGAGCTGACGGCCACCTACGCCAGCGGCAAGGCATCGTTCACGATGAACGCCAACATGGAGCAGGCCTACAAGACCGTATACAGCAATTATCACACCCCGGCAGGCACAGAGCCGAGGGAAGCCCCGTTCCGCCTCGAGCTGAGGTACGACTCCGCGGTTGAACCAATCTATCTGCAGGTCTATCTGGACACAGAGAAGGAAGCCTTCACCATTAGCGACTATGCAATCGCACCCTCTGCTTTCGACCGCACCTATACGGTGACGCTGCAGGCCAACGAGGGCACGAAAGACGCTCCTGACTGGGTGAATGTTCTTCCCCTGACCCGGCAGTTCACGGTGCCAAAGAAAGTTTCCGCGCACACGGTGACCATCGTCCCGGAAGCGAATGACGCCGACTATACGATTTCCCTCGGCAAAACCACCCGCCCCACGCTTAGGGCCGAGGTTTTTGGGGAAGGCGGTGAGCAGGCAAGCTACACCACCGGCAAATGGAGCAGCAGTGACACGCTCATTGCCACCATCAACGAGGATACCGGCGTTGTTGCCACCACAGGAACCAAGGTGGGAACCGTCACCTTTACCTTTACGGCGGACAACGGGACTGAGGACACTGCCGATGATGTGACGGGCAAGTCAAAGTCCTATACCGTGACGGCAGGCGATTCCCTGGCACTGGTGATTCCCGGCGGCGCGTCCATCGTGACGCGGGTAAATCAGCCCGCCACCGTGCTGTGGAGCTCCAACGCCGCGCTGATGGCGCCGAACAAAGAGTTCAATTACAGGATCGACCTGTATGAGGGCAACTACGCGAATGAGGCGGCGCTGAGCGGCCGCAAGCCCATTGCGACTTATACCGTCGGCAAGGATAAAAACAGCGTGCGGATCGAGGAGAATGTGCTCTCCAAGCTCTCCAACGGCAATACCCCTGCCTACACGGTATTGGTCTCCATGCCGCACCCCAACGCCGGCGGTGAGGACGTCCGCCTGTCGGCACTTGCCTGGATCATCGTGCAGGCACCGCCTGCCACAGCCAAGCTGACACCGCCCCAGAGCATTTACCTCAAGGATACCGACGGTGCCGTCAATATCGACTGGTCGGTGGAAAACACTACTGAGGGCGCCCCTTTGCAGCCCACGCTGACCATCACCCGGGTCACAGAGGACAACACCACCAAAGTGGTGGACAGTGAGCGCCTATCCGGCACCTCCGGGAGCTTCCCCCTGTCATTACAGAGTGTGAAAGCCGGCAATCTGAAGGACACCTATCAAGTGGTTTTGAGCGTGGAGAATCCTGGTGAGGAATCTCCCAGCACCGACTCCTTCCCCCTGTATGTCTACGATGCCGACGCACTGAAGGTGCAGAACGACAAAGGAGAAACGATTTCTAAGCTGACCATGGACAATACCTCCAAGGTCAGCGGCAGCCTGCCCACCGTTACAGCTGAAATTTTGCAGCTGCGCCAGGAGTTGGGGCTGATCGAGTACATAGGCATCAACTATGACGAGTACGGATGGAACTCCTTTAAAGACGGCATCCGGTGGCTCTCCAGCAACAACAATGCCATTTCCGTCAACTACAAGCAGGGCGGACTGTATGAGGACATCAGAAACTTCTCCTTTGATTCCTACCTTCCCGAAACCAAAATGGCGCTGTCCGGCTTGGCCAACGGCACCGCAACCGTCACGGCTACCCATGCCGCCACGGGCATGAATGCCGCCGTACAGGTGACAGCGAAAACGCTGCAAAATAAGTTCTATCTCTTCCAGCTGACGCCTGCAGCGGAAACTACGCTGCAATACACCGACGGCAAAGGTGTGCCCAAAACGGTCACGACCAACAGTGAAGGCGTGCTGGCGCTTTACGAACCCAACGGAATCGCCAGTGAGGTGTCTCTGCGGTCCGGCTCCGGCGCGGATATTTATCTGGGCACCATCTATAAAGAAAATCTGCGTTCCGGCGAGCGGGATGCCACAAAACTGCAGCTTTATCCCTTGAATACCTTCAGCCTTCGGCGAGTCGCCCGGGCATCTGTGACGCTCATCACGCCGGGCGGCGATCCGCTGGCGAACAAGACGGTGACCGTTCGCGGTGGCGTTTATAAAAACGGAGGCTACTGCGAGACAGCTCTGCTGGGCTCCAGGGCAGGAGCACTTGTCAGCGGCATCACCGGCGACACCTATACCACGGATGCGGCGGGAAATATAACCGTCTATCTGGATTCCACCCAGTTCTGGTCGGCCGAAAAGGGCGAGAGCAACACCACGGCGCTTTCCGCTCTGGATCAGCTGGAGTACATTCTGGAGATCAGCGCAATTGACGGCGACAAGTACTATCCGCTGCTGCTGACCGTCAACGGCAAGCTGGGCGTGGACGATGTAATGCGCACCGCAGAGGGCGTTGTCTCTCTGGAGCGCGTGCCGGCGGGGGAGGAAAACAAACCCTTCATTGTGGCGCAAAGCGTTGATTACGGTCTTGCCAACGGTCAGAAGGTGGATGTCCGCAGCTCGACTGGGAAGATTGGACCTAACAGCAGCTTTAAAACAGCAAGACTGCACACCACCATGTTCCTCTGGGGCGAGAAGATTGCCAACGCGCGGAATTACAGTCTCAAGCTGGCGGACGAATACGGCGTTATTCCTGCCGCCCAGAGCAGCAGTACCAAGCAGTATCCCTTCTCATCCATCCCCGTAGCGGAAAACGATCTGACTCTCACCGAGGCCACCATGACCACCTCTGGATGGATCGCTGACGGCAAGGATGTGGGTATAAAAACGCAGCTGAGCCTGAACGGCAGCCTGCTACAGGAGAAAATAATGCCCTTCCGGGTCGTTGATCTGACCCGAGTGCCCAAGGTGACAGAGGATGACCGCGTCACCGGTATTCTGGCGACGATGGAATCCTCCAGTGGAGTGAATCAAGTCGACTTTGGCGGAGTGGGCGATAGTAACATTCTCAAGGTGCTGACCGGACGGCTGGATGATCTGAGCGGTCCGGTGGACACTTCCGTGTTCAAAATGATTATCACCCCCAGCGAAGATCCCTCCGTGTTCCGTGCCATGATTTGGGCCGGGTACAATACGCTGGAGATGGAGGACATGGATTATTCTGAGGACGGCGTGGCGTTGGGTGCGAATGTGCTGACGCAGAACCTGGAAGTGGGTGTGCCCGGGACCGGGGACCTGAGCCAGATGGCCCAGGGCACCTATGATCCCAAGGGGGACTACAAAACCAACTCCATAGCCGACAATGTCACCAGCACGGATCTCAACTTGCAGTTGGAGGGCTTTTACGAAGCGGAAATCCGCTATAACACCGAAAAGAAGGAGTGGGAGGTTTTCACCGTAGGCGGCGGATTTACCACCGGTGTTGGTGTGGGCTTCTCCTTCAGCGTGAACGCCATGGCTGGTCCTGTGCCGTTGACAGCAACCTTTGAGCTGGGTGGTGCCATTCAGCTGGATTTCCGTACCGCAGTGCGCTACGGCCGGCAGGGCGAGGGTACAGAGCTTGCCTGGAGCGATCCCACGGCCACGGCAGTGAATGACTTTTTGACCACGCTGCGTATCAACGCCTATGTCCACGCGTTTGGCGGTATTGGCTTTGACTATTCGGTCGTGGCGCTGAAGATCGGCCTATTCGGCAATTTGGATGTGGACAGTCAGAATAAGTTCCTTTCCCGCACCTATCTTGCCGACGAGACAAAGCGCCAGATCAACGGTCAGGCTCTGGGAATCCAAAGCGAAGTGGGAATCAAATTTGTGGCAACCTTCCTGTTTATCTCCTACGAGGCGGTGATCGCCTCCGGAACCCTTGGAGCCACCAGGACTTTTAATGACTGGAACACAATCGACGACTACTGGAATAGCGCCACCAGTGGGCTGAGCCTTGCTTCGCTGCGGATGGCGGCGGCCCAGAGCGGAATGCAGGTGGCTTCTGGCAGTGCAACGCTCCAAAGCCGGGACTATCTGGAGCAATATGCCCGTACCTGGGGCCAGCCCCAGCAGCGGATGATGCTGTTCTCTCTGAACTCCCCCAGTGGGCTGGAAAACATCCAGACCAATGCCAACCCCACATCCTATCCACAGCTCAGCGATGACGGGAAGGTATTGGTCTACATCAACGACGGCAACAGCAGCAGTATTTACGACAGCCGGGCACATTTCTCCACCCTCAATGGCAGCGTCTATTCTATCTCCAGCAAAATTGACGATCCTACAGGGTTCTCCGGCTACGGCGACACGAGCGTTTCTTTGTCCGGCACTGGCAGCTTCGCGGCGGCGGCTTGGGTTCGCATGGGCACCGACCTGCCGGGTAAAAATGCCGGTGATGCCGTGACATTGGAAGAGCAAAACCTGCTGATGAACAGCACGGAGATCGTAGTGTCCGTCTATAACGGCACAACCTGGACTTCCACCCGCCTAACCAACGACGGCACGCCGGATCTGGCCCCAGCCACGGCAGTGGGCGGCGACGGCAAAGCCATCGTGTTCTGGCGCAACGTCTACACCCCCGATCCCGGTACGCAGGGCAGCAACAACCTGCTGAACTTCACGACCAGAGATTGTATCATGTACAGCTGCTATGACAGCACTAACGGCACCTGGAGCAAGGAAAAAATGCTTTATAACGGTGCTACTGGCAGCGTGAAGGCGTTGCAGGCGGCCATGCTGCCCGACGGAACCGCTATGGCGGTTTACTCGCTGGACCGCAGCGGAACCGGAGATACCTCCGCCTACGAGATCGCCTATTGTACCGTGGCTGCTGATGGAACTCCCGGTACAGCCATGTTGGCGACCTGTGACAGCAATCTTGACGAAAACCCCCAGGTCGTTGCAGCCAACTTCGGCAGCGGGGATGACCGATTTGTCATCGGTTGGCACAGTGTCCGAGACGGCAGCAGCAATATCCAGCTGTTGGCTGTGGACGGCAGCGGCATCATGTCCAACAGTTTTCCCGGCTCTCTGTCTGCCCTGACCAGCAGCGGCAACGCCGTCGTGGGCGGAGACTTCCGCTTCGCTTCCCTCAGTGGGGATCATCGCAGCCGCAATGATCTTACCATCGTCTGGAATGAGACTGTCAATAATGCCAACGGTGCGGTAGATCACGGCATTTTGAAGGCGGCCAAGCTGCGCTATGCCACAAATACCTACACTCTGTCCGCACCATTGGAATTGGCAGAGCTGCCGGATCGCACGCTGGCTGACCACTTTGATGCCTATGTCAGCGGCACCAATCAGGTGCAGGCTGCCATTCAGGCAACCCGGTATGACGATAAAAACCCAGAGGTAATCGGCGGCGTGACCGTTCCGGGTGAGGAAACGATCCTCTATACCGCTACCTCTGATTTTGTCACCGATGCGGTGGCAGTGGAACAGATCGGTGTGGATTATGCAACGCTGGCGTTGAACAGCCTGACACCCATTCACTTTACCATCCGCAACACCGGGCTGAACGATGTGACAAACCTAACGGTCAGCCTTGGCAGCGGGGAAACCGCTACCCTTACGGAAAAACTGCTGCCCAATGAAAGCACCACCCTTACCGTCTGGCACCATGTGAAGGACCGCGTGACCGACCCGGGCTATACCATCACCGCCGCCGGCGGCATCCACGAAAACGGCACAGTGTATCTGGATTATCCCGACATTGGAATCTCACAAATGGAAGTGATTGCGGAGAGCGCCGGCAAGCGCACGGTGCGCATGACCCTCTATAATTCCGCTGCCGCCACGCTGGCCGGCGGAAAGAGCCGCGAGGTGAAGCTTGCGTTCTATGCGGATGATCTGCATACCGAACCTGCAGAGGTAGCCTGCACCACAAACGGCGTATCGGTTAACGGTAATGAAATCACCATTTCCGAAGACAGCGCCCTCGCCCGCATTGATCAGGGAACCTTTACACTGGATCTGACCTATGATCTGGGTGAGTATATGACATTCATTGGCAAAACCGAGATCCCCAATGTGGGTACCTATCTGTACGCCGAGGCGTGGGCGGAAGGCAAGGTCGGTGGAACGGGAAGCAATCAGCGCCTGCCGGAGTATAACGGCAGTGACAGCGAGGCCAGCGTCCATATGACCGGCGCACTGGCTCGCACCGGAGAGCAGCTGACGATGGATGTGACACAGGGGAACGACGGCAACGGTCACAGCACCGCCGCCATTACCCTGCGCAACAACTGCCTGCAGTCTCAGACTGGCGCAGAGCTGGTGGCCACGCTGCTGGATGCTGCCGGGACCGTTCTGGAAACGAAAAAGACCAGTATTGGCGGTGCCATCTCCGGGGAAACCTTCCAGACAGAAACCGTCACCTTCTCCCGGCTTGGCACCCGCGTAGTGGTGCGAGCCGCAGTGCCCGGTAAAGACCTTCTGACCTTTGAAGGTCTGGCAGTGGGGCTCGGCGATTTTACCGCCAACGGAACGAACTATACCTATACGCTGCAAAATGATAGCGGAGCAACATCTACGCTAGTCACAGCGGTGTCTGGAAACGGCGAGCCCGTGAGCATCAACGGACAGGCTCTGTCCACCGGCGGCAGCGCAACCGTTGCCATCCCCAACAGCGGCACAACCGACATTGTCGTGAGAATCGGTGCTAAAACCTACACGCTGACGATTCTGCGCAATAGCGGCACAGGCGGCAATGAAGGCAATAGCGGCACAGGCGGCAATGAAGGCGGTAGCGGCAGTGGCGGCGGAAGCGGCTACAGCTACTACACCATCAAGGCAACTGCCGGGGCTGGCGGCTCCATTTCTCCATCCGGCAATGTCAGCGTCCGTGAGGGCAGAGATCAGACCTTCACCATCACTCCGGATAAGGGCTATGCTGTCGCCAACGTCAAGATTGACGGCAAGAGCATTGGCGCGGCGAAGTCCTACACCTTTGAGAATGTCAGCAGAACCCATACCATCGAGGTCATCTTTATGAAAGCCAACGGCAACCCCCAGACCGGCGTGTTTGTGGATGTAGCCACCGGCAGCTATTATGAGGATGCTGTGGATTGCGCTGTTCTCTTTTCACTACAAGAAACAAATTAATGACATTTTGAGCTGCGCCGCTATCCAAGCGCGGCAAGGAGACAGCATTATGAAAAGAATCACAAGAATCATTCGTCCGATCATCTGCATAGTTGTCCTTCTCGTTGCTATGACCACGGCAGTCAGGGGCTGCTATCAGAGAGAGACAGAGCCTATCGACATTCCCGGCACATCTGCGCCTCAGCCATCAGCGCCTCTCGCGGGCGAAGTTATCCCCTCGGTGGACAGGCAGACAGAGTTGGCGGAAGCCAGAGCGAAGAATCCCGACACCGTGGCGTGGCTGTATATCCCCGGTGCGGAGGTGGACGACCCTGTGATGCAGGCGGAGGACAACGGCTATTACCTAAAGCTGGATGAAAACGGTGAGTACGCCATGTGGGGCTGTTATTATGCCCATTGTGAAAACGAAATCGGCGGCAGGGATAAGCTGGACAAAAACACCACCATTTTCGGTCACTCCGCCAGCAACTGCGACCCGGACGGTGTGCGGTTCACCAAGCTCTACCGTTATATGGACGCAGACTTTGTAAAGGAGCATCCGTATATCTATCTCTCTGTGGATGGTGAGGACATGATTTTCCAGATCACCGCGCTGTTCGTCACGGATATTGGCTTTGACTATATTGAGCCTGATCCCGCGGGAGATGATCTGACCAGCTTCTTTGAGACGATTGCGCGGAAAAACTGGCTTGACTTTGATGGCGTGACTTTCTCCGAGGAAGATACTGTTCTGACCCTCTCCACCTGCTGCCGGAAGTATGACAAGGCCAACAGCGGTAATCAGCGGCTGGTGGTCATGGCAAAGCTGCTGCCGGAGGGCGCAACCGCACAGGAGTTCAGCGTATCCCTTGTGGATAGTCCTGAAATGCCCTAAAAGAAATCAGAATACGACGATAACAGGACACCCATCCTTGCTGTCCCAACATTTAATAGGTTGCCAAAATAATTTGGTCAAAAACCATCGACATCCCTTGCTCTACACGCTATAATATAGATAATCTAATAAGAAAACAGTGTTATCATTACTGCTACAGATGGAATGGTAGCCATATTTATGAAAAAATCATTGGAACGGAATGGCTGAACCCTCAGGGTGACAATGTCAGCGATTTGACAGCGAAAACCATTTTTCTCAGGTGATTTTCCGTTTTCTTATTTTGACAGAGATTTACAAAATAGTCAGGAAAATCAAGGCTTTCCTTGACTCATATTTACTTAAAATAATCGCTGTTCCCAGTGTGGACTCGAGCTCCTAAGCACTAGTTGAGGGTTCGATTCCCCCTGGGAACAGTCAAATTTTGCAACAATGATGACCACAATTCATTGTTGCTTTTTTTTATTTATAGGTGCTTACGAGCACCGAATGCCGCGACAACGAGCGTGTAACGCGAGTGAGTTCAGGGAAAAGGAGAGAATGCCTATGGCAGAAAAAAACAGACGAACGAGTTACGGATGAAAAAGTGGTAGAAATTGAAATGGAAATTTTCTAAATATGTGCCACAAATCTTGAAAAAATCTTGATTTGTGGCATAATAAATATATATTTTGATTTGGAGATGATGTTATGTATATAAAGCGTGAAAGATATCTAAGCAAAATAAGACCATTTTATGATGTGGATTTAATTAAGGTTCTGACAGGTGTTAGAAGATGTGGAAAATCTATATTGTTAGAGCAGATTAAAGAAGAATTTATTGAAAATGGGTTTGATAGAGCGCATATTATTACCATTAATTTTGAAGATTTGCAATTTGAAAAAATAAGAACTGCAGAAAAACTTAATTCCTATGTGAATGAGCAAATCAAGGATCATGACAAATACTTGATTTTTTTAGATGAGATTCAGCATGTCAGGAGCTTTGAAAAGGTTTTAGCTTCCTTTCGGGCAACATTAAATTGCTCAATTTTTATTACTGGAAGTAATTCGAAATTGCTATCCGGCAAGATGGCAACATTGTTGGTTGGAAGATGTGTTGAATTTAGAATAATGCCATTTTCCTTTGCCGAAAGCTACGAATATGCTACAGCTATAGGAAGAAATATATCTCCGGATGAGTTTATGATTGATTATATCAATTGGGGTGGCTTCCCTTTGCGTTTTTCGTTTACAAAAGAAAGTGATATTAAGAGATATTTGGAGCAGACATATGAAGGTATCTTAGATAAGGATATTATTACTGACAGATCAAAGGTTAATAGACAAAACTTTGAAAGAGTAGCAACATATATTATGGCAAATGCAGGAAAGGAATTTTCCAGTAAAAACATAGAGAACTATTTTATACATCAAAATGCAGATACTTTGGATAAAAAGACGATATACAGATATCTTGATAAAATGGAAAAGGCTTGTCTAATTGATCGTGTAAAAAGATTTAATATTGTAGGAAAACAGGCAATGTCGTATATAGAGAAGCAATATGCGGTAGATACTGGTTTTCGCATGATAAATACAAACTTAGTAAATTTTGAGGATACCTTTTTTCTTGAAAATATAATTTATAACGAGCTAAAAGCAAGAGATTATGAAGTCTTTACAGGAAAAACATATAAGGGTGAAATTGATTTTGTTGCAATAAATGGAAGAAAGAAATGTTTTATTCAGGTGGCATATTATTTGGCTGGCAAGGAAACGATTGAAAGAGAGTTTGGTGCTTTTAAGCCAATTAGTGATGCATCACCGAAATATGTGTTTTCATTAGATAGATTTGATTATTCAAGAAATGGAATTGCACATATCAATATTGTTGATTTTCTTTTGGGTAAGAAGGATATTAATTTATCATAACGCCACAAATTAAGAAAAAATTTAAAATTGTGGCTTCTGGAAAAAATCATATAAAAGGGCCAAAGAAACGGACGCCAGAAGATGATGAACATTTCAGCGAGTCATTTGAGAGGATGATACGCATGGCAATTCAGAACAGAGAAGGAGAAAACAATGGCAAAGAATGTCTGAGTACTCTGATTGAGTTTTTGAAAGCGACGTCTTGCACATACTATTAGCAGACAGTATAATAAATACATCGAAGCAGTTTCAAAAAATGAAAAATATTCGACTTTTGAAAGTGGGTGATGATATGAAAACAATTACAAGAGCAAAGTATCTCGACAGAATCATTGAACTGAATGGTACTCCTGACATCAAGATTATCACGGGCATTCGTCGATCCGGTAAGTCCAAGCTGATGCAGGCGTATATTGAGTATCTGAAAAGCCATTTTGAAAATATCAATATTATCTTCATTGACTTCATGGATTTGGCGTATGAAGAAATCAAGGAATACCATGCCTTACACGCCT
>OHQH01001062.1_pt1 | contig 13304 bp, 9 predicted proteins | sample 1577891 | NCBI WGS metagenome assembly OHQH01 (sample SAMEA3879601, study PRJEB24766) | human gut metagenome | biome: human-associated habitat; feature: feces | place: USA | collected 1985/1987
ATAACTTCAAGAAAGCCACAGTTTCGGGCATTTCCACAAAGGCTTTCACGGGCAAAAATATCACTCAGAGCATTACTGTTAAATACAATGGCAAAACGCTGAAAAATGGTACTGACTATACAGTTTCCTACTCAAACAACAAGAATATAGGTACTGCCACTGTAAAAATTGCAGGGAAAGGCTCTTACACAGGCACTATCGCAAAGACGTTCAAGATAAATCCTGCCAAGCAGGAGATACAGAAGCTCACGGCAAAGAGCAAGGCATTCTTTGTGGATTGGGCGCAGAAAGACTCTGCTACCGGATACGAGATACAGTACGCTACCAACTCAAAGTTCACAAGTGCAAAGAAAGTTACAATAACAAACAACAAGACCGACACCAAGACTATTTCAAAGCTTTCAGGCAAAAAGAAATATTACGTTCGTGTTCGTTCGTACACAACTGTAAAGGGTACTAAGTATTATGGTGCTTGGTCGGCTTCAAAGAGTGTTACTACAAAGAAGTAATTTTTATCGTTTATGAAAACTCCCCCGTGCAGAGGTTTTCTGCAAGGGGGAGTTTTTTTGCGTTAAAGCGTACATTTTGTCGGCAAAGTCACCCTGAAATGTTACGACCGACCATAAAAAAAACCACCGCACAAAGTCTTACCTCTGTGCGGTGTAAATATCTACTTTATTACTTCCTCTTAGAAACCACCATAGCTGCACCTGCAAGTGCTGCCAGACCTATACTTATGCCCATTGCCGCATCTGTATTAGGGTTTGTGGTGCTGTTAGGATTTGTCGTTGTCTTTGATGATGAAGCCGCTGCGCTGCTGTCATTTGTTGCTTCAGAAGAAGCCTCGGAAGATGACTCCTCTGCTTTGCTCTCGCTGCTCTCCTCACTTGACGACTTTGTCATTTCGTCAACGCCGTCGTTAACCAACTCAACTCTCTCCCAGCCGTAAATGCCTTCAATAGCATTTGTAAGCTCATCAGCTGCTGTCTTCTGTGAAACAGCTGATGGGTGATAGTCAACTGCATAACCATTGTTTTCGCTGTCCTGAACGCTGAACTGGAAAACTGATACCTTGCTGTCGCCTGTTTCAGTCTTATAAGTGTCAACTGCATCTGTAATAGAAGGATAAAGCTCCTGTCCCATAATACCGAGTGTACAAAGTATCTCAGAATTTGGATTCTTAGCTCTTATCTCCTTGAGGAAATTTACATAGCCCTTTTCAAACTCAGCACACTTATCAGGGTCACCCTTTGTGTATGAGTTATCGTTTGTACCAAGATTTACAACGATAAGCTCAGGCTGATACTGTGAGAAATCCCAATCATAATTAGCTGTCTGTTCACCGTCGAACCAGCTCCATGTAAAGCAGAACTTATCATAGAAATTTGGCACAAGCAGTGCGTCATTTATCTTGCCGTTGCCTGAATAACCAGAGATCACACCTGCTCCGCTTACTGATACAAAGCTGTAGTCAGCGCCAAAATTCTGTGCTGCCTTGTAAGCATATGTCTTTGCGGCGTTCTCGTTGTAGATAGAAAATGACTTTCCAAGTGGATCGTCAACGCCGTATCCACAAGTGATAGAGTCACCAATAAACTCGATAGAATGCTTTGCTGCCTCTGTTGGCTGTGGCTTGCCGTCTACCTCAAAGCTGTCAATTGCGATAACGCTCTGTGCAGCTTCTGAAAGCTTTATGAGCTTAACTGTGCTTTCGCCCTCAGGAAGCTCTACCTCAACTGCGTTTGTCTTCTTATTTTTTATGTAGCCCTGCTTAACAAGCTTGCCGTTTACAAATACACCAATTCTTGCCTCACCTACGCTGCCGTTTACATTGAAAACAGCCTTTGTGCCTGTGCATTTGAACTCGATACCGCTTGCAGAATAGCCAAGTATCGTTGTGTCGCCCTTTCTGTAAGTACGACCGATAAGCTTAACATTGTCGCTTGTTGCCTCATAAGAGGTGAGCTTGTCCGTTGCTTCCGTATCTGCCATGACTGTCATTCCCATGCAGCCTGCTGCAATTGCCGCAGCACAGAAGCCTGCCAAAAACTTCTTCATACTATGATTTCCTCCGTTGTTTAATTTTTTTGTATCTTTTGCCTTAATATTTCTCGATCCAATAATTTAATTATACTCTATCTGCAAGATATATACATTAATTTATTGTTAATGTTTATTCGTCATTTTATTAACAGGACTGCTAGATATTCTTTATCCTCTTATAAACCACAGCTGACAGCGGTGGACAGACGAAACTGCCTGAAACGGGCTGTTTGTTCATCTTGCCACTTTCATCAAGCCTGAGATAAAAGCTTCCCTCTGGCAGACCGAAGCCCCTGTTCTCGTAGTAAGGATTAAGTGCGATAACATAACATTCTCCGTCTTTTTCAAGCTTCCAGCTTACGCAGTTCCAATCGTCATTATGCATAAAATGAAGATGTGCGTTCACGTCCTCTTTAGTGTTCATTCGGAAAAGCGGACTTCCCTTTCTCAACCTTATAAGAGCCTTGTAATACTCAAAGACCTCTTTATATTCAAGCTTTCTGTTCCACTTTATGGAGTTAGTGTAGTCAGGCGCATTGTAGCTGTCATGGGAATAGATATTCACATCATTAGGCTCTTCGCCCTCTTTAAGTATCCTCGGCTTTGACCTAAGAAAATCCTGACCAAGCTGTATGAACGGCATGCCCTGTGAAAGTATCACTATCGCCGCCGCAAGCTTATCCATTTTTATCCTTACGCCCTCACTGTCATTCTTTGCCGATATACAAAGCTTGTCCCACAAAGTATTGTTGTCATGAGCCTCACAGTAATTCACCGCCTGAGTAGGTTCAAAAGCCCAGCAAGCTTCTTTTGCGTCATTTATCTGATAGTGTGGCACAGAGCCGGCTATACCACGCCTTAGGGTAGAAGCCGCATTTCTGTTTCCGCTGACAAAGCCCTTGTCATATGGATTGAAAGTACCGCCCTTAATGGAATCTCTGATGTTATCGTTGAAAAGTCCAACTCTTCCAAACTGATATGAATTCCATTTATATGCAAGTCTGTCAGCAGGGAGCGGTGACTCTCCTCCCGTCCAGCCCTCACCATACATTAGTATCTGAGGGTCTATCTTGTTAAGCTCGTCCCTTATGATGTTCACAGTTTCAATATCGTGAAGAGCCATAAGGTCAAAGCGGAAGCCGTCAATCTTATATTCCGTTGCCCAAAATCTGAGAGAATCTATCATGAATTTTCTCATCATCATGTGGTTTGAAGCCGTTTCGTTTCCACAGCCCGAGCCGTTTGAAAATGAGCCGTCATTTCTTATCCTATGATAATAATATGGGAAAGAACGCTCAAAAGCTGACTCCTCGGTATAGTAAGTGTGATTGTACACCACGTCCATTACAACGCCAATGCCGTTCTCGTGAAGTGCCATAACAAGCTGTTTGAACTCTCTTATCCTGCACTTAGGGTCATAAGGGTCTGTGGAATATGACCCCTCAAGGCAGTTGAAGTTCTTAGGGTCATAACCCCAGTTATATTGATTGAGCCAAGGCTTGCTCTCGTCTACAGTGGCATAATCTTCCACAGGAAGCAAATGAACATGGGTGATTCCAAGCTCTTTGAGATGTTCGATACAGGTGTTCACGCCCTGATATTTCGTACTCTTATCGGCAAAAGCCACATACTTACCTCTATGCTCAGGAGCAACGCCTGATGAACTGTCCGCAGAAAAATCCCTGACGTGGCACTCATACACCACTGCGTCGCAGGCATTTCTGCACTTAGGCTTCTTGACCTTGTCCCAACCCTCAGGGTCGGTGGTCTTGAAATTCACCACCGCACCAACGTTTCCGTTGACTCCGCAGGCTTTTGCATAGATATCTATAGTTTCATGCCTTGTTTTGTGGTCAAACTCAAATGTATAGGTATAAAAAACACCGTCAAGGTCACGGAGTATCTCCACATACCAAACACCGTGGTCAAGCCTTTCCATAGGCAGGCTTTCAAGACGGCTTTTGCCCTCACCGTCAAGATACAGATTAAGATAAACTCCCGTTGCAAGCGGCGACCATGTTTTGAACACAGTTTTGCCCTCTTTCATGACCGCACCCAGATCGTTTCCTATATATTGATTATCTCTGTCGAACTGTTCATAATTCAATCTGTACATCAACCATGCCCCTTGCCTATATTTTTTACGTCTTAGATATTTTTACTTCAGACTTTCGCCAAGCACCGAGCCTTGAAGAAACTTAGTTTCAAAGCCTTCCCTCGTATTTTTAAGCAGGTCATCGCAAAGCTTTACCTTGTCCTTTTCAAGAAGCAGCAGGATAGTTGAGCCGCCAAACTCGAAATATCCCTTTTCTTCGCCCTTTGTGACCTTTATGCCGCCCTCAGTGTGCAGATTAGTTATCCTGCCCACCATAAGAGCTCCAACTTCCATTTGAATAATATCTCCGAACTGCTCCGTCCTTATCATGCAATACTCTCTGGAATTTTCCTTGAAAACAGGCAGATAATTGTTCACCACAGGGTTCACAGTGTGAAGAATACCTTTTATCTTTCTGTTGTGGCTCTTTACACCGTCTGCACAATAGCAATAGCGGTGATAATCGTCCACTGAAAGTCTGATGATAACTGCATAGCCACCCTCATAACGCTTTGCAAGCTTGCTGTCCCTGAGAAGCGAGGCGGTATTATACACTGCGTTCTTTATAATAAAGGTATCAGACTGTGTTATCTTATAAGCAGTCACCTTGCCGTCTGAAGGTGACACCAGCAGATTCTTGTCCTTAGTGATAAAACGTCTGCCGGGCTTTATTTTTCTTGTGAAAAAATCATTGAAAGAGCGATACATTCTTTCCTCATAGTCAAACATATCTATTCCGTTTTTTTCTGCAAAGCCGAAAATAAAAGGCACTGAGAACTTGCTGTCAAGTATCACTCTTGCACACTTTGAAAATATCGGACAGCCGAGAAATTTCATAAGCGCCCTGCCCATTGCCGAGCTGTAGGCAGCCGCAAGAAAGCTATCCTGAGATGTGGTCTGTTCGTATTCTCTGCCCTGTCTGTCACGATATTTCATCTGTTTCTCTCCTTTTATTTACATTATTGTAGGGGACGACACACCAGACGTCCTGTTTTTCACACACCTGTCCGGCAAAAACATTTCCCATTCAGGTAACTTTTATCTTAGATTATATGCTGCATTTTAAGATAGCCGAGAAGGATTATCGCACCTATAGTAAAGAGTATCAGCACGCCTTTCATGGAAAGCTTCTTGACATTTATTTTTAATACGAAGAGTATTGAAATAAGTATCATAAAGCTATGGAAAACAAATGGAAAAATATTTCTCGGTATATTGTGCTGACCCATGAACAGCAGAGGAAGTATCATAGCAACTGTTGTAACAGGCAGACCCTTATATTCTTTTCTGTTCTCTGTTGTGTTTCTCTGACGCTCTTCCTCCATAACGTTGAAGTAGCCAAGTCTGATAACAGCGCCCAGAACTATCATAATGCTTGCGATAAGACGAAGCGGATAAACTGAATTGTAGTGATAGCCTATTACAGCAGGGAAAACACCGAAGCAAACAAGGTCGCACAGTGAGTCAATCTGTATGCCGAACACCTTTTCATGCTCTGTTCTGTTTTTCATACTTCTTGCTATCTTGCCGTCAAAAAGGTCGCAGATACCCGAAAGAAGCAGGCAGAGAAAGGCTATGGACATATGATTTTCAAAGACCTGAGTGATCCCGAACACTGACGAAACAAGTCCTATGTATGTGAGTATTACCGAATAATTATAAAAACCGATCATTTTTTCTTTTCCTCTCATTCTTTTTCGACTTCTTTTTTAACTTCCTGCGACCCCTCAAGACCATTCTTCTTATCATTCCTCATAACGATAAAGTGAGCCACGAACGTTACCAATGCGCTCATTATCAGCAGTAAATAGAAGCTGAGTCCACGGCTCAGTAGCATTGCAGGCTTTACAAGCTCTGCGGTGAAAATGCTCATGAACATATATGTGAAGCAGCCCTCTGTTACGCCTGCCGCACCAGGCAATGGCAGCATTTCAACTGCAACGCCTATCATAGTCTGAAGTGCGATAATATTCCAAAAACCTGTTCCGCTAAGGCCGTATGACTTATACACTATCCATGTGACAGCCAGAAGGAACAGTCTCTGCACCAGTGTGATAAGAAAAATATTTATCACAGTATGCACATTGCTCTTTATATATTCCGAACCGATCATGTAATTATCGCAGATACGCTTTATTTTGTTTATGTATTTTTCGTTGTTCTTTTCTTTGAGTATCCTTATGCGTGTCAGAAGATTTATAAGCTTTATGCCCATTTTTCTCGCCCACAAAGGCTTATAGAAAATAAACACAAGCCCTGCGATATAGGCGATATTCAGTATAAATCCGATAAGCAGAAGCCACCAAAGCCGTCCCACATGAAGCTTTATAAAGCCAAAGTTGAAAAGCAGGAACGCCACTGCAAGAAGCACCTGCACAGCCTTGAAAGCTATGGTGATGATAAGCATTATCAAGGTGGAAAAGCCTATCTTTATGCCGTCTTTCTTCATGTAATACATCTGCGCAGGCTGTCCGCCGGAAGCAGACGGCGTTATACAGCTAAAGAAAAAGCCTATAAACGAATATTTCAAACAACGCCTGAAAGGAGTTTTTACTTCAAAAAGCCTCAGCATATACTTTATTATGACCGACTCCCCTGCCACATAGCAGAACACGCACACAGCACCCACTGCAAGCCAGCTTTTCTTTGCAAGGTGAAGATCCGCCACTATGTCGGAAAATTCTTCTCCTCTGAAAAGCAGTCTGACTGTCAGCCAGCCTATGACCACAATAAAGAATATATTAAGAACATATTTCAGGTTCTTTTTTATTTTCATCATCTCCGAATTTTCAGCCTGTCCATTAAAAGGTCAGACCGTTTTTGTCCCACACATATTTTTTACAGCACGAATGCCATAAAGCACAGATTTACTATTATCTGCAAAATTGTAAATCTTATTACTACCTGAGTATCAGACCAGCCCTTGTTCTTTCTTGCATGGTCGTGAAGAGGAGTTCTTATGCCCTCCATAAAATTCTTTATTTTCAGGAAACGTCTGAAAGAAAGCTTGAGAAGTCCAAGTCCGCCGTCAAGTATGATAACTATAGCCATAGGGATAAATGCGAACGGTGCGGCAGTTTTTAAGAACATCACCGCAAGGAAAACGCCCAGCGCTCTCGAACCTGCGTCTCCCATGAGCATCTGGCTAGGCGAGCAGTTGAACCACAGATAAGCCGCAAGCGTCACGAACATTATCATAGGAAGGAGCATATCAGCCGCACCACTCTTTGTCACCATAAATGCAAGTGGCAGAAGAACTGTCATGACCAATGAACCGCATAGCCCGTCAACGCCGTCTGTACAGTTTGTAACGTTTATGGCCGTCCAAACGAGGACGCCTGCAAGGATGATGAACAGCGGTGCAGGGATAGTGAAAGTGGAATCTGTGATATAAAGCTTCACCTGCGAGCCGTTATAAAAATAGTATGTAAACGCAATGCCAAGAGATATAACAAGGTCGATAAGACCTTTTTTCAGGTTGCCCCAAGGAGTTTCAGCAGCATCGTCAAAATATCCGCTGAGCATGGCGGCATACACAAGCACGAGATAGATTATGTTCTCGATATCGAGAGGATAGAAAAGTGCTGTGCAAAGGGTAAAGGAAGTCACAAAGATAATTCCTGCGCCACGAGGCTTGCCCTCAGAAAGTGCGCCGTTCACAGCAAACGCTCTGCCCTGATCTTTAGGCAAAATGCGTTTGAAGAATTTCAGGCTGAAAAAAGCAATAAGAAAACTGCACAGCATTGGCACAAATAGCACCAATGTAGTATTATTAGTCTTAGCCAAAAGGTTATAAAACATTGTCATCGTCCTTTTCTGTTTCAATTCATACATATACTATTATATTATACAACATAGCTGTGCAAAATGCAAATATTATTATCCGTCATTTTGCACAATTTTTTCTTAATGGTTTCTTAATGTGGAGTAGGCTAGGGATTTTTAGGGTGAGGGTTGAACACTTTGACCTTTTGTGCTATAATTATTTTATTAAGGAGGCATTTTTATGGCAATAAAAGACAAAGTGCTGGAACTTCTCGACGATAATAAGGGCAAATATCTTTCAGGCGAACAGCTTGCTGACACGCTGGGCTGTACCCGTGGGGCTGTTTGGAAAGCCGTGAAAGCTTTGCAGGAAAACGGCTACCCTATCTCTGCGGTGACGAACAAGGGCTATTCCCTTGATGAAAACACCGATATACTTTCCCTTGCAGGCATAAAAAAATATCTTGACCCTGACCGTCAGGGGCTTGAAATAGAGGTATACAAGGAAGTAAGCTCCACTAATCTGGTACTCAAAGACTATGCAAATCAGGGTGTGCCCGAGGGCAGGATAGTCATTGCAGGTATGCAGACACAGGGGCGCGGAAGGCTTGGACGTTCTTTCTTCTCGCCCTCTGATTCGGGTCTTTACATGAGCATTCTTCTCCGCCCTGACATGGCTGCAGCTGACGCTGTTAAGATAACCACCGCCGCTGCGGTGTCTGTTGCCCTTGCTGTGGAAAAGGTCAGCGATCAGAAACCTGACATAAAATGGGTTAACGACATTTACATAAACGGCAGGAAGATATGCGGAATACTCACGGAGGCTTCTTTCAGCATGGAAAGCGGCGGACTTGACTACGCTGTGCTTGGCATCGGTGTAAACACCTACGAGCCGGAAGGCGGTTTTCCTGAGGCAATAAGAGATATCGCAGGACCGATATTCCACGAAAGAAAAAGCGATATGCGAAACAGGATAGCCGCAGAGATAATAAACAATTTCATGCGTCTTTATGACAGCTTTGAAGAAAACAGCTTTTACCCAGAATACAGAAAACGCTTGCTGTGGGTAGGCGAGAAGATAAACGTCATAAGAGGGAGCGAAAAAACTCCTGCCACAATGCTTGGGGCTGATGAGGACTGTCGCCTGCACGTCAGATATGAGGACGGCAGAGAAGAATATATTTCTTCAGGAGAGATAAGTATTCGCAAGGCTTAACATAATATACGAAATGTTAGGTATATCTAATGAAACAAACGGCTATGTTTTTTTATAATTAATTCAGTTTATCAAATAGTATCAGCAGGTCGAGTCATTGAGAAATGGCTCGATTTTTTATGCATTATAACTATATAAACGTTTTCGTTTATGTGTATTTCTACAAGTTAGTCAATACTTATTCTAATTATATATATCCCATGTAAATAAAAACATTATTCATTTTGTGTCATATAGTATATAATTATAGTTGACAGTATGTCTTGATTATTGACTTTGTAATCAAATTTAACTTTAATTATATGGAGGAAATTTTATGACAAAAGAATTTGATTATTCACCGATCGACAAAATTCTTGAAAATCATGAAAAAACAGCGGTCATAGCCATATTGCAGGATATTCAGGAGATATATCACTATCTTCCAAAGGAAATATTCCCATATCTTGCAAAAAAGCTTGGCACAGGCGAAGCAAGAATATACAGCGTTGCGACCTTTTATGAGAATTTTTCTCTCGAGCCAAAGGGCAAATACGTTATCAAATGTTGTGACGGCACTGCCTGTCATGTAAGAAAATCTATACCTATTCTCGAATATCTCAGAGGAGAGCTTGGTCTTAGCGAGAAGAAAACCACCACTGACGATCTGATGTTCACAGTGGAAACTGTTTCATGTCTTGGCGCCTGTGGACTTGCCCCTGTTCTCACTGTGAATGATGTTGTTCACCCTGAGATGAATCCTGACAAGGCTGCGGCTCTGCTTAAGGAACTGAGAGAAAAGGAGGCTGAATAATATGCTGCTGAAAACGAAATACGATCTTGACAACGCTCGTGAACAGTATGGTAAGCTTGTTGACAAGCAGGCTAGAAAAGTGCTTGTTTGCGCAGGTACAGGCTGTGTTGCAGGCGGTTCGCTGAACATATACCAGAAGCTTATCGAAACTATCTCCGCAAAGGGATTGGAGTGCGTGGTAGCACTTGCTGACGAGCCACACGATGATGATGTCCACGAGGGCGCTATCGGCGTAAAAAGAAGCGGCTGTCACGGCTTCTGCGAAATGGGTCCACTTGTTAGAATAGAGCCGGAGGGTTGGCTTTACACTAAGGTAAAGCTTGACGATGTTGACGAGATAGTTGACAAGACTATCTGCAATGGCGAGTGCGTTGAAAGACTGTGCTACAAGAAAAATGGTGAAATATATCGCCAGCAGTCAGAAATACCATTCTATAAGATGCAGCAGCGTATCGTCCTTGAACACTGCGGTCACATTGACGCTACTTCCATAAAGGAATATCTTGCTATAGGCGGCTACAGAGCCTTTGAAAAGGCACTTCTCAATATGTCACCTGAGGATATCCTCAACGAAATGACAGAATCTAATCTTCGTGGACGTGGAGGCGGAGGATTCCCTCTTGGCAGAAAGTGGACAAGCGTTGCAAAGCAGAAAAGCCCTACAAAATACATAGTCTGCAACGGTGACGAGGGCGACCCTGGCGCATTTATGGATCGTTCTATCATGGAGGGCGACCCACACAGACTTCTTGAAGGCATGATGATAGCCGGTATCGCAACAGGCGCAAAAGAGGGATATATCTACGTTCGTGCGGAATACCCGCTGGCAGTATCACGTCTTAAAGGTGCGATCGCACAGGCTGAGCAGTTTGGTCTGCTTGGTGACAATATACTCGGCACAGATTACTCATTCAGAATACATATAAACCGTGGTGCAGGCGCATTTGTTTGCGGTGAAGGCTCTGCCCTGACGGCTTCTATCGAGGGCAAGCGTGGTATGCCTAGAGTTAAGCCGCCAAGAACTGTTGAACATGGCCTTTTCAACGAGCCTACAGTTCTCAACAACGTTGAAACGCTGGCTAACGTGCCTGTTATCATCAACAACGGTGCAAAATGGTTCAGGAGCATAGGCCCTGAGAACTCCCCTGGAACAAAGGCTTTCGCTCTTACGGGCAACATCTCGAACACCGGTCTTATTGAAGTGCCAATGGGAACTTCTCTCAGAAAGGTAATATTCGACATCGGCGGCGGCATGAGAGGTGACGGAAAGTTCAAGGCTGTTCAGATAGGCGGTCCGTCAGGCGGCTGTCTTGTTACGCCTAACCTCGATATCCAGCTTGACTTTGACTCGCTGAAAAAAGTCGGTGCTATGATCGGCTCAGGAGGACTTGTTGTTATGGACGATAAGTCCTGTATGGTAGAAGTTGCAAGATTTTTCATGAATTTCACCCAGAACGAGTCCTGCGGAAAGTGCGTTCCGTGCCGTGAGGGTACAAAGAGAATGCTTGAGATACTTGAGCGTATCGTAAATGGTAACGGTCAGGAGGGGGATATCGAACTGCTTCTTGAGCTTGCCGACACTATCTCCTCAACTGCTCTCTGCGGCCTTGGAAAGACGGCTGCATTCCCTGTTGTATCTACAATAAAGAACTTCCGTGAGGAATATGAAGCTCACATAAGAGATAAGAAGTGTCCATCAGGCAACTGCAAGAAGCTTGTGACATATCAGATCGACCCTGAGATATGCAAGGGCTGTTCAAAGTGTTCAAGAGTCTGTCCTGTGGGTGCGATCAGCGGTGAGATCAAAAAGCCGTTCAAGATCGACACCTCTAAGTGCATAAAGTGCGGAGCTTGTATTTCCAACTGCCATTTCAAAGCTGTCAAGGAGGTTTAATTTTAGCTATGAATAAAGAGTTTATGATAATCGACAATATCCCCGTTGCTATAAACGGTGAAAAAAATCTGCTTGAGCTTATCAGAAAGGCAGGCATCGAGCTTCCTACATTCTGTTACTATTCTGAGCTTTCAGTATACGGTGCTTGCAGAATGTGCATGGTGGAAAACAAGTGGGGCGGCATGGAAGCCGCTTGCTCAACTCCTCCGAGAAACGGTATGGAGATATACACAAACACTCCAAGACTGAGAAAATACCGCAAGATGATATTGGAACTTCTTCTTTCAAATCACTGCGGCGAATGTACGACCTGCGATAAAAACGGCAAGTGCAAATTGCAGGAGCTTGCCGCAAGATTTGATATCCACAGGGTACGTTTTGACAATCCAAAGTCCAAGCCTTGTATCGATGATTCTTCTGTATCTATCACCAGGGACGCCAACAAGTGTATCCTCTGCGGTGACTGCGTAAGAGTGTGCAACGAAGTACAGAACGTTGGTGCAATAGATTTTGCATTCAGAGGCTCAAAAATGAAGGTAGCCTGCTCATTTGACAAGCCTATAGGCGATTCAAACTGCGTTGGCTGCGGTCAGTGTGCTGCAGTCTGTCCAACAGGCGCTATAATCATAAAAAACGACAGCCACAGGCTTTGGAAAGAGCTTAATCAGGAGGACACTATTGCAGTGGCTCAGGTAGCTCCGGCTGTAAGAGTTGCAGTGGCAAAAGAGTTCGGCTACAACGGTGAGAACGTTATGGGCAAGATAGTTGCAGCACTTAGAAGAATAGGCTTCAACTACATTTTTGACACCTCAACAGCCGCAGACCTCACTGTTATGGAGGAGTCAAAGGAGTTTGCAGACAGGCTTGCAAACGGCGGAAAGCTCCCGCTGTTCACATCATGCTGTCCTGCATGGATAAAGTATGCTGAGAACGAGTATCCTGAGATACTGCCTAACATTTCCACTTGCCGCTCACCAATGCAGATGTTTGCTTCCGTAATAAACGAGAAGTTCAAGGGCGAGGGCAAGAAGATACTTTCTGTTGCTGTTATGCCTTGCACTGCTAAAAAGGGCGAAGCCGCAAGAGATGAGTTCAAGGACGAGAACGGCAAACCGTTGGTTGATTTTGTCATCACAACTCAGGAGCTTATCATGATGATAAAAGAAGCCGGTATCGTGTTCAACGAGATAGAGCCGGAAGCTGTTGATATGCCGTTCGGCACTATGACAGGCGCAGGTGTTATCTTCGGTGTAACAGGCGGTGTAACAGAAGCAGTTATCAGACGTGTTTCCACAGACAAGTCACTCGCTTCCCTGAGAAATCTTGCATTCGAGGGCGTAAGAGGCTTCGAGGGCATAAAGGAGCTTGAAGTACCTCTTGGCGACAAGGCTATCAAGGTATGCGTTGTAAACGGACTTCGCAATGTTGAAGTCATAATGAACAGAATGAAAGCTGGCGAGCATTTCGACCTCATCGAAGTTATGGCTTGTCCAAACGG
>OHQH01001068.1_pt1 | contig 13247 bp, 8 predicted proteins | sample 1577891 | NCBI WGS metagenome assembly OHQH01 (sample SAMEA3879601, study PRJEB24766) | human gut metagenome | biome: human-associated habitat; feature: feces | place: USA | collected 1985/1987
TTGCCCGTGAAAGCCTTTGTGGAAATGCCCGAAACTGTGGCTTTCTTGAAGTTATTTTTGATACTGTAGGTCTTAGAAACTGAGCCTGTGTAATTGCCCTTGCCTGTGATAGTAACCTTTGCTGTGCCTACCTTGGTGTTGTTGCTGTAGGAAACAGTGTAATCAGTATCCTTTTTCAAAGTCTTTCCACCGACTTTTACAGTAACGGACGGAGTTTTTGCCTTGTCGTCATATGCGTAGGTCGAAGTGGAAAGTGTCACGCTTGCCTTTGAAATGCTAATTCTTGAAAGTGCAGGGATCTCAGCCGTTTCAAGAACTTTCTTGCAGACTGTACATTCCTTGTGCTTTGAGCCTTTAACTCCGATAGAAGCCGCCTTGTCGACTATCCAACCGCTTGACTTGTGACCTGTGGCCGGTATAGTTTCGGTGTAGGAGTCACCGCATGAGCAGGTGTATTTTACTGTGCCTGCGGTGGTGCAGGTGGCGTTGCTGAGAACTGTTTTTGTATAGCTGTGTTCATGATAATCGTCCAGCGCAAATGGTGAGAGCTTGTAAAGGGTCGGCGCTGAATTATTTGTGACATACCATTTTACCATGCCGTCACTGCATACAACAGGTTGACAATCTGAAAGTCCGAAGGAGTGAGAAATGGCTTTGGTAACAGTTTTGCCGTTTGAGTCAACTGTCATTGTCTTTGTGGCGGTCTTGCCTGTGGAACTGTTGTATTCTTCCCACATAACAAGGAACAGATTGTCATTTATCTTTATAAGCTGAGGGGTGCGGCAGGTCACTTTACTTGATGTGCCGTAGTTTGTGAGGGCAATGTTCTGTGTACCGTTGAAAAGCTCGTCTGTGACGCTTATGTAAACATTTCTTGTCTTACAACTGCTTGAAACGTCTTTTGCATAGGCTATCAGACAGTTTCCGCTGCCAAGCTCAAACCCGCCTATTGAAGCACCTGTGTAGTTGCTTTTGTTCATATCGAACTTAACAGGGATAGAAACGCTCACGGCTGTTGATTTTCCGTCAGCCTTATATTTTGTGAGAGTAATGCCGTTTACAGAAAGGTAAGAGCCGTTCATTGTGTAGTTGCTTGATTCTGAGTGGTCAACTCTGTAGATGTATTTTCCACTTTCGTCAGCTTTGATAAATTGGTTGAACGAGTGGCTAACATAGCCGTCTGTAAGATTTGAAACGTCATACATTGAGTCGGTCAGGGACATGGAGGATTCGTCAATGGTGAAAAGCATATTTGCCTGATGATTTATGCCGTTGCTGTCAGCATACATCTCATGGCAGGTGTAAACATAAAGCTTTCCGCCCGCTTCTTCCATTCTCAGTGAGCCTGCCGAGAACGGCTTTGTTGTATTGACACCTGAGATACTGCATGAATTTACTTTGCTCCAGCTCTTGGTGTATTTGACTACTCTCACAACTTCCTTGCTGTCGCTTTCGGAAGTGTTGTTCTGACCGAACACGAGATAGTTATAGTCTTTTCCTGAATAGAATCCACCAAATAGGTTAAGCTCTTTTGAAATAGTGCGTTGTGAGATAAGCTTTTTGCCGTCTGCGGAATAGTTTTCTACCACAATGCCGCTTGATGTGTTTTCAAGCCTTGTGAGCGTTCCGTCGCTGTTTTGTACAAGATAAGAGTTTGTGACAGATGACCATGTGTTGTAATGGTTATCTGAAGCATTGTCTGTTGCACGTCCGCTGAGTATAGTGGCAGAGCCTTTTGTGTCGCTATCCATAGGCGTAACTGTCACTGTACAGTTAACTTTTACTCCGTTGTCGGTGGTAGCGGTTATTGTGCATACGCCTTCCTTGTTTCCGTACACCTTGCCGTCTTTTGTAACAGAAGCCACAGAATTATCACTGCTTGACCATGTGAAGCCGTAGTCTATATCGGAATTACTCTTTGCAGAAAGTTTAAGGCTGTCGCCCGTTTTGAGCGTGGCAGAAGAATTTGAAATCGTAACACTGCTAGGCATTTTCCAAGCAATATTCTCTGAGTAGAAATTGCCGTCAGTATCACGTTCTATGGCTGTCACAGTGCCGTTCGTATAATACAAAGCGAAAACAGGATAAGCTGTTTTATATGAAGCCACCTGCTTGAAATCATTGTTGAACTCCATAAGAGTGTTGTTGTTTACATACATGATAGTGCTGTCATTTTCGCTGTTGTATACAGTTCTTGTTCCAACGCTGTTGTAGAGATCATTTTTGTTTTCATGCTCCGCTCTTGAAACGCTTCCAAAGAGAGTTAATGTATCATCTGTTGATGTATGAAATTTGGCAGATTCCACGATGTTTACAGTGCCGCTTGCAGAAGAAGTCCACGCAAGCTTGCCGTTGCCAAGCATTTGTGCGTTGTCATAATGATAATCGTAATATTTCTGATAGAAATAGTCGATAGATTTATCAGACACGGTTATTTTGTTATTTGAAATGTTTCCAAAGCCAAGGGCGTTCATTTTGTGAGTATAGCCCCAATAAACGTAATCAGCGTTTCTTTCAAAATAGAAGTTTCCGTTTGTGCTGTCAAAGCCTGAGAACTTTGTTATGGCAACTTCGGTGCTGCAGGAGGACAGCTTATTTCCGTTTGAGTCCAGCAGAAATAGATTATCGCCTTTTTCAGCACCACTGCTGTCTGTTACATAGTAATATATCCTGCCGTTATTGTCAACGCCAAAACAGTTTGGGTAATTTAAAATACCATTGGGCGTATACTTGCTCACATTAACGCTTTTGGTCACCTTTTCCGTATCGGTGTCAAAGGTCTTTATGTAATAAGAATATGACGAGCCCTTCACGCTGGAGTTGTATGTGCTGGTATCTCTTTCGATATAATAGATCTTGGAGTTATTTGCATATACATTTATAATGTCACCAAGCGTTGCTACAGTTCTCACAGAGTTGTTGGAAAAGCTATAGAATTTAATTAGCTTCTTGTAGTTTTCCACAGTATAATAGTATAGTCCGTTTTTAGTGGCAGAAACCACGTTTACGAAAACCTGATCGGAGCTGTTAAAAGTCAGAAAATCTGACGGCATTTTTACGGCACCGTTTGCAGAATAAGCCTGTGCTGATATAGCGGTGTTCCCAAATATGCCGTTAATGCTTTCTGGAAGCGGAAGCAGTGCGGCAGAAGCTGTTATAACAAAAGCTGTAAGTCCTGCGGCGATTTTTTTAGTCAACATATTTATCCCTCTTTACTATGATCTTTACCCCGACCCTATGTGTATATTATACTACTTTTTTTGCCTAATTTCAAGTAAAAAGCTCCGCCACAGCGAATGCCACGGCGGAGTTTTTAGGACTTTTGGGAGAAATTACTTGTTGCCTGTTGTCTTGTAAGCGTCGATCATCTTCTTGACCATCTGACCGCCTACAGAGCCGACCTCACGAGCTGTAAGATCGCCGTTGTAGCCCTGCTTGAGGTTTACGCCAACTTCGTTAGCTGCTTCCATCTTGAACTTGTTGAGTGTTTCTCTGCCTTCCTGAGTTGTGATACCTTTCATTTTCGTATCTCCTTTTCATTTGTTTTTCGGGTTTGCAATAATATTATATGTCTGCATGATTTGATTATAAGAGGTAATTTATAGAACGAAATGGGGCGGTTTTTGGAATGAAAAAAATTAAAAGCTAAAATTAGTATGATTTTAAACGGAGCAAAATTCAAAAAAAATCATTTACATATAAATTATACTTCTTTTGGAAATTGTGTGATTTTGTATAGTCACTGTTTTCAATTGTCAAAATACCACTGGACGCAGTGATTACATGCCCTGCACTGCTGCTGCCGTATTTCAGCACATAACCGTTGAGATCAAGAGTGACGGTGCGGTTGACCACTAATGTGGTGTAAATGGTAATGTCTGACGTCAGTTTGACTGTTCCGTATGAAGCTTCTCTGATTGCTGAAACCAGTTCCGCCGCTGTGGAAACTTCCGCCGTCCCACTCGCTGCCATATTATCCTCGGCAAATACACTTGTCGACACAAGGCAAAGAACCATACAAAGGGTGAGCATGATACTGAGTATTCGTTTTTTTATTTTCCGTTACCTCTGTTTTCGTATATGTCGGCTCAATCAAGAGCAATGATTGTAATGTTATAGACAGCACCGTTCAGCTGTGTGCCGGGGGTCAACTGGATAAATTCATATTGCAGCACAATATCACTGCCGGCATTGTAGATGCGGTTGAATGCAAACGGCATCCACACTCGTGAATTATCTGCATCGTTCATATACCTTTCGATCAATGTATCATTAAGAATGCCTTGTCTGCCTTTCAATACTACCGAGTACCATCCACCCATGTCGTGAGAAATGCAGACCGAACCGCTGAATGAAATACTGTATGTATGTCCGGCTTTCAGCGTTACGGTTCTATTGGCTCGATCCCATACAAAAAGTCCTCCGGAATTGCAATCTTCAAACAACTGAAGCGGCTGATTGAATGAAGCGCCGGTGCCGCCGTTTGAGGCATGAAAATACCCCGGGCAGTTGCCGTTCTGACCGGCATCGCCCTTGTCGCCTTTATCTCCTTTTTCGCCTTTATCTCCCTTGTCGCCTTTGTCTCCCTTGTCTCCCTTTTCGCCGTCTGTGCCGTCAATGCCTGCGGCTTTTACGCTGGTGTCGGTTTCTCCGATCCACCAGTTGCCGTTCTCGCCGATAAACGGGGTGTTTCCGTCCACACCGTCAGAGCCGTTTTGTCCGTTTGTTCCGTCCTTGCCATCGGCTCCGTCCTTTCCGTTTATACCATCCTTGCCGTCAAGACCTTTCAAAACCGAAAGATCGTACAGGTTCAGCCATATTTCATCGCCGACATAGCGCCACTGCAGGGTGTTTTCGCTTACACGGAACTCCGGTGTCTTTCCGTTTGCTCCGTCTGCACCTTTCTGCCCGGTGGGACCTGTGATGTCGGCTATCGCCACAAGGTCCTGCCACTCATCGCCCTCGTAACGCCACTGTATGTGGGTTTCAGCTCGCTGCACCTCTATGCTTTTGGCATTAATGCCGTCTTTACCGTCAACTCCGTTAATGCCGTCCTTGCCGTCGGAGCCGTTAATGCCGTCTTTTCCGTTTGTACCGTTTATTCCGTTCTTGCCGTCAGAGCCGTCTTTACCGTTTTTACCGTCTGTTCCGTTTTCTCCGGCAGCGCCCCGCAGCTCAGTAAGCGCCACAAGGTCGTGCCAGTCGGCTTCGTCGCTGTATTTCCACTGAATCGCCGTGCCGTTGTTTCGCACCTCCGGCAGTGCGTCGCCTGTTTTTGCCGCCTTGCTCCATCCTATTGCAAGCACGCTGCAAAGCACCAAAAGAGCGGTGCAAAGCGCCAAAAGTGTACCTGTGAGTAGTTTTTTTTCTGTTTTCATCTTTTTTCCTCCGTTCGGAATTGTTTATCACGGCGGAGCTTTGCACCGCTGCCCACGCCGTAAATGAGCGGCGGTCGATAGGCTTATGCTTGGTTTGCTTTGTACTTATCCACAAACAGGGCGACCCCCTGTTTTAAGACCTCCATCTGGGTTTTCAGATAATATTCATCCTCAAACATCGCATAATGAACGCAGGCGCGGACGAATATAAAGATCAGCGGCGTGATGACCGTATATGGAATGCCGATCTTCGGCTCAAGCCGCTTGGCGTACTCGGTATAGCGTTCGTTCACGCCCTCAAAGAATTTCTTGCCGTGCTCGATATACTTCGGGTGCGTATATATCTGATACATCAGGCGATATTTTTTTCCATGCTTTTTTGCTGTCCAATACGGGACCTCCTTCACAAAACGGACAACATCCTCGGGGTCGGTGGGTGCCATCTCCATAAAGTCGTCCTCAACCTTTTCCATACAGTATGCCGTTGACTCAATGATCAGTTCATCAAGGTTTTTAAAATACGAATACAAATTTGCTTTCGTGCATCCGCACGCATCGGCTAGTGCTTTAATTCCTGTGCCTGTGAGCCCGTTTTCCGCATAGCACTCGAAGCACTTTTCCATTAGTTCACGTTTCCGCTCATTGTGCTGTTGCTCAGTTGTTTTCATGTTGCTTCGCTCCTTTTATACGTACCGACCGTTCGTTTATGATTAGTATAACACAGATTTGTAACAAAGTCAATAATTGTTCAAAAAATGAAGAAAATAAAGTTTCAACATGATCTTATAAAAAAGTCCTTACAGCAGAAAGAAAATAGCGGCTTACCTCAACGATCAAAACCGTACTAATAAATATGTCCATAAGACTTATGGAAAGATGGGATAGGCTTATTGACTTTCCATGTTCTCATATGATATAATAAATTCATATTAACACAACATTTCTGTTCAGGGGGTATATCAAATGAAAAAGCAAAATGCAGGGCTTATCGCTCTGAGTATCGTTTTTATTCTTATGGGTGGTTTCTCTACTATCTATAATCTCAGCAAGTATGTTTCAAACAGGGTTTTCATGTCAAGTGCTGAGAAAACCACAGGCTATGTGAAGTGGATAGACCATGAGTTAAAAACTTGGGGACATAACAAAAAGGCAAGCAACAAAGCTGAAACATATTACATAACTGTCGCCTTTGATGTTGGCGGCAAGGAGTACACAAGAGAGATCTTCACAGGCACATATTATGTGAGTCAGAACGAAAAAGTGAACGTGTATTACAACACTGATAAAAATGGTGAGCCTGATAAGGTCGTGACCGATATTGATAATGATAAAAGACCGTATCTTACTTGGCCGCTGATACTTTTGCTTGGCATTGTGCTACTTGTGCTTACTAAGAAAAATATTATCTCAGTGGGGAGAAAAAGATAAAAAAGTAATCATTAAAATAGTAACCAAAAGAAACTTTGTGCAACTAAATAACAGAAAAGCAGAAAGGAGATCTTTATGAAGGTGATCTATAAATGTGCCGCCATTTTGACGGCGGCGATATTGTCAGTGCAGTTTCCTTGCGCAGCTTTTGCGGATATGGAGCATGGCGGAGATAATGACAGCCCGAAATTCAAGATGGGCAGGATAATTTTTACTGATAATGGTTATGGCTACGAAAAGGAAGGTCTGGAAAAATCGGAGATCGCTGATGAAGATTTGGTCGATACGGACGACGGGGTTTCAGCTTACGCACAAAAGGCAACGGCTTCGCTGCCTGCGAAATATGACCCCAGATCTAAGAATACGCTGACGACTATCAAAAATCAGTTCCAGACAGGCACTTGCTGGGCGTTTGCGGCACTTTCCTGCACAGAGAGCAATCTTATCCAAAAGGGGCTTGAAAATCAAAACGTGCAGTTTTCTGTGCCGAGCCTTGTCCTCTCTACATATGCTAACGGCGGATTTGACGAGTCAATATGGGATTGCGGCGGAACGTGGATGGATTCGTCCCTTGCTATGGCGGCTCATAGGGGACTTTGCTATGATGAATATGAGCCTTTCGTGTCCGACGGAACGGAAGCCACTATCGTATCTGAGGAGAAAAAGGGCGTTTGCGAATATCAGCTTAATTACGCTTCCACTATCACAGGCGGACGAAACGCCATTAAAAACAAGATAAAAGAGCTTGGCGGAGTAATGGTGAGCTATTATGCAGACGACCTGTATATGACCTTTGATAACAAAAGCTATTACGATCCGGAAACTACAAAATATAGTGGAATAAATCATGCCGTAAGCGTAGTGGGCTGGGACGATAATTATAGCAAGTCAAATTTCCTTGCAGGCTATCAGCCAAAGAAAAACGGGGCATGGCTTGTGAAAGGCTCTTGGGGAGTATCCAGTGGCACGGACGGTTATTACTGGATATCCTATGAAGAGGCAGAAATGACCGATTGGGTGGCGTTCGACCTCACTGAAAGCTGTGATAATAATTACCATTATCCTGCTAATAAGGATAATTCTATATTTTATGTTAGCAATGAAAACAAAATGAGCGGTGCTGATGTTTTTACAGCAAAAAAAGACGAGCTTCTTGACAAAGTGGGCTTTATGTATCTTGGCTACACTGGAAAGTCTGACTACACCGTGCAGGTCTACACTTCTGTTTCAGACAGCACTCCTGTTGGGATACTTGAATGTGAGGTCAGCGGAAAGGTGCAGAGCGACGGCTTTTATACCGTGGATATCCCTGATGTTGAGCTTGACGAGGGCGAAAGATATTCTGTCGTGATGACATTCAGCGGTGATGACGGCTCAGGCTATGTGACCGTTTATGGCTATTCAGACGGGGTCATGAAGCCTGGTCAGGCGTATATTTCCAATGACGGCGACAGTTGGACGGACGTTACCGACAAGGACGCTTATACTGGTCAGCCTATAATATTTGCCTATACCGATGATATAGATAAGTCTGATAAAAGCGAGCTTGAAACACTTGTGGCAAAGTATGAAAAGCAGAGCGGTTATGAGCGTGAGGTCAACAACGGCAAGAAAGTTATTGCAGACGAAAACGCATCAAAGAACGATATTACCAGTGCCAAGCTTCTTATAAAGGCAAAGGCGAAAGAGATAAAGGAACAAAGCCTTGTTATAAAGACAGCGACGGATTGGAAAAACTTCGCAAAGCGTGTATCAGGCGGTGAAAGCTTTGCAGGAAAGCGTGTTGTGCTTGAAAAAGACATCGACTTCGGTGGTGCAAAGATATCGGCAGTAGGAACGGCTTCAAAGCCTTTTTGCGGATATTTTGACGGCAACGGACACGTTCTGAAAAACGCTGTTATCCAAAATAATTCTTATGCAGGTCTGTTCGGCTATGCTGAGGACAGAGCGCAGATAAGAGATCTCAGTGCTGAGAAAATAACTGTCAGCGGTAAGTACGCAGGCGGGATCGTAGGTGAATTTGATGCGGTATCTATCCAGCGCTGTACGTTCAGCGGAACTGTCAAGGGTACAAGCTCAGCAGGCGGAATCGTGGGCAAAGCAGGTGGTCTGACCCTGACAGAGTGTGCTTCAGACCTTGCAAAGTCAAGCAGTTCAAATGCTAAAGCTATGGTGGGCAGTATCGATAATGACGCTTTTTATTATGGACAGCAATATGCCGGTTGCTGGTATAATGGCAACTTTTCTGACAGCAAGGTAAAGAAAACGGCTTTGTCTAACGTTACAAGCTCTGCAGCTTATTCGCTGAATACCATTGGCGGAAAGCAGACAGACAGCGGCAGGTGGACAATGGCAGACGGCAAAGCAAGGCTAACTCGTCCTGGGGAGCAGGCTTCGCACAAGATAACATTTGAAGCCCCCGACGGCAAGCATTATGCCTGCACTGATAAGGACGGCAAGGTGAAATATCCTGCTGTCAAAGTGCAAAGCGGTTATGCTCTTAAATGGTACAAGAACGGAATTGCTGTCGATGCGAACACAGTTTATACTGCTGACAGCACAGTAAAGGCAAAGCTTGTTGAAGCAAAATTTGTCACTATTGACTATGTTTTAAATGGCGGCACGAACAGCACAGGCAATCCAGAATACCTCAGCAAAGGCGAAAGCGTGACGCTTTCCGAGCCGACAAAAGAGGGTGCAGACTTTGCAGGCTGGTATGATAACGCTGCACTTTCAGGTGAAAGAATAGAAAGCATCTCATATTCAGGCGGTGCAAAGACCCTTTATGCCGCATGGAAGCCTTATACATATAACGTTACGTTTGTGGATAAGGACGGCAAGGTGATAAGTCAGCAGACAGTGGAATATGGTAAGTCTGCAAAAGCTCCGAAAGCCCCTGCTATAAAAGGTCTGCGTTTTACAGGCTGGGACAAAGACTATAAAAACGTCACGGAGGATATGACTGTCACAGCGGAGTATTCTGACAGCAAGCTTATTGCAGACTGCGAGATATCAGGCTTCAAGGACAGCTTCACATACACAGGAAAGAATATTGAACAGCCTGACGTAACGCTCACCTATGAGGGCAAAGAGCTTAAAGAGGGCGTGGATTACACTGTTTATTATAAGACCAATCTTAACGCAGGACCTGCAAAAATGACCTTTGTTGGAAAAGGCGAATACAGAGGCTCTGTTGCAAAAAGCTTTACTATCCAGCCAAAGGACGCTTCCAAGTTCAAGCTTTATTATGCTACACCGCTGTCGTTCACCGGCAAGGAGATAACACCTGATGTGCTTATAAAGGACGGCAATAAGACCCTAGAGCGTTATGTTGATTATATGGTGATGTATTCCTCAAACGTAAACGTTGGCACGGGCAAGATAACAGTTGAATTTTACGGAAACTATAAGGGCAAGCAGACCGTTTCCTTTGTTATAAATCCTGCAAAACAGCAGATACAGGTGCTTGAAACAAGATACAAGGGCTTTTTTGTGGATTTTGTGCAGAAAGGATCTGCAACAGGCTATGAGGTCCAGTATGGCACAAGATCTGATTTTTCAAATGCTTCCACATACAGATCCACCACCAACAAGACGGATAAGATGACGGTACTTGGATTAGGGGCTTCAAAGACATATTATGTAAGAGTTCGCTCTTATACTGTCAAGGGCGGAAAGACCTATTACGGCAATTGGTCAGACGCTAAAAGCATTGTGACGGCAAAGACTAATTTTGCAAACGCAAAGGTCAGCGGTATTTCTTCAAAAAGCTTTACCGGCAAGGCGATAACGCAGAAGATCACAGTAAAATACGGCTCAAAGACCCTTAAAAACGGCACAGACTACACTGTGAAATATTCTGCAAACACAAAGGTCGGCACCGCAAAGGTGACTATCGCAGGCAAGGGCATTTACGGCGGAGTTATCACCAAAAGCTTTGCTATCTATCCTGCAAAGCAGGTGATACAGAAGCTTTATGGTACATATGCAGGCTTCTTTATAGACTATGCACAGAAAGGCTCTGCCACGGGATATGAAATATCATACTCACAGCGTTCCGACTTTAAGGGAGCAAAAAGCGTAAAGGTAACAAACAACCGCACCGATAAAAAGACAGTTTCTGGGCTTGCGAGATATCAAAAATATTACGTCCGTGTAAGAAGCTACACTGTTAAAGGCGGAAAGACTTATAACGGAGCGTGGTCCGATAAAAAATGGGTCTATACTCAATGATATGACAGACGATAAAAATGCCCCTGATCATTTTCTGGTCAGGGGTATTTTTGTGTGCCTAGAAAAGTTCTGCTTTGTACTTGATAGAATCCTCCTCCGTTATCTCACGGATAACTCTGCATGGATTTCCTGCCGCAAGAGAATTTGGCGGTATGTCACGGGTGACAACGCTTCCTGCACCGATAACACAGCCCTCGCCTATGGTAACTCCGCCTGTGATGACAACATTGCTCGCTATCCAGCAGTTGGAGTGTATGGTGATAGGCTTGCCGTATTCATCATCATAAACAGTGCCGTCAGACTTTTTCTTCATGTTACGCTCCTGCCACCTGAATGGGTGCATAGGCGTTGCAATGGTGCAGTTGGGACCGAAAAACACGTTGTCGCCAATCGTCACAGGGCAGGTGTCAAGCACTGTCAGATTGAAGTTTGCATAGCAGCCTGAGCCGAACTTTGTGAAAACGCCATAGTCAAAATACACAGGACCTTGGAGAAAAAATCCCTCGCCATGGTCGGGCAGAAGCTCGTCAAGGATAGCGTTTCTTCTCTCATCATCTTCATACAAACTGTTGTACTGCTGTGAAAGCTTGTGAGCCTTTGTCCTCAATTCTGCAAGCTCCTTGTCGGAGGAGTCATATATCTTTCCAGCAAGCATTTTTTCTTTTTCAGTCATTATAAAACGCCCTTTCTGTGTGTAGTTTCATTTGATTTTGTTGAGAGTATAGCACAAGTTCCGGGCTGTGTCAATAGTTTTTGGGGGTCGAGTGATAGAATAAAAAATGGTATACAAAAGTGGAGAATGCTTATGGGCAAAGCACTCTCCACTTGATGAGTATACTATTTAAAAAGCTTGGCATGGTAGAAAAAGTTATAGGTAAAATCCCTGCATATAATTTGTGTACATAAATGTGTCCTCGTCATCAGCGGTATTGTCACCAGCAGGCTTTTTTCTGCCACTAACACAAGAAGCCAAAATTATCAGACCGCCTAGAACAATTGCAACGCTCACTCCAAGGACTACCAAAACCGCACAGAAAATTTTCACTATCATAAACACCGCTCCAATCATATTTCTCATACTTCGCTATAATTACTATTATGATTATATGCTGGTTTTGCCTGATAATCAATAAAAGCCGTGTAAAATGCAGATAAAAATCAAGTCAGCTTTTGTCTGTGACAAAAAACTTGTGGTAAAAATATTTTTCAAAACGTTTCATGATTTAACAATTTTAAATGAAGAAAATTATAGCTTTCAGCTTAGTATAAAATTGCACAAACTGAGCTTTTTGTAAATGGTTAGCATTGTATATTACACTGAAAATGTACGATTCTTGAAAAAATATACATAAGTATGGTGTAAATACTTGACTAGATTAAAATTTTGTGATAAAATTATTAACGTGAATAAGTGTAATTATGGTTACTTATATGAAATAAATATGGAAGAGGGAAAAATAATGGGAAAAATAGAACCCTTTAAACAAAAAGTATGGCTTGCGTCACCTACAATGCATGGTGAGGAGCTTGAATATGTTACTGAGGCTTATAATACCAACTGGATGTCTACAGTCGGTAAGAATATAAATGAGGTCGAGAAGATAGCGGCGGAGAAGTCTGAAGTCAAGTATGCTGTTGGTCTTTCATGCTGCACGGCTGCGCTTCACTTGTGCTGTAAGCTTGCTGGCGAGAGGCTTTATGGCAAGCCTGCTATATCTCATGGCGCTCTTGAGGGCAGGAGAGTTTTTTGCAGCGACATAACCTTTGACGCTACTCTCAACCCAGTTGTTTACGAGGGCGGTATCCCTGTTTTTATCGACACTGACAGAGATACTTGGAACATGGATCCTGTAGCGCTTGAAAAGGCTTTTGAGATGTATCCTGAAGTCAAGCTGGTAGTAAGCGCTGAGTTATACGGTTTTCCTGGAAGAATGGACGAGATAAAGAAGATATGCGAGAAGCATGGTGCACTTTTGATCGAGGACGCTGCTGAGGCTATGGGTGCTACCATTGACGGCAGACAGTGCGGAAGCTTTGGCGATTACAGTGCGGTAAGCTACAATGGCAATAAGATAATAACAGGTTCTAGCGGCGGATGTTTGCTGACGAACAGTCTTGAAGATGCAAACAAGGCTCGTAAGTGGTCAACGCAGGCTCGTGAGAATGCGGCATGGTATCAGCATGAAGAGGTAGGGTACAACTATCGTA
>OHQH01001077.1_pt1 | contig 13179 bp, 10 predicted proteins | sample 1577891 | NCBI WGS metagenome assembly OHQH01 (sample SAMEA3879601, study PRJEB24766) | human gut metagenome | biome: human-associated habitat; feature: feces | place: USA | collected 1985/1987
ATGCCGTTATTGGTGGGCATCTGATAAGTCATGCCGACGCAGATGACACTCAGGATGATGAGAAAAGTATTTGCCATTTCCTTTGTGGCAGGCTGCAGATCGTAGATCGAGAGGATCGGGATACGGATGAAAAACAGTGTAATGCCGGACAGTACACCAATGCATAAAAACAGACGCTGCAGCAGTTTGGAATAGTGTTTTGTCAGCGGGATGTCACCGGAGCCGACTGCTTTTCCGATCATGACGGAGGCTGTGGAGGAAGCACCGACGGCGGTGGATTTGATGAGCATGTAAAGGGTCGAGGCAACGCTGTTTGCCGCGATGGCAGCAGCTGTCATATGCCCTAAAATAACGGTCTGCAGGGCGGTATTGACGCCCCAGAGTCCATTCGTGACGAGCATAGGGGCTGTTGTTTTGAGGTAATCCTTCGTCAGAACCGGATCGACATGGAAGTAATTGGAAAAATGCAGCCCGAGCTTTTTGCCTGCGCTGCGGAAAAGGTAAACAAGCAGAACGATAACCTCCAATATGCGGGCGGTCAGCGTGCCGATCGCCGCACCGCGGATGCCCAGCTGCGGGAATCCGAAATGACCGAAAATCAGAAGATAGTTAATCGAACAATTGACAAGTAGTGCCATACAGGAAAGCCGGAACGCAATGCCGACGATTTCCACGCTTCGAAGGGTTGCGAGCAGAATCTGTGTGATTGCAAAGAACAGGTAAGTAAAACGGATAATACTCAGATACTGTGCGCCCTGTTCGAGGATGGCGGAATCCGTCGTGAAAATCCGAAGCGCCTGTATCGGGAAAATGCTGACCAGCAGGAATAAAACTGCAGAAAGCAAAAGCCCGAAGTGCATGGCGGATGCGGCGATTTTGCGCAGCGGGGAAAGCTGCTTTTTGCCCCAATACTGGCTGCCGAACATGACGAGTCCATCGCCCAGGGCAGTAAGCAGGCACTGATAGACGAACTGAATCTGATTGACGGCTGCAGCACCGGACAGTGCAGATTCACCGTAAGCTCCGAGCATCATGTTGTCGGCGAGATTGACGGAAAGCGTCACGACATTCTGCAGGACGAGCAGCGGATACATGGAAAAAAACGCCTTATAAAAAGCGGAATCGGACGGCTTTTTAGAATGGAATCCGGAGCGGCTGAGCCGGGAATCGGACAAATTTTGACTGGAAATGGATTGTTCCTGTTGCATGGGAGTGACCTCTTTCGTAAATACATTTTTTGCGGGTGGGAAATCTGCCTACACAGTCGCGCCATTCGCAGCTTCCTGCAGATAGATTTTTCTGCGAGCAGAAAATTTATCCACAGAAAGCTATGAGTAAGCTATGTGTGCACTGTACCACGTTTTGCCATGTAAAAACAATGGAAAAAAACAACTTCTTGCACGAATGCAGGGGGAGAATTATAATAGAAATGGCGTTTTGGCAGTTTGTGAACAGAAGTTAGAGAAAACTGACCAAAATGACCGCAGCAGAAATGAGGATTGCAATGAATTTACTTTCCATAGAACATTTATCAAAATCATACAGCCGACGGCAGCTGTTTGATGATACGTCGTTTTTTCTGCAGGAGGGCGAAAAGGTCGGGATCATCGGCATCAACGGAACCGGCAAGTCCACGCTGTTAAAAATCATGGCGGGGCTGGAAGAGACGGACGAGGGTACAGTGACGAAAGCGAACCATGCGGTGATCGCCTATCTGCCCCAGCACCCGGTCTTTGATCCGGAAATGACGGCCCTTGACTGTGTGCTGGCAGGACACAGGGAGCTGTCCGGACCGGAATCCGGACAGGCAGAGAAGCGGGATCATCAGGATGAGGCGGCGCTTGTGACAAAGGCGAAAACGATGCTGACGAAGCTGGGCGTTTCGAATTTTGACCAGAAATCGGGCGAGCTATCCGGTGGACAGAGAAAACGCCTTGCGCTGGTGAGCGTTTTATTAAAGGAAGCGGATATTTTGCTTCTGGACGAGCCGACGAACCATCTGGACCATGAAATGGCGGACTGGCTGGAGGAGCAGCTAAAACAGCGCAAAGAGGCGTTGGTGATGATTACTCATGACCGGTATTTCTTAGACAGTGTGTGCAATCGGATCGCAGAGGTCGACAAGGGAAAGCTTTATTCTTACGACACGAACTATGCCGGTTATCTGGAATTAAAGGCGCAGCGGGAAGAAATGGCACAGGCAACGGAGCTAAAGCGCCAGAATATCCTTCGGACAGAGCTTGCATGGGTACAGCGCGGCGCGCGGGCGCGTTCGACAAAGCAGAAAGCGCGTCTGGAACGCTATGAAGAGCTGAAAAATCGCAAGGCGCCGGAGACGGACGGACAGGTGGAGCTCGGCAGCATTTCCACGCGCCTTGGCAGGACGACCCTGGAAGCCCGTCATGTGGAGAAGGGATACGGGGACAGAATTCTGATTCACGATTTTTCGTATATTTTTCTGAAAAATGACCGTGTCGCGTTTATTGGCGCAAACGGATGTGGAAAGACGACGCTGATGAAGCTTTTGACCGGAAAGGAACAGCCCGACAGTGGGGAAATTATCGTTGGACAGACTGTGAAAATCGGCTATTATGCGCAGGAAGTGACACATATGGATCCGAATATGCGCGTGATTGACTACGTCCGTGAGGTTGCGGAATTTGTGCCGACGACGGAGGGAAGCGTATCTGCGGCGAAGATGCTGGAGCGCTTTTTGTTTGAAGGAAGCGAGCAGTATACGGAGATCGGGCGCCTTTCCGGTGGGGAAAAACGGCGGCTGAATCTGCTGCGGGTGCTGATGGGCGCGCCCAATGTTCTCATTTTGGATGAGCCGACCAACGACCTCGACATCACAACACTGACAGTGCTTGAGGATTATCTGGATCATTTTGAGGGGATCGTCATCATCGTTTCCCATGACCGGTATTTTCTCGACCGGACGGTGAGCCGGATTTTCGCCTTCGAAGAGGGCGGACATCTGCAGCAGTACGAAGGCAATTACAGCGATTATGCGCTGCGTAAAAGTATGGAGACGCAGGAATTTGACAGTATAACAGAAGCCGGAAACGGCGGCAGAAAAGAAACCTCAGGGGAAAGGGGCGAGTCTGCAAGGGCAACCTGGAAAAAGCCTGCGCGGAAGCTGAAATTTACCTATCAGGAACAGAAGGATTATGATACGATTGAACAGGAGATGGCGGATCTGGAAGATTTGGTCTGTCGACTGGACGAGGATATTCTGAAGGCGGCGACGGACTTTGTCCGTTTAAACGAGCTGTCGAAGCAAAAGGAAGAGGCTTCTGCAAAGCTCGAAGAAAAAATGGAGCGGTGGATGTATCTGGAAGAAAAAGCTGCCAGAATTGAAGCCGGAGAACTGGAGGAAAACACAGAAAATGAGTAAGAAACTGGAACGTAACGACCCGTGCTGGTGCGGCAGCGGTAAAAAGTACAAGAATTGCCACATGCGGTTCGATGAAAAGATTCATGGCTTTGAGCTGGAAGGACATATTGTGCCGGGACATGATATAATCAAGACGCCGGAGCAGATCGAGGGCATCCGGGAAAGCGGTAAAGTGAATATCGCCGTTCTGGATTATGTGGCAGAGAATATCTGTGCCGGAATCAGCACAGAGCAGATCAACAAATGGGTTGACGACAAAACCCGCGAACTGGGCGGCATCCCGGCTCCACTCGGCTACGAGGGCTTCCCGAAGAGCGTTTGCACTTCCATCAACGACGAGGTTTGCCACGGTATTCCAAGTGAGGATGTGATCTTAAAAGAGGGCGATATCATTAACGTCGATGTTTCTACGATTTACAAAGGATATTTCTCCGATTCTTCGAGAATGTTTATCATTGGAAAGACGACGCCGGATAAGGAAAAGCTCGTGCGGGTTGCAAAGGAGTGCGTGGAAGAGGGCATCAAGGCGGTAAAACCGTGGACATTTCTGGGGGATATGGCGGATGCGGTCAACCGTCATGCAAAGGAAAACGGCTATAGTATCGTTGTGGATATCGGCGGACATGGCGTTGGACTGGAATTTCATGAAGATCCCTTTGTCAGCTATGTAACGCCAAAGGGGACAGAGATGCTGATGGTACCCGGAATGGTATTTACGATTGAGCCGATGGTAAACGCCGGAACAGCTGAAATTTATCAGGACGCCGATAATGGATGGACGATTTATACAGATGACGGCAAGCCGTCCGCACAGTGGGAGGTTACCGTTGCGGTAACAGAGGATGGCTGCGAGGTTTTGGTGTGGTAAGGTGTTTTTGCAGGCTTGCCGCCGATAAATAGAAAAATTATTCCATAATCTGATTGTCCAGTAGGATTTATTCTTAAAATCGGCGATGCTAAAAGTCGTACAAAAAGACAAAATGTATAAATCACTCTGAACAACAAGGAGATATGAAATGACGACGCTCTTATTACTTGTTATTTACATTGCGTTTATTAGTTTAGGAATTCCTGATTCACTATTTGGGACAGCTTGGCCAGCTATTTACTCTGAACTAACTTTGCCCATTTCCTATGGAAGTTTTGTAACAATCATAATATCCTGCGGAACTATTATTTCCAGTCTTTTAAGTTCACGGTTGCTTGCTCGATTTGGAACTGGATTTATTTGTATATTCAGCACGGCATTAACGGCAATTGCGTTGTTGCTATTTTCCTTTTCTAATAACTTTTACTTGTTATGCGTCTGCGCCTTACCTCTTGGATTAGGCGCAGGAGCAATCGATATTGCACTTAACAATTACGTTGCCCTCCATTATTCCGCAATACACATGAGCTTTTTACACTGTTTCTACGGTGTAGGTGTATCGGCCAGCCCATATATCTTATCAAAAATTATTGGATCACAAGGAAACTGGCGCACCGGGTACCAAACTGCCGCCAGTATTCAATTTGCAATTCTATTATTATTGATAGCCACAATAACCCTTTGGGGCAAAACTAAGATTTCGGTATCTTCTGCTTCTGTACGCCATGCATCCGGTCTTTCTTTTCGTACAATGGTCCGGATGCCAGGAGTCAAAGAAATCTGCTGTATGTTTATAACATCTTGCGGAATAGAATATACCTGTGGTAATTGGTGCAGTACATTTCTCGTTGAAAATAAAAATATGCCGATTGCCAACGCGGCTCAAGTAGTTATGTTATATTATATTGGCCTTACGCTTGGACGATTTTGTTCCGGTTTATTAGCTGTGCGGCTACATAGCTGGAAAATCATTCGATTGGGGCAAATTGTTCTTGGTGCAGGAATTCTCTTGCTCTTTATGCCTTTCCTGACAACATCCGTTATAGGCTTTTTCTTGATCGGCTTTGGTAACGGGCCGTTATTTCCAAACTTAAACTATTTAACCCCTGAGAATTTTGGAGAAAATATTTCTCAAAACATTATGGGAATACAGATGGCAGCTTCGTATCTGGGGATTATGTTGGCACCAGCCGTGTTCGGTATTCTCGGACAATGGATTGGGGTATGGTTACTGCCACTCTTTCTCATCTGTTTTTATTTTGTTATGTTGGCTTCACATTCACGGGCAAAACATTTTCTTCAGTCAAATTCCTAGTACATATCCAATTCTGTATGGACAACTAAACAAAACGAACCAAAAGCCCCTGTCCGATGGTACGAATCTGTTGGACAGGGGCATCTTTGTAGTTATTCTGTGTAATATTGTGCCTGCGCATTCCAAAGTTCATAATACTTGCCGTTTTCGTCTGCTACCAGTTCGGCGTGTGTGCCTTGCTGGATCACAGCACCCTCGTGGAATACAGCGATTTCATCGCAGAATTTGCAAGAGGACAGACGGTGAGAGATATAGATAGCCGTTTTATCACCTGCGATCTCATCGAACTTTGAATAGATCTCCGCTTCCGCAATCGGGTCAAGTGCTGCGGTCGGCTCGTCGAGGATAATAAACGGTGCATCCTTATAAAGCGCACGGGCAATGGCGATTTTCTGTGCTTCACCGCCCGAAACGTCAACTCCATCTTCATATACTCCCTTATAGAGTGTTGTATCAAGTCCCTTTTCCATCGTAGCAAGTCTGTCACCGAAGCCTGCATCCAACAGCGCCTTGCGTACTCGCTCCCGGTCATAGTTCATACTTCCCGCAACATTGTTTCCCAAAGGCTGACTTATAAGCTGAAAGTCTTGGAACACCACGGAGAAGATGTTTATGTAATCGTCATAGCGATACTTGCGAATGTCGATGCCGTTAAGTAGAATTTGCCCCTCTTGTGGATCGTACAGGCGGCACAGCAATTTAATAAATGTGGTTTTGCCGCTGCCATTTTCGCCCACGACAGCAAGTCGCTTGCCAACCTTGAACTTCATATTCACGTGGCGAAGCGCCCAAATATCGCTGCCGGGATACTTGAAGGACACATCTTTAAATTCCACTTCGTATCTACGATCAGATCTTTTTTCGGTAGTGAGGCTACCTTGGTACATAGCGTTCGGAATGTCAAGAAACTCAAAGGTCTTATCCAAGTAACCGGTGTTTGTCTCCAATGTTCCAAGCAAACCTGTTAAAGAAAACACATTGGCAACCATTGCGGTAGCTGCGCCCACATACTGCGTAATGCTTCCGACATCAAATGCACCGCCCCAAGCTTTTAGACAAGTAAACACATAGATAGAGCCGGTGATGAGAGTAGTAATACACACACCCAAGCTGGCATATATCCCCATTTTTCCTTGTGCTTGTCTGCCGATAGGACCATTCACACCAAAAGTAGAATTGGTACTCCAATATGCACGAACAAGGTTTTGCTGATTGTTCATTCGGATGTCTACGCTACGTTCCTTATCCATTCCAATGAATCCGAAATGCCTAAACAAACGATTTCCAAAGGTAGCTTCTTCAGCGTAGTTGCTCCAACACTTTGTTGCAATTGCGCTGAGTTTACCGGCAAGGATACTGACACCAATCATAATAACCGCAAAGAAAAGTATAAACAAAGGATTATTTAATGTTGCAAGCCAACCGGAATCATTCGGCACAGGTGAGGAAAACAAGGTGATTGTCAATGCAATTCCGCTGAAAATACCAATCACACTTATCATAAAACTTTCATATACTTCTTGAACCATCATCAATCCCCAATCGGCCCAATTTTCGTTTTGCTGGATCTGTGCTCGAAGATCATGGTTCTCCTGTTTATCAAGTTCTGAAAAGTCGAGAGAAAACATTTTGTGAATAAACAAAATTTCTTTTCTTCCCCACAGATCATTAAGCAGAGTGTTATAACGACGTTGCAGAAAGGCTTTCAAGATAGATACAACGCCAACACATAAGACCCCTGCAATTACCCATTTCCATAGGATGTCTGCTCTGCGCAGGGTTGCGAGTTCTGTCAATATCTGTGCTGAAAAGAAAACCGAGATATAAGGGAAAATAGCGCTGAAGAAGCAATGCAATGTCAAAAGTGGAAAGAACTTAGGAGATACCTTGTGGAGTTCCTTGATGCCACGCAAATGAGAAGAAACTGCATGGCGTATTGTTACTTTTTCTTTCATATTCAGAACTCCTTTCCTTCCTGGTAATAGCGGCTCTGTACTTCAAATAGATTTGCATATTCGCCGCCCAAAGCAAGCAAACTCTCGTGTGTGCCTTCTTCTTTTACGCCACCGTCCGCAACAAAGATAATTCGGTCACAAAAGCGGGTAGATGCCAAACGGTGTGAAATGAACATAGATGTTTTTCCCTGCGTCATCTCGCTGTATTTCATATAAATATCGTTTTCCGCTATGGGATCAAGCGCCGCTGTAGGTTCATCCAAAAGCAGAATCGGTCCATCCTTGTAGAGCGCTCTTGCCAACATCAATCGCTGCGTCTGACCGCCGGAGAACAAGACGCCATCCAGGTACACCTCACGTCCCACATGAGTCTGCATACCTTTTGGCAGCTTCTCGATTGTAGTTGTTAAGCCCGCCTTTTCCACACAATCCGCAATTTTGTCATAATCGATACCTTCTGTGGTTTGAGCAATTTCTTCGGCTACCGTGACATCCAATACGGAGAACTCCTGGAACACCGCACTAAACAGATCATAGTAGCTTCTGCGGTTGAAGCCACGAACGTCCTTTCCGTTTAACAGAACAAGACCTTCTGTCGGGTCTAACAATCCGCACAGAAGCTTGACCAAGGTAGTCTTACCTGCACCGTTCAGACCAACGATTGCCAACCTTTCACCGGGATGTACCGTCAAAGTTAATCCGTGAATGGTATCCTTGTCTGCGCCGGGATAACGGTAAGACACATTTTCCAGTTTCAACTCGTATCCATCCGCAGCAGGAATTTCTTTGCCTTCCTCAAATTTGAACGGCTCAGGATATTCCAAAAATTCACGAACACAGGAAATATCAAGACTCTCCTTGTGGAGGGTGCTCATTTCCTGCATAATACCCATAACCCAAGTGGTGAACGTGGTAACAGCCGTAAAATACAGAAGAAATTCCGATACGCTCAACCCTTCATTCAGCGCCATGTTGATGAGATACACATAAGCAATACCGTTACGAGCCATCGTGAGTACCGATTCTGTAATATCAGCAAGAACTTCGACACGCTCACAGCGCAGAGTAAAGTCTAGGTAAAGATTATGAATCTGATCCAGAAGCTCATTCAGCCAATTCTGTAAGCCAAAGATTCGGATGTCCTTCGCCAGCTCCACAGATTCGGACTTAGTACGCAGATAATATTTCTTTTGAAAATAGTTTTCTTCTTCATCTCTATGGGCATAGCGCCAGTTATTAGTGTATCTGGAAACGAAGAATCCCGCAACGCAAGTAGCAATCACAACAAGAAGAAGCAAGAAATCTATACGGGAAAGAATTGTCAGATAAACGATCAACCCGCCAACATTTTTGAGCAGCATAGTGATTGTCTGCCAGATGTGTTCGGTGGCTTGACTATTTCCCTCACACGTCATATGTGCCTTTTCACGCAGCTTAACGAAATTTGCATCCAATGTATTTGGATACGAAGTAACATTACACTTCCATGCAATTTTAGCAATGACGGCAGAACGCACATCAACTCGTGGAAATAGTGTGTTTTGTCTTATATATTCTTTAAATCCGTGCACGATAAAAAGCGCCGCCGTAAATACTCCGATAGTCGTTAGGAGTTCCCACAAAGGAGTTTTCTGCTCAACTCGTGCCAGCACCTCCGGAGCAATGTATAACTGAACTAAATTGAACAGCACTTCCAAAATAGCGGTAAGGACGCAAAATAATAGAACACGCTTGCCGTTTTTCCAAGCTATTTTCACCATCCAGCCTACATTTTGGAGGGTGTTGTATTTTGGCTTTTTGGCCTTTTGAATTTTTTCCTTAACCATAAAACCATCATCCTTTCTGAGCATAGGATAACACAAAAATTCGTCCCCAGATGATTTTGGGGACGAATCGTCATTTCCAGGTGATGAATTGCAATTTTATACCTGCGGAAGCAGTATTTCCGTTGTAAACGCTCCGTCCTCGCTATTGCGGCTGATATAGCCATCGAGCCGTTCCACAATGGCATCAATACGCACCAAGCCAAAGCCGTGACCTTCTCCCTTGGTGCTGCGGAAAAGTCTACCTTCCTTTTTCAACTTCTTATCTGCGGTGAAGTTGGTGAAGGAAATATAGAGTTGGGTGCTCTTCATATCCATATAGACACGAATGAGCCGTTGTTCCTCCGGCAGCTTCACACTTGCTTCGATGGCATTGTCAAAAAGATTGCCGATGATGCAGCACAAATCAATCTCAGAGGATTTCAGCTTGACGGGAATATGGGCATCCGCAACCACCGCAATACCCTTGGACTTTGCCAAAGAGATTTTTGAGTTCAGAATCGCATCCGTCATGGGATTACCTGTCTTGATAACCGTATCCACGGTAGTCAAATCTTCGTCCAGCAGGTCAAGATAGTTCTTGATAGCTTCCCAATTTTCTGTGGCGGCGTAGGCTTTCATCGTCTGAATGTGATTGCGGTAATCGTGCCGCCAACCACGAATCTGTCGATACATATTATCAACTTCACGATAATGCGTTTCAATCAGCTCGTGCTGATAGGATTCAATTTGTTTTTCTATGCGCTTTGAAAATAATCCCATCTGCTTCACCTCATGTTAATAATCGCTCGATTGATACCGTCATAAGCTCCTCTGGGCAAAGGAATGGCAGTTCCGTCAACGAGCTTAATTTCTGATTTGGTTACACGGCTGATCTGCGTCAGATTGATGATCGCAGAACGCCCGACACGGTAGAAACGTTCATCGAGCTGCTTTTCTAGTTCTCCGAGGGTCATTTTTACCGTCGTATCAGACAAGGCGTGTATTGTAACATAGTTTCCAAACACATCAGCGTACCGAATTTGATAAATCGGCAAACGCAGCATTTCTCCGCCGATCTCAAAATTCAATACCGTTTCATTTTTTTGCAGTTTCTCAGCAGCACGGTCAAGGACAGAACAGAGTTTTTCTTCCTTGACAGGCTTCATCAGATAGTGGAGTGCAGCTACCTCGTAGCCCTCCGAGATATAGTCGGAGTAGCCCGTGATGAACACGATCTGAACAATATCGTTGTTCTTGCGAAGCTGCTTCGCCATCGTCACACCGTCCATATCACCCATTTCAATATCCAGGAGCAGAATATCGTAGTCACTTTCCTCAGCATAGTGGAATAGGAAGTTTTCAGCAGACGTGAAAGTATCAGTATGTACCACCTGACCAGCTCCCGCTGCCCAACGGTTCACCATATTCAAAACATATTCTCTGTCTGCATCCGAATCGTCGCAGATTGCAATTTTATATTTCATCAAAATAACCTCGTGTTGTAAAATATCTCATTTATACTCAATCAATACCACCACGGCAGCTCCAGCCAGAAGTTATCCAAAGCCAGCTTTTCCGTGGACTTCGCTCTGCTCTCTGACAGGTGGAAGTGGTCCGCAGTTTCATTCAGGGGATGGAGTATATCATCTGCAAAGCCAAAGCGATACCAGAGGTAGGCTTTCTCTCGTGCCTCAATCATTTGCAGAGCCGTATGGATTTCTTCGTGGGTTTCCTTTGCAATGTAAATCTGCTCCGGATTCTGCACTCTGGAATCAGCTATATTGCCCTTGCTGCGGCTAAATCGCTGCCTGCTTCCTTTTTGATTTCCTTAACCACTGTCATAAAAGTGTTTTGAATCGTGGTCTGGTCTGCCTGATAAGTGGGAACTTTCATAGCATTGGCGGTTCTTGCGGCCTGTACTGCTTCGGGAGTTTGATTCTGTCCCAGCAGCAGAGAGCCAACGGTAGCAAACATCTGGTTTTGTGCGGCATATCCACCTGCAAGGGTATCATCCAAATGCTGTGCAATCATATAAGTAACCGTGGCGAAACGGGGATTTTCTAATAGACGGTTGACAACATCATTGTTGACTTTTCCGGTATAAAGGTTCTTTGCAGCTTCAACAGATAACCCTAGTTCTGAAATATCGTAGTTCTTTTTGTCCGGGATTACGGTAGTACCCAAGATAAAATCCGTGGACACATTGAACACTCTGGCGATGCGGATAACGCTTTCTTCGCTCAGCTTCTCAGTCTTTCCGCTGAGGAAGCGGCTGATTGTACTTTCGTTCACGTCAATCCGAAGTGCCAGCTCTCGCTGTGTCAACTTACGTTCTCTCATTACATCAATGATTCTTTTTCGGACATCGGCAGGTAAATAAGTATCTGCCATTATGCTTCCTTCTGTCTGTCAGCTTTCTGCTTGATATATTTTCCGCTTTTGATGCGGGCATCGGTCGGTTTCTCAGCGTCTGCCGGGATGATCCAGCGGCTTCCTGCCCGCTGTGCGCCCGGTATGCGGTCATTGTTGCAGAGGATACCAACTCTCCGGGGAGAGATCCCCCATTTCTCGGCAACTTCAAATGTAGACAGGTATTTCATTTCTGTATCGTCCCTCCTGATTCATAGTAGCTTCAATTATATTCTATTTACGGAACAATATCAACCAATTTTGTGTGAACACTGCCGTCCCGGACTTGCATTTTTACAAGTTTTCAGAGAGAGTTTTTAACCAGATACGCAAAAGAACATGGGTACACCAACCTGAAAATTCTGGTGGATGACGGCTATACCGGGACGAACTTCAATCGTCCCGGCGTACAGGAGGGCTTCGACCCTGTAAAGCAGGGACTTGTCGGCTGCTGGCTGGTCAAAGACCTGAGCCGCTTCGGGCGTGATTACCTGACTGTTGGACAGTACACAGACATTATCTTCCCCAGCTATGATGTGCGATTTATCGCCGTCAATGACGGGGTGGACAGTGAACGGGGCGACAGCGAGGGTATGGCTGCAATCCGAAATCTGTTCAATGAATGGTATCCCCGTGATACCAGCAAGAAAGTCCGTGTTAGTCTCCACCAAAGAGGAATCAGCGGCAAGCACATGGGCAAGCCGCCCTACGGCTACCGTTGTGACCCTGCGGACAAAGATCATTGGATTTTGGACGAAGATGCAGCTCCTATCGTCAAATATATCTTTGACCTGACTGTTTCAGGAAAAGGACCGGATGCCATAGCCAGAATTTTGGAAGATCAAAAAGTCCTGACGACAAAAGCCCTGTATGCCCAGCGCAAAGGAAAACCGATGCCGGAAAGACCGTATCATTGGGCTGGACAATCCGTTGCTGGTATTCTGGAACGGATGGAATACACAGGCTGTACCTGTAATTTCAAGACCTATTCCAAATCCTACAAGCTGAAACAGCGGATTCCCAATTCCCCGGAGGATATGTTCATCCTGCCGGATACGCAGGATGCTATTGTATCACAGGCTCAGTGGGACAGGGTGCAGGAGCGGTTAAAACTCGAAATCGAAGTGACGGAAGAATGGCTGGAAACGCAGGAAACCATGAGTGCAGATGTGGATGCCTTTGTAGCCCTGACACAGAAGTATGTGGATGTGCAGAAATTGACACCTACGATAGTCAATGAGTATATCAAGAAAATTGAGGTGTTTCCACCGGACAAATCCAGCGGCAAGCGGGTACAGAAGGTAAAAATCTATTTCAACTTCGTGGATGATGTAGAGATTCCTCCTGATGAAAGTGGCGGTGGATTTGATGGGAACGTTAGTGACTGGGACGATGAAACGAATGTGGAATTACCGGTTGGTTAAGATATA